>Ga0268262_10005111_pt1 | contig 13168 bp, 7 predicted proteins | sample TergutNc150P3_FD_190354 | JGI IMG/M metagenome (GOLD analysis project Ga0268262, IMG submission 190354) | Nasutitermes corniger P3 segment gut microbial community from laboratory colony in Florida, USA - Nc150 P3 (SPAdes) (version 2) | ecosystem: Host-associated > Arthropoda: Insects > Digestive... | reverse complement strand
CAAACGCGGGTCTTGGTGTTATAAAGACAAAGCCGATAGTTGCAAGAAGTACGGTAGGTTGTACGATTGGAAGACAGCGACAACAGTCTGTCCTAAAGGATGGAAGTTGCCGTCTCGTGAGGATTGGTATAGATTGGTTGAGACAGCGGGCGGAAAAGAGATTGCGGGTAAGAGGTTGAAATCAACAAGCGGTTGGAATAAAAAAGGCAATGGGACGGATGGTTTTGGGTTTTCAGCCTTGCCCGGCGGCTGCCGTTTCCCCAAAGGTTACCTTAATGTCGGCGACGTCGGCGGCTGGTGGGCGGCTACGGAGGATGATGATGATGACGTCGCCGACATCTGGGTCATGTACCACTTCGAAAACGGCGTGTTCACGTTCGGCAACGACAAGAGCAACAGGTTTTCGGTGCGTTGCGTCGCCGACAACCCATGATTTATATTACTACTTACTGCTTACCCCTTAACCCAAAGGATAGCCCCAAATCCCCACGAATAAAAAAAGTAAACTTTTTTCACAATCCCTATTGACTTTCATCCCCGCAGTGATTATCTTATATGTAAACCGTCTCCGCGAGAGATTTCACCACCCCTCGCGTTATCAAAATGAGAAAACAGGGAAAAAAGATGACATCACCCCGACAAGGCCTGCCCCCCAAAGCGGGATTTGCGGCGGCGTTGAAGGTCGCGCCGCAGTTCGCGCAGTGGCAGGCGCGTTTCGCGCTCGAGGACGAGGCGGCGTAGGGGCGGTCGGGTCGGGGGCAGATAAATTTGACATCGGTCGAGTCGGAATATTATTTTATGTGTGTCAGTGTTATATTATCTTAATATGGAGGGATTATGGGCGGGAATGTGCCGACGTTTGAGGAGATAATGGCAGGCTTTGCTGAAATCAGGGCGGTGCAGGCGGAATCCGCCAAGAGATCGGCGGAAATCGACAAGCAATTGGCGGAAAATGCCAAACAACTAGCGGAAATCGACAGACAAATGGCGGAAAACGCCAAAAAATCGGCAGAACGCGACGAAAAGTTCGCCGATATGCGTGAGGAATTGGGGAACATCGGCCACAACAACGGCCTTATCGCCGAGGAGATAGTATTCCATTCGTTGGAGAAAGACATGGTGTTCGCCGGAATAAAGTTTGACTTTATTGAACATGGAACGGTGAAGTCGAGAAAACTTTCCGACGGCAAGAAAGTGAAGGGAGAGTACGATGTTGTTCTTAGAAACGGGTCGTCAATCGCGATTATCGAAGTTAAGCATCGGGTGGGGATTGATGCTCTTACACGTTTAACAACGGTGCAGTTGCCGAGATTCAGGCAGGTTTGTCCGGAGTACAAGGATTTCAAGATGTATTTGGGTTTAGGCGGGATGTCTTTTGAAAGAGGGGTCGCGGAAGAGGCGCATAGACAAGGCATAGCCACGCTAATGCTCAGCGGCGATGCGGTGGAGATCAACGACAAGGACGTTAAGGCTTGGTAAGGAATCGGGCGGACGGCGGGGCAATGTCGATAAAAAGGGCGCGGACGTGTTCCCGCCCTTTTTTGTTGAGGAATGATGTATATTACTGCTTACCCCTTAACCCAAAGGATCAACCCAATGCGCAAACTCTTACTGACTACGGCGGCGGTCGCGGCGGCGATTGCGGGGGCAGTCGCAGGTGAATCTACAGGAATATCACCAACCAATCGAAAGATGCAATACTATGCGTAAACTTAGGCGAAAGGCGTGGGCAGCAGCGGGGGTATTGATTGCGCTATGTATTATGCTATTTATATATTATTCCTTTTACTCTTACCCTTATCTCCTCAGACGCAACGTTGTAGTAAACGGGATTTATGTGTCGGAAGATTTACTTATTGTATCGGAAGAAAATAATATAAATTACTGCAAATTATTGAAAAAAGCGATCAAAAAAGATACTACGTCAATAAAAGCGTTAACACTGCTGGAATTTTGGAATGGTATAGCTTATGATCATGGCGGGGTTATTGTCGATCTAATAGGAATTATCGGAGAAGACAATTTTCTTCAGTCTCTCGCGACAATAAATAACAGAGAAAAAAGTGATGTAGACTCATATCTTAGAGTAGGTTTGGCGTATAATTACGATTCGAAATTTCATGGAAAAACGCTTGAAGAGGCATTTCCTAAGATATATAAGTTCCTTGAGTATGATAAAAACAGCGTGATTGACGACGACACCGAATCTGTAATATCCGATACGTTATCGCCTACCGTAACATTCGATACGCTCACTGACATACGAGACGGGCGTATGTACCGGACGGTAAAGATCGGCGGACAGATTTGGATGGCGCAGAACCTGAATTATAAACCGCAGGCGGGCGAATCTTGGTGCTATGAGAATGATACTTCCTACTGCGAAAAATATGGCAGACTATACGACTGGAATACGGTGAAAAAGGTCTGCCCTAACGGATGGAAATTGCCGGATTCGGCGGAGTGGATAACGTTGTTGACGACGGCGGGCGGAAAAAAGATTGCGGGGAAGAAATTGAAATCAAAAAGCGGGTGGAGCGGGAACGGGAACGGTACTGATAATTACGGATTTTCGGCACTGCCGGGCGGCTACCGCGACACCGATGGCGACTTCAAAATGTTCCTCAACACCGAGGGCAAATTCAAAGATGCCGGCGATTACGGCAATTGGTGGACGGCTACGGAGCGCCCCGACGGTAACGCTTACAACCGGTACATAGGCGACCACAGCGGCTACTTGTACGAGGGCAACAACGTCAAGGACTACGGTTTCTCCGTCCGTTGCGTCGCGGACAGCCCGTAATGCGCGGACTTGAGCAGACGACGGTGGCAGCGGAGTGTCGGCGGAAGTGACGGCGGCCCTGTTTTCATAAAAAACTTGGCGTTTTTCTATGAATGAATATATATTAATGTATAATTATGAGCACGGAACCGACGTGCCGGCGGTAAACGGTTGAGGTTTCAGCGGCATTAATAATAAAAAGGACTGCATTATGAAATCATTGAAATGGCGTTTAATCGCCGTCGGCGCGGCAATTCTGCTTGCGGTGGCGGCGGTATTGCTCGTAAACCGCTCAAGCGACAAAAAAGAACACGATTTACAACAGAATTTTATTGATTCTGACACTATCCAGACGCAGGCGGGGCAGCGCGTCGCCGCCCCCGACATAGCCTTGCCGCAACCCAAACAGCCTGTTTTGAAAATCAACGGGAAAGAAAGCCCCGATGTTTACTTGCAATCGCTCGATATTCAAGTGGCGACGACCGGGAACGTCGCCGCCACGCGCTACACGATGGTTTTCAAAAACAAAACCAACAGTATTTTAGAGGGCGAACTGACATTCCCTCTGCCCGACGAGCGCAGCGTGACATTTTACGCGCTGGACATCAACGGGCGTATGCGGGAGGCCGTGCCGGTGGAAAAGGCGAAGGCGACGCAGGTCTTTGAGGAAATAGAACAGCGGCGCGTAGACCCCGGGTTGCTGGAACGGGTGGAGGGCAACAACTTCCGTACGCGCATCTACCCCATCCCGAGCAACGGGACGCGCACGATTTCAATCGGCTACGAGGAGGAATTGACGCTCGAAAACAATATGCTGCAATATAGGCTACCTATGGCCTATCCCGACCCGATTGAAAAGTTCTCCGTTAAAGCCACCGTTTGGAAAAGCGCCATTAAACCGATTGTATCCGACTCCGCGGACGAACTCCGCTTCGACAAGGTCGGTGAAAACTATGTCGCCTCCTTTGCCCGTGAGAATTACCACCCCGCGCGGGCGTTGAACTTCTCGCTGCCGGCGCCCGCCGACATTCCGCAGATTATGATGCAATCGGCGCAGGGGAGTTATTATTTTTTCGCGTCGATTGCGCCGAAATTGGAAACCCGTAAAAAGCAATGGAACGACAATTTAGCAATCATCTGGGACATTTCGCTCAGCGCCTCGCAACGCAATTTTAAAAGGGAATATGATTTGCTCAATACCATCTTCACCGAAAAGAAAAACGCGAAAGTCCATATCTATTTTTTGAACAACAGATTAAAGAAAGCCGTCAATAAAAACGCAACCGGCGGTGAATATGCCGTCAATAACGGAAACTGGGACGAAGTATGGTACGTCTTAAACACGGCTGTTTTCGACGGCGGCACAGATTTTTCGCAAATCAAATTAAATGAAATCGCCGGGAATGAGGTTTTGTTTTTCTCAGACGGCATTTCAACATTGAGCGACGCCGATTTCATAAAAAATACTGCGGCGAACCGCCCCGTACATTGTATTGTTTCTTCCGCGAAAGCCGATTACAGCGCGATGAAACTGATCGCCGGCAAGACAAAGGGTAAATTTGTGAATATCAACGCGCTGTCCGCAGAAAAACTAAAAGACGAATTGCAGAACGAAACGCTGCAATTCTTGGGAACGGAGCACGGTAGAACCGTACGCGAGGTATATCCGAGCATCGCGACCCCGGTTCACGGTAATTTTTCGCTCGCCGGCATCTCCGACGCGAACGAGGCGGAATTGACTTTGCTCTTCGGTTTCGGCAACACCGTTGAAAAACGGATAACCGTGTCGTTAGACGCTAAAAAGGCCGACCGTCAGGGAAACGTGCATAAACTTTGGGCGCAGAAGAAGATCGCCGAACTCGATCTAAACTACCAAAACAACCGCGACGAACTCACGGAACTCGGACAGCAGTTCGGCATTGTCACGCGGAACACTTCGCTCATCGTACTTGAAACGCTCGATGACTATATACGCTACAACATCGATCCGCCAGCCGAACTGCGGGATGAATATCTGCGCAGGCAAAAAAGAAGGGATGAGCGGCGGCGCGATACGGAACGCGCTATGTTAAATAACGCGGTGGCGGCGGCTGAAAATATAACAAATTGGTGGTTTACCGATTTCACGCCCAAAATGCCCAAATACCCTACGCCGGATGAAATCATTGATACGCTGAATGACGACGCAAACATCGAAGAACTTGTTTCCGGCGGGAGCGGCGGGAGTACCGGTTCGACTGTTGCCGAAGACGGCGGCGGCGCATCTGATACGCATCGTTCCGTCGTCAAATCCATCCTCAAAAGCATTAACGGAGCGTATGACTTTGTTGCTGACGGGCTGTTCAACCTCAACCTTAGCAACCTTGCCGAGGACGTATGGGATTTTCTCAATACACCCATAGGAGGATACTCAAGAGATAGGTCCGTGGACTTCTTCGAGAAGCTGCCGGAAGAGCGCTCCGCCAAGTACGTCACTTCGGAGGAAGTAACCGCTACGCTCGAGAGATACAGAGAAAACAGAGAAAGGGGTTCGCAAACGGCGCGGGCGGTAACGGATTTTGATGATGATCGAGAAGTGCTGGGTTCGCGGACGATGCCTAATATCGTAAGACCGGAAGAACGGGGTATGCAAACGAATCTTCCGAGAACCGATCCTCCTGACGGCGACAACTACCAAGAAAGAGGTTCCCGAGTCGCTCCGGCAAACAGCGGCGTCAGCAGCAATAAAGGCGGCGGCGATCCGAGGGCGCGAGTCACCCAAATGGGTGTGCTCGGCATCGTCTCCGGAGAGATAAAAGGCAAGAACGCCGCGGCGGCAGATATTTTAGCAAGGAGCGGTTTCGCCGAAGACCTAGACGCCGTTCTTTCCGGCTCCGGCGGGGTGGGTATAGACGAACTGTCCGGGGGATCATCCGCCAGCGAACGCAAATTATCAAGCCGCGAAAAAACCTCTTCGCCGCGTTCCGCCGATAACAAGGCGCAACAAGAAGGAAAGGTTTCTCAGCCGACTATTCAAACAAAACAGGTTAGGAGCGATAACGATTATTTGAATAATTTAACCGGGAACGCCGCGAATGATTATCAAACATACTTGAAGATAAGATCCGGCTACGCCCATTTGCCGGCCTTTTATTTTGATATGGCGGATTGGTTCTACAGGCACGGCGACAGAGAACTCGCGCTCCGCGCGCTTACCTCCATAGCCGATTTGGATTTAGAAAACGCCTCGCTCTATCGGCTGCTCGGCTATAAACTTAAAGAATACGGCGAGTACGCGCTAGAAAAATTCGTCTGCCAAAAAGTGGTTCAGTGGCGTCCCATGGAACCGCAAAGCCACCGCGATTACGCCTTAGCCCTATCCGACAACGGAGAGAAACAAGCGGCGCTCGACTCGCTCTACGGTCTGCTGACAAGGCTCTATTCGGAAAATATCAGCAACCGCAGCCATGGAATAGAAGAGGTTGTCGTCACAGAAATAAGTCACTTAATCACCCAAAACGCGAACTTGAAGAAGTCGAATATTGACAAACGCCTGATACTTAACATTCCCGTCGATATCCGCGTGGTCATAAACTGGAACATGAACAGCACGGACATTGACCTGCACGTGAAAGACCCGAACAACGAAGAGTGTTCCTACAACCGCACCAGAACGAATATGGGCGGGCGCATAAGCCCAGACGTTACGAATGGTTACGGTCCCGAACAATTTCTTTTGAAACACGCCGTAAGGGGACGGTATCGGGTTTACGTCAACTACTACGGCGACCGCCAAGTCACATCGGCAGGGCCGTCTACCGTCATGGCGGAAATCTTCACAAAATACGCCGACAAGACCGAACAACGCCAAGTAGTATGCTTGCAATTGTCAAACGCGAAGAAGCGGGACGGGAAAGTAGAGGTTGCGTACTTTGATTTTTAATACGGATCACTAAAAAGGCTGACCATTTTATGAAATCGTCAAAAATTTATCTAATCGCCGTCGCTGTGGTGTTTCTGCTAGTGGCAAACGGATGGTTGCTCATAAACCATTTAAGCGACATTGAGAGAAAAGGCGCGCAACAACGTATTGACGACGATGACGCTGAACCGGAACAAGCGGTTTTGAAAATCGACGGAAAGGGAAACTCCGCCGTTTATCTGCAATCGCTAGATATTCAAGTGGAGGTAACCGGAAATATCGCTTCCACACGCTACACAATGGTTTTCAAAAACAAAACCGACCGCGTTTTGGAGGGCGAACTGACCTTTCCGTTACCCGACGGGCGCAGCGTAACTTTTTACGCGCTGGACATCAACGGACGTATGCGCGAAGCGGTGCCCGTGGAAAAGGCGCGGGCGACGCTGGTTTTTGAGGAAATAGAACAGCGGCGGGTTGATCCTGGGATACTGGAAAGGGTGGAGGGTAATAATTTCCGCACACGCGTTTACCCCGTTCCCGCACACGGAACGCGCACAATTTCAATCGGTTACGAGGAAGAATTGCCGCTCGAAAAAAACGGTCTGCAATATCGATTGCCTTTGGAGTATTTCGATTCTCTTGAAAACTTCTCCGTTAAAGCGACCGTTTGGAAAAGCAACTTTAAACCGATAGTACCTGATTCTGTTGACGAATTCCGCTTCGACAAAACTGATGAAAACTATGTCGCCGCGTTTGCCCGTCAAAATTATCACCCCGCAAAAGCGTTGATTTTTTCACTACCAACCTCAGCCGATATTCCGCAAATTATGATGCAATCGGCGCAGGGAAGTTACTACTTTCTCGCATCGGTCGCGCCGAAGTTTGATTCGCGTAAAAAGCAGTGGAATAGTGATTTGGCAATCATCTGGGATGTCTCTTTAAGCGCGAAGCACCGCGATTTAAAAAGTGAATTGGAAATTCTCAAGATTCTTTTTACCGAAAAGAAAGACGCTAAAGTTCATCTCTATTTTTTGAACAATAAATTAAAGAAGGTCGTCAGCAAAAACACCGACGGCGGTGAATATCTTGTTAATGACGGAAACTGGGATGAATTAAAAAACGCCTTGAACGCGGCGGTCTTTGACGGCGGCACCGATTTTTCGCAAATCAAATTAAATGAAATCGCCGGAAATGAAATTTTGTTATTTTCCGACGGAATGTCAACCCTGAGCGATGTCGATTTCATAAAAAAGACAAAGGTAACCCGCCCTATACATTGCGTCGTCTCTTCCCCCAAAGCGGACTACAGTGCGATGAAATTGATTTCCGGGAAAACAAGAGGCAAATTCATAAATACCAACGCGCTCTCTTCCAAAAGATTAAAAGATGAATTGCTGAACGAGACATTGCAATTCTTGGGAACGGAATACGGAAAAGCCGTACGAGAGGTATATCCGAACATCGCGACACCGGTTAACGGCAATTTTTCTCTCGCCGGTATTTCCGACACGACAGAAACAATTTTGACGCTGCTCTTCGGTTTCGGTAATAGCGTTGAAAAACGTATAAATGTAAAATTAAACGCAAAAAACGCCGACAGCCGAGGAAATGTGTATAAGCTTTGGGCGCAAAAGAAAATCGCGGAACTAGATCTGAACTACGAAAACAACCGCGCCGAACTCACCGAACTCGGACGGCAATTCGGTATTGTCACGCGAAACACGTCGCTGATCGTGCTCGAAACTGTTGAAGACTACGTCCGCTATAAGATCGAACCGCCGACGGAATTGCAAGAGGAATATCAACGTATGCTGAAGGAAAAGGGAGATCGGCTTTTTGCCGACGAACTAAATATGCTAAACGCGGCGGCGGAGGCGGCCGACAGCATAAAAAAGTGGTGGAATACCGATTGGACGCCTAAACAACCTAAATACCCTATGCCTGAAAAAGACCTCGCTATGCTTGATGATGACGCTGATTCCTTAGAATCAACTTCTCTGGACGACCACACACACACATCTACACCGGACATCTTTTCAGAACAAGCCAAGATGACGGGCTTAACGCCGGATTCAATAGAAAAAATCTTGGGTAAGATAGGCGACGGCGCTCCAAGCGTACACGCTTCAGCGCCCAAAGCCATCTTCAAGGCAGTTAACGGATTTTATGACTTCTTTACTACCTATGACGGACTGGGCGCCTTTATTGACGGTGGGTTAGATATCCTTTTTTTTATCCTCTCCTTTAACACTCCAACAGAATCAGGGCGCTTCTACGAGAAACTCCCGTTTTATGAAGAACGTACCGCGAGACTCCGTAGGGCGAATGGGGTGGAAGAACGTGTCGCGAAACTCGTCAAGGCGGAGGAAATATCCGCCACGCTTGAGAGAAGGAGAGAGATATTAGATGTAAATGGTGAAGAAATTGACGATGACGGTCAAAGAAACGGCATATCGCCGACCATCACCCTTAAACCGATTAAAACCGATAATGATTATTTGAACCAATTGACCGGACGAGTTGCGGAAGACTATCAACTGTACTTAAAATTACGCGAGGATTATATTAATCTGCCAACCTTTTATTTTGATATGGCGGATTGGTTTTACAAAAACGGCGACAAGAAAACCGCGCTTCGCATACTTACCTCCATCGCCGATTTGGAACTGGAAAACGCTTCGCTCTACCGATTGCTCGGCTATCGGCTGAAAGAATACGGCGAGTACGCGCTCGAAAAGTTTGTCTGTAAAAAGGTGGTTCAGTGGCGGCCCATGGAACCGCAAAGTTACCGTGACTACGCGTTAGCCCTCGCCGACAACGGAGAGAAACAAGCGGCGCTCGACTCGCTCTATGGATTGCTGACAAGGCTCTATTCGAGAGTTACCCTCAACAACATCTACGGAATAATAGAGGAAGTTGTGATTACCGAAATAAATCATCTTATCGCCAAAAACGCTAATCTTGATAAATCAAAAATCGATACAAGCCTTATAATAAATATGCCCGTTGACATTCGCGTGGTCATAAACTGGAATATGAACAACACAGACATCGACCTGCATATAAAAGACCCGAATAACGAAATGTGTTCTTACGACAACTACGAAACGAAACTCGGCGGACGTATAAGCCGCGACATTACAACCGGTTACGGTCCCGAACAATTCCTTTTGAAAAAAGCAATCAGGGGAAAATACCGGGTCTACGTCGATTATTTCAGCGACCGCCATTTCATTTTGGCCGGACCGTCAACAATTATGGCGGAAATCTTCACAAAATACGCCGGCAAGGCCGAACAGCGCCGAGTCGTATGCCTGCAACTGTCGAATGTGAACAAAAAAGAGGCGGAAGACAACGATTCAACAGAAACGGGTGACGGCTATATAGAGGTGGCGGAATTTAATTTTTGAGCCGCAGATAACAAAATAAAAACGTTGCACTTTGGCCGCGGCATATATTATCTTAAAAGACTGCGGTTGATCCAAATCGCAAAGTACCACCATATTTGACGATAGGAGGGCGCTATTATGCGCGCGTTGGTCACAATTCAGCGGGTAAAGAAGATAACCCCCATCCCGGACTCGGACTTCCTAGAAACCGCGCACGTCATGGGCTGGCAGTGCGTCGTCAAAAAGGACGAGTTTAAGGAAGGCGACCTGGGCGTCTACTTCGAGGTGGACAGCTTCCTCCCCGTGGAGGAACGCTACGAGTTTCTGCGGAAGTCCTCATACAAGGAGAACCCCGACAACGGCGAGGGCTTCAGAATCCGCACCGCCAAGATGCGGGGACAGCTCTCCCAGGGGCTGCTGATCCCCTATTCGGCCTTCTCCGATCTTCAGGACTCGAAAGAGGGCGACGACGTGACGGAGAAGCTCCGGGTCAAAAAATGGTTCGTCCCCGAAACCAACACCGCCGGCGGGGTGGTCATCGGCGAGCGCCCACACGGAATCCCGACCTCCGACGAAACACGGATCCAGTCCGCCCCGGAGATGCTAGACGAACTGCGCGGCAAGCCCTACTACATAACCACGAAGATGGACGGCACATCCGGCACCGTCTACTGCATCGACGGGAAGGTCGGATGCTGCAGCCGCAACAAGGAGATCAAAGACGAGGAAACCGCGCTCTACTGGACGCCGACCTACAGACACGGCCTCAAGGAAAAGCTGGCCGCGCTCGGCAAGAACATCGTGCTGACCGGAGAGATATGCGGCCCCGGCATACAACGGAACAAGCTGAAGCTGCAACGCGTTGAATGGTACGTATTTGACGCGATAGACGTGGATTCCGGCAAATACCTTCCCTACGACGATATGTGCAAGCTTTGCAACGACTTAGGCCTCGCGACCGTCCCCTTGGAGGAGCGCGGAGAGAACTTTGACTACTCATTAGAAACGCTTCTGGAAAAAGCCAAAGGCAAGTACCCTAGCGGACAAGAAAAAGAAGGTATCGTCGTACGGGACGTAAAAAGCCCTAAGGCGGTGTCATTTAAGGTTTTAAACAATGACGCATTGCTGAAAGAAAAGGACTAATGCCGATATTATAAGATAGGTTTCGTATTCGTGTAAGTTGGGATTTTTGTATACGTAATCCCTTGTAAATCAATAGAATAGCCCGGTGTGACGGCAGGATTGGACGATGTCGATTTACGCAGATCGGACAGTCTCAAGATAAACGCGTTAATACGTAACTCATTGATTTTCTGGTAGATAAGGAGGGGTCGGACAATGATGAAAGTCGTCGCCTTTAACGGAAGCCCGCACTACGACGGCGTAGTAGCCAAAGGAATCTCCATAATCCAGCGGGAACTGGAAAAATCGGCCACCGTCTCGGTCGAGATAGTCCATGTCGGCAATAAACACATCCGAGGCTGCATAGACTGCCGCAAATGCGGCGAAACCCGCCGCTGCATAATCGAAGACGGCGTTGTAAACGAAGCCATAGACCTATTGCACGCCGCGGACGGGATCATCCTCGGAAGCCCGGTTTACTACGGCGGGATCGCCGGAACGTTCAAGAGTTTTCTCGACCGCCTCTTCTGCGCCGGCCCGACCATGCCGTTCAAAGTCGGCGCGACAGTCGTCTCCCTCAGACGATCCGGCGGCATAGCCGCGTTCAGCCAGCTCAACAACTACTTCAGCCTAGCCGGAGTCATAATCGCCCCGAGCATCTCGTGGGGCATAATGCACGGAAACAACGCTCACGAAACTATGGAAGACAAAGAAGGCCTGCAAATCATGGAGATCCAAGGCCGGAACATGGCGTGGCTGCTCAAAACGCTGGCCGCCGAAAAGGAAGACATCCCCCTTCCGCCGCACGTAACCGAGCGGAAGAAAATAAACTTTATACACTAAAGAAAGGACAGTTCAAAAATGAAAGTAATCGCCTTTAACGGAAGCCCGCACAACAACGGCGTCATCGCCAAAGGAATCTCCGTAATCCAACAAGAACTGGAAAACGCGGAGATCGAAGTCGAAGTTATCCACGTCGGTAGCAAACATATCAGCGGCTGCATAGACTGCCGCAAATGCCTGGAGACCAACCGCTGCATTATTAAGGACGACATCGTAAACGAGTCCATCGACAAATTACAATCGGCGGACGGAATCATCCTAGGAGGCCCGGTCTACTACGGCGGCGTCGCCGGAACGTTCAAATGCTTCCTCGACCGCCTCTTCTTCGCCGGCCCTAAAATGCCCTTCAAAGTCGGCGCAACCGTCGTCTCCCTGAGACGGAGCGGAGGCATCGCCGTTTTTCACCAACTCAACAACTATTTCAACCTATCCGAAATCATAATCACCCCCGGCGTCTACTGGAACATCATGCACGGAAACAGCGCCCAAGAAACCCTTGAAGACCAAGAAGGCCAGCAAATCATGGAGATCCAAGGCCGGAACATGGCGTGGCTGATCAAAACGCTCGCCGCCGGAAAGAACATCGTTTCAATGCCTAAGCCGGTGGACGAGAGGAAGAGGACGAATTTTATACATTGATTGCGGGGAGCTTTATGGACAGCGCATCCTCAAAATATGCAAAGGCCACATATTCAACGGTAGTGTTTATCATCGTGGTCCTGATCTTTTGGGGATGGAGATCCGGCGCGTGGAAGAATACGATTGTCGCGGCGGACACCGCGAAAGAAGCGCAAACGAATAATATCGGGGCCGCAAACACGTGGAACTGCGGCGACAGCGGCGGTAACGTTATCGCATCGCTGAAAGACGCTAAGACGCTTATTATCAGCGGAACGGGGAAAATGGCTGATTACAAATCTGATATAATATCTGAAAAAACGCTACCGTGGTACAATATCAACAAAGACAGCATTACGGATGTGATTATTGAGCAAGGTGTAACGTCTATAGGAAACAACGCGTTTAATGATTTTATAAATTTGACATCCGCCATAATCCCGAACAGTGTGAATAGGATCGGAGATGAAGCGTTTGCCGGATGTTCCTCTATGACATCAATAACAATCCCAA
>Ga0268262_10005110_pt1 | contig 13168 bp, 11 predicted proteins | sample TergutNc150P3_FD_190354 | JGI IMG/M metagenome (GOLD analysis project Ga0268262, IMG submission 190354) | Nasutitermes corniger P3 segment gut microbial community from laboratory colony in Florida, USA - Nc150 P3 (SPAdes) (version 2) | ecosystem: Host-associated > Arthropoda: Insects >... | reverse complement strand
CGACAGCCTTTTTATGAAGAATACATCTCCATGAAAGGTAACGGCACAGCCGTCAAGTTCTGGCTATTAGAAGGCGAAAGGGAAAAAAAGACCCAACATCTCGCATAACACCGAGTGGTTCACATCAAAGGCGCGAATATCCGCAGCACATCTGAAACAACGCTCCTGAATTTTTTATCGGCGCATTCTTTAAGAGTGATTTCCTGCGAACCGGGCAGGGTGCGCAAAAAATCTTCTTTTACGGCGGCGACTGTTTCACTGGCGTAAATTAACACGCCGCATTCAAAGTGAAGATAAAGGCTCCTAAAGTCAAGGTTTGTCGTGCCTACAGTCGCTATCTTGTCGTCGGAAACAAAAGTTTTACCGTGATTAAAACCCGACGTGTATTCATAAACTTTTACGCCGGCTTTAATCAGCCTGCGGTAATATGAACGCGATGTAATCGCTACAATCCATTTGTCCCAGCGGTGCGGGGTTATTATACGCACGTCAACGCCGCTCTTTGCCGAAAGTATTAACGCGGAAAGAAGATTGTCGTCCACAATCAGGTACGGAGTATTGATATAAACATATTTTTTCGCGTGGTTTATTATTTGGATATATACATGTTCCCCTACGTTCTCTTTGTCTATGGGACTGTCGGCGTAAGGTTGTACATAACCCCATGTTTTATAATTTCTTGCCGCGCCGCTTTCCGTATGTTCTTTGTCTTTTCCGGGGAAGAATGACGCGTAATCGTCTTTTTCCTTAAACCCGAGATTCCACATTTGCAAAAAAATTATCGTTAAAGACCAAGCCGCATCCCCCTCAATTTTTATCGCGGCGTCCTTCCAGTGTCCGAAGCGTTCAACCGCGTTAATGTACTCGTCGGCAAGGTTAAGACCGCCGGTGAACGCTATTTTGCCGTCTATCGAAATAATTTTACGGTGGTCGCGGTTGTTCTGCAATGATGAAACAATCGGTCTGAATTTGTTAAAAACAAAACATTTAATTCCTTTTTGGTTAAGTATTTTTGGGAAGTTGGACGGCAAAGTAAAAAAACAGCCCATGTCGTCGTACATTATGCGAACATCAAGCCCCTCGGCGGCTTTTCTTTCCAAAATATTTAATATTGAGTTGAACATCTGCCCTTCTTTCAAAATAAAAAATTCCAGGAAAATATATTTTTGCGCTTTTTCAAGGTCTTCAAGAACCCTGTTAAAAAAAGTTTCACCCGACGGGAAATATTCCTGTCTTGTGTTTCCGTAAACGGGAAAGCCCGCGTATTCCTGCAAATAATGAGCTTGTGAGCTGAAGTCGGGATAATTGTTGACAAGATCGTTTAGACGGTTTCCATGAAGATAAAAAGACTCATGGCTGTTTGCGATGTTTCCAAAAAGGGCTCTTCTTAATTTTTTTGGGTTAGACCAAAAGTTTAAAACAATGTAAAGGATTCCCCCAAAAAGGGGAAACAATAAAATTATAAAAATCCATGTAAGTTTAAAGCCCGCTTTTTCATGTTTATTGATTATGTTAATACAGACAATAGCGCTTAGAATCGTAAGAACCCAATAAGAATATTTTAAATATTTACCTGTTCCGGCTACCAGAAGAAAAAATAAGAGAATTTGCGCAAGAAGGGATAGTATAACAATAATCCTTCTTCTAAAGACAAATTTTACTCTATGTTTTAAATTCTTTTTTACCATTAATTAAATATACATAGGTTTTAAGGAAATCTCAAGAAATTTAAATAGGCCATTTACCCGCGCCATACCGCAAAACTTTTACCTCGTCAGCGCATAAATCAAGAATAGTGGAAAAAATCCGCTCGCGTTCCTCTCCGCCGTCCAGAATCAGATCCAGTTCCTCAATGTCGTCAAGTTCCCAGCCGCTTTCAAAAAGTTCTTCTTCGGGGATAGGCGGCAGTTCCGTATTTGTCTCATCTTCATGACGAGTATCCAAGTCATCATCGCCCGTCATGCTCTTTTTTGCCGTTATTGAATAAAGCGGCGATTTAAGCGTCTCTATCAATTTTATCGGAACAGGATAATCGGGGATACGGATACCAAGCTCATGGCGGCGTATATCCAGAAATTTCTCTGTTCCCGACAAAGTTTCCAAAATAAATACATAAGGTCCCGGTGAAAGACGGTTAATCAACCTAAAGCGGGTATTGTCCATTTTTACAACTTCCACAAATTGGGAAATGTTTGAGCAAAGAAGGGTAAAGTGCCGCTCGTCTCTTTCACCGGAAAGTTTTCTTAATTTTTTTATTGCCTGCGGCGATTTAATCGAGCAGACAATATTCCAGCTTGTGTCCGTCGGCAGGGCGACAAGCCCCCCGCCTTCCAGCGTTCTCGCCGCGCGATTCAGTATTCTGTCGTCAATATTGGAGGGGGTAATATATTCAATCATTTTTTACGGAACCCACATTAACTTGTCAGGCGCGGATTCCTTTAAAAAAATATCTTCATAACGTCCTGAATGTTTTAACATAGTTTTTTCGGGAAAATAATTTTGCATAAAGAACCAAAGTACGTCCGCCATAATATTTGAGGAATCTGTCGGGGCGTAACGATACCAAATTTCTCTTTCTTCCAGTATTTTTTGCGTTTTTGGGTTGTCCTTGCACAATTCCGGGTCGGTAAGCCGCCTTATTTCGCTCCTGAGTCCGCCGTAATCCGTTTTTCCCACGAAAAACAGCCTTAGGCGGTTTTTTTCGTCCATCCAGTATATTTCAAAAATACCGGCAAGAGCCGGGACTTTGGTGATAATATCATAGCGGTCGGCTTTTGAAAGCGGTGACCATTGGACAAAATAGTAAATAGCATCGCCCTTTTCAGCAAATGTAATGCCGTAATTCATAACCCACTTTACCATATCGGGATAACATTTTCTATACAAAAATAATAAAGATAGTATGAAAAATTATACACATTATGAAAAACGAGGTTATCCGCCGCCGTTTTTTACATCGTAATTCCTTATCTGATAAAGAATTACGAGAAAATTAACCAATTATGCGTCCACTTGGCACGGATCTTGCTATGTAATTAGTGAATATTTTGCCATATGGCAGTTTGCCGCAAAGCGGCAAGGAGAGGTTTTTATGATGAAGAAAGCGCAAAAAGACAGCGAGGATTTGCTTGATACGTATTGCAGGCAAATAAAGGTATTTCCCCTTTTATCTTTTGAAGAAGAAGTGGAATTGTCAAAACAGGTACAGGAAGGAAATACTGCCGCGCTTCATACTCTTGTTAACTCAAATCTGCGTTTAGTCGTAAAAATAGCGGGAATGTTCAATATACCCGGAATTTCAAAAATGGATATGATTCAGGAAGGAAATCTGGGACTGCTCAACGCGGCGAAAAAATTCGATTACCAAAAGAACGTGCGTTTCTGCACATACGCAAGCCTGTGGATAAAACAGTTTATAAGCCGGTACATTACAAGCAAACGCCGTCTTGTACGTCTGCCTCAGCGTAAGGAAGAAACTCTGCGTAAGATTCAAACCACATATAATGTTTTATGCCAAAGTTTGATGCATCAGCCCAGAAACTCCGACATTGCGAAAGAACTTGGCATTTCCGTTCAGATTGTCGATTCATTTGCGAATATTGCCATTGATTCTTCGTCTTTGGAACAAATTATAAATGACGATGAAACCATTAACGCGGTGGATATTCATGAAGATTATACCTACAACCCCGAGCGGAATTTTATGAAAAAAGCGTCCAGCGACGATACTTTGCGTATACTAAACAAGTTAAAAGAAAACGAAAAACACATTATAAGTCATAGGTATCAGTTGGGCGGCTGTGAACGCAGAACATTAAGAGAAATAGGGGATAACCTTGATATTTCACCGGAATCTGTCCGTCAGATTGAACAAAGGGCGTTAAGAAAAATAAGAAATCACGCAAAAGAACTAAAAGAGTGCTTATACGTCGAGGCGATTTAGTATATAATATTTGAATGATTTCTGTTGGCGCGCTGGTCATTTATAAAGGCAAACCCGCTATTGTAAAAGACCATGCGGATGGAAAATTTTCAATTTCTCTGCAAAACGGCGAACAGGTAAAAGTCCGCGATAAAGATATCGAATTGATCCATACCGGTTCCGTAAATAATTTCGGCGAGATTGATTTTAACACTCCAGCCGCGCCGTCAATCCGCGAGGCGTGGGAATTATTATCCGACGAGGGCGCGGCGTTAACATTAAAAGAGCTAGCCGGTTTTATTTCCAGCGAATACACGCCGTCTTCCGCTTACGCCGCGTATTGCGTGTTAAAAGACGGTCTGTATTTTTGCGGCGAAATTGACGCGATTACTCCGCGAGGCAAAGACGAAGTAACCGCCGAAGAATCAAAGAGAGCCGCCGTGCGCATGGAAACAGGCGAGCGCATGCAGTTTTTGGAGAGGCTGAAAGCGTGTTTAAAAAATCCCGATCAAAATAAACTTTTGCAGGAAGACGCGCGCTATCTTCAGGATGTTGAAGCTCTTGCCTTTGGAAAATCGGCAAAAAGCAGAACAATGAGGGATTTAACTTTAGGCGAAACGCCCGAAGACGCCCATTCCTTACTTCTTAAAACAGGCTTCTGGAGCGGAATGATCAATCCGCACCCTGTCCGCTACGGCGTTTCACTTTCAAGCGCCGCTATTTGCCCGTCTGCACCGCCGGAAGAAAATCGGCAAGACCTTTGCCGTTTACCCGCCTTCGCCATTGACAGCCCCTGGAGCAACGACCCCGACGACGCCGTCTCCGTAGAGATCGAAGCGGGCAAAAACATTTTATACGTTCATATCGCCGATCCCGCCGCCTCCATTTCTTTTGACAGTCCCGAAGAAAAAGAAGCCCGCGACAGAGGCGTTACTCTTTATCTTCCTGAGGGAGCCGTCCGTATGCTGGCGCAGGACGCAATCCCCATGTTTGCGCTGGGTCTTTCCGAGAAGTCTCTTGCGTTAACATTTAAAATTATAATCGATGAAAGCGGTATGGTTTTGGATACGGAAATATTTCCCTCTGTTGTAAAAGTGCGGCGCATGACCTATGAAGAAGCGGATAGGGTAATGGACGAAAACAGCGAAGCGGAGCGGACGGACGCCGCCGCGCTGCGCTCTCTTTTTGCGTTGTCGCAAAAGATCTTCGCCCGCCGCACAGCGCATGGAGCCGTAAATATCGATCTTCCCGACGTACACATCGCCGTAGAAAACAACGAAGTAAAAATAGAGCCGATAATCGACTACAACAGCGCATTTTTAGTTAAGGAATGTATGATTGCCGCAGGCGAAGGAGCGGGAAATTGGGCGGCTTCAAAGGCGCTTCCTTTCCCGTACATTAGTCAGGAAGTGGAAATGCAGGGAAAAGTTACCGACGGTTTCGCCGGTTCCATGCAGCTGCGCAAATGTATGAGACCGCGCTCTCTTTCAACAAAACCCGGTCGTCATCAGGGACTTGGGCTTGACACCTACACGCAGGTTACAAGTCCTCTGCGCCGTTATACCGATTTACTCGCCCACATTCAAATAAGAACCTTCCTGCGCGGAGATAAACCCCTTTCTTCCGACGATGTTTCGGCGCGGCTTGGGTTCAGCGAAGCCGCTTCCACCGCCTCTGTTCACGCGGAGAGGGCAAGCGATAATCACTGGAAGATGGTATATTTATCCGATAAAAAAGACTCCGTTTGGGACGCCGTCGCCCTTGAAAACAAGGGGAGCCGCTGGGCGGTAATTATCCTCTCGCTAGCCCTTGAAGCGCAGGTTCCCCTGCAAAGAGAAGTAACCCCTAACGACAATGTTAAACTGGTACTTAAGTCCGTAAACATATCCAAGGGCGAAGCCGTGTTTGTACAGCGCGGGTGAGCGTAATATCCTGTTTAAAACAAAATTATTTAAAGAAATACAGGCGAATTTTAACGTCGATTTTTATGGTCGGTTAACATAAATTTTGTTATATTTAGTATATAAATAAATAAAGTAAAAATATTAAAGGAGGAGGAAGAAAATGAAAGTTAATAATAATTTAGTTACATGGTCTTCTACATTTTCGGTAGGGGTAAGAGTAATTGATGATCAGCATAAAGAACTTTTAAACTTGGTAAATGATATGTACAATCATATTGTGGGCGATGAAAAAGCGGAAAAGGCTTACTTTAAAAAGATTATTAATAAAGCGGTCGAATATGTAAAAGTACACTTTGCAACTGAAGAAAAGATACTAAAAGCCATCAAATTCCGCGGCTATGCGGAACATAAAAGAGCGCATGATTCCTTTATATTAAAAGTAGTTGAAAATATACAGGATTATGAGAGCGGAAAAAGGGTTACTCTTGCGTCTTTTACCCATTTCCTTAAAGACTGGATTTTGACTCACATAGCTATAATGGACAAGGAATATTTTAAATACTTTAAGCAAGTCGCCACCCGCAAGGCGGACGGAAGACTGACTATTACCACGGAAGATATAGCTTGTTAAGGATTAACTTTGTTTATAGTTAAAACAGCGGATTGAGTGTCCCGCGCCCGCCTGTGTCAATTCGGGGTGTTCGCGGAAACACCTTTCGCTTGCCATTGAACATCTGGGAGCGAAAGAACAAGACGCGCCTGTAACAGCCGCGGATTTTTCCCGCTCTTTTTCGCTGCCCGCGGAAACTTCCGCGTTTCCGGCGGCGGAAGAAAATAAAAGCTTTGTATACGGGTTAAGCCCGTCCCTGTACAAATTAGCCGCGGGCGCTTCTTCCATCAATTCGCCCTTGTACATTACGCCGATTCTGTCGCAGAAATAACACGCCACTTTTAAATCGTGGGCAATGAATAAAAAGGACATATTTCTTTTTTTCCTGATATCAAGTAATAAATTGAGAATCTGCCCCTGAATTGACACGTCCAGGGCGGAGACAACTTCATCGCATATCAAAACTTCAGGCTCCATTAAAAGCGCGCGCGCAATGGAAATTCTTTGCCTCTGTCCGCCCGAAAACTCCGACGGTCTTTTTTCAAGATCTGCGGCTTGAAGCCCAACTTCTTCCAAAATGTCCGCTGCTTTTTGCCTAAGCTCCTTCTCGCCGACCCCGCGCTTTTTCAGCGGACGCCGGCAGCCGGAAACCAAAACCTCATAAACGTTCATTCTTGGGTTAAGCGATCTAGCCGGGTCTTGGAAAACATATCGAACTTTTTCGCGGTACTGCCTTAACGTCTCTTTTTTCAGTTCGGCTATCGGGACAGGCTTATCCCCGTCATAGTGTAAAATCTCTCCCGAGTCCGCCTCGTACATTCGCACCAGCATTCTCGCCGTAGTAGTCTTTCCGCACCCCGATTCGCCGACAAGCCCGTAAGATTCGTTTTTATCGATATAAAATGAAATGTCGTTTACGGCGTTTACAAAACGTCCGTAGCGGGCAAAGAATCCCGCTTCCAGATTAAAACGTTTGTGTAAGTGTGAGATTTGTATTATTGGCATGGGTTATCTCTTGCTTTAGTATCATATTAAAGTAACATCTAGTCAAGTATCCGTTTTTCAGATAAACTGTCCCTATGTTTGATAAATTCATTAAGGCGCTTTTTGGTTCGCAAAATGAACGCGACTTAAAAGCCCTTATGCCTATACTTCAAAAAGTAAACGAAAAAGAAAACTGGGCGCAAGCCCTTCCCGCGGAGGAATTTCCCCGCCAAACCGCCCTTTTCCGCGAGCGTTACAAAAACGGCGAATCTCTGGACGGCATTTTACCCGAAGCCTTTGCGCTGGCAAGAGAAGCGGGGCTACGTACTCTGGGCGAGCGAGCCTACGATACGCAGATACTCGGTTCCATTGTTCTGCATAGCGGAAAAATAGCCGAGTTAAAAACAGGCGAGGGCAAAACATTGATGGTTGTCGCTGCGGCGTACCTTAACGCTATTCCCGGCGAGGGCATCCATGTTGTTACCGTAAACGATTACCTCGCGAGCCGCGACGCCGATTGGATGAAGCCTATTTTTAATTACCTTGGCATAACCGTAGGCACTATTCTTTCCCACATGGATAATGAACAGCGCAAAGAAAATTACAACATGGATGTAACATACTGTACTAATAATGAACTTGGTTTTGACTATTTGCGCGACAATATGCACCGCGATATGGAAAGCAGAGTCCAGCGCGGACATAACTATTGCATAGTCGATGAAATCGATTCAATTTTAATCGACGAGGCGCGTACCCCGTTAATTATTTCCGGCGCGGCGGAAGATGACACCTTTAAATTTGCCGAAGTTGACAAAATGATAGGCGCTCTTAAAGAAGTAGAAAAAAAAGAAAACGGCGAGTACCCCGATGAAGCGCAAGGGGAAACCATAACGGGCGATTACAAGATAAACGAAAAAAATAAAAACGTTTCTTTTACCAATCAGGGGCAGGCTACTATTGAGGAACTGCTTAAAAAACGCAATCTTATTCAGGGCGCGATTGTAGACGAAGAAAACTTTGAGTACATTCACTATTTTACCCAAAGTTTAAAAGCGCACAAACTTTTTCATATTGATGTTGATTACGTTGTGCAGGACGGGGAAGTTCAAATTGTCGATGAATTTACGGGGCGCATTTTGCACGGCAGACGTTATTCAGACGGACTTCATCAGGCGATAGAGGCGAAGGAAAAAATTAAGATTGCCCAGCGCAACAGGACTTTAGCCACTATTACTTTTCAGAATTATTTTAGATTGTACAAAAAGATTTCGGGCATGACGGGAACGGCGGATACCGAAGCCGTCGAATTTGATAAAATTTACAAACTTTCCGTTGTTGTTGTTCCCACAAACAAACCCGTCGCGCGTAATGACGAGGACGACGTTATCTACCTTGATGAAACCGATAAATTCAAAGCGTTATGCGATGAAATTTCCGAAGCGAATAAAAGAGGACAGCCCATGCTTGTCGGGACGGTCTCTATTGAAAAATCCGAGAAAATTTCCGCCCTGCTTACGCGCAGGGGAGTCCGTCACGAAGTGTTGAACGCGAAGAACCACGCGCGCGAGGCGCTTATTATTTCGGAAGCGGGCGCAAAGAGTTCCGTTACCATTGCCACTAACATGGCGGGACGTGGAACGGATATTAAATTGGGAGGAAATCCCGAACATCGCGCGAGAAGACGCGCGGGAACAAACGCCTCGCAGGAGCAGTATGCGGCGATTTACAAGGAAGAACTTGAAAAGTGGAAGAGCGACTATGAAGAAGTCAAATCCCTTGGCGGACTTTATGTAATCGGAACGGAAAGACATGAAAGCCGCCGTATTGATAACCAGCTTCGCGGACGCTCGGGGCGGCAGGGCGATCCCGGAAAGAGCAAATTTTTCATTTCCATGGATGATGAGCTTATGCGCTTATTCGGCGGTGAGCGCATGAAAAACATCATGGCAAAAATCGGCATGACGGGCGGAGACGCTATTTACCACCCGATGTTGAATAAAAGTATAGAAAACGCCCAGAAGAAAGTAGAGGAGCGCAACTTTGAAATTCGCAAACACCTTTTGGAATACGACGACGTATTAAACCAACAGCGTAAATTTATTTATGAACAGCGCGACGCGATACTTGTTGACAATGATTTAAAAAAACGCGTAAACGACGCTACCGAGGATATTATCGGGGACTATATTGACGAGTTTAATCAGGCTTCAAGAAGCGATCAAAGCGATGCGTATAAGGATTTAACGGAAAAACTCCGCACAAAGTTCGGTTATACTCTTACCGTCGACACTGAAAGCAAAGAATATAAAAATTCCGAGACGCTGGAAAAACGCGTAATCAGCGATCTTGAACAGGATTTAATAAACAAAGAAAACCTTATCGGTCATGACAACTTTAACTTGTTTATTCGCGATAATTATCTGAACGCGGTTGACCGCAAATGGCTGGATCACCTTGAAAACATGGAAGCCCTGCGCGAAGCCGTCTATCTTCGCCACTATGCGCAAAAAAACCCGTTAACGGAGTACAAAGTAGAAGGTTTCCAGATTTTTGAGGATATGATAGAAGATATTAGGCAGGAAATCGCTTCCCGCCTTCATTTAATACGCATTCAAGTCGCGGAAGGGGGACCGCGAAGACCAGTAAGCCGCTCTATAGGCGCTCACTCGGCAAGCCACAGCAGTATAGGCTCTTTTGCGGGCGGTTCCGCGGGACAAGGCGCGGCAAATCCCATGCAAAAGGCAAGCCGTCCCGACGGCGCGACCGTAGTGCGCGGACAGCCGAAAGTAGGTCGTAACGACCCATGCCCCTGCGGAAGCGGAAAAAAGTATAAATTTTGCCACGGAGCGCAATAAAAATCGAATTTATGGTGTATATTATTTAGAGAGGAGAATATATGAAAAAACTTACTTTTATTTTAATGGCGATATTTTTAATATTTGCCATTACAGCTTGTAATTTTGACGACAATGAAAAGAAAGAAAAAGAAGATACCAACAGAAAATTTTGGGCTCGAAATATGAAAACAGACGAGTTTTACCAAGTTAGCGCGGAGAAACTAGCCGAAAATTCAAGATGTATAATTTGGGCGGAAAAAGGAAGCAACGTAACAGAGGCGACGGCAAATAATATGGCAAACGCATATAATCATATTTATACAATAATGATGAATGCTTTTGGATATGAAGTTAGTAGTAACGATTTATATGATTTATTTGGTGTTAAAGGTTTACCGGATATGGATACTATGCAAATAGCCCATTATTTAGCTACGGAAAAGACAAGCGACGCTAAATTAACTATCCTTCTTTTGGATATTAAAGACGAGTATAAGCCGGGGGTAAACGATTCCTTTGTTGCCGGATTTTTTGATGCCGTGCATTTAAATAAAAAGCAAAATAATCCAAAGTATCCTAAGCTTAAATATTCAAATGAACTTGATATGATCTATGTGGATACTTATCCTAGTAAGCTCGGTTCCGACGAATCCAATGCAACTCTTGCTCATGAAATGCAGCACCTTATGAATTTAGTAACAAGCGCGGTTAACAGATATGATGAACACACAGGCGAGGTGCCTCAAATGGATTTATGGATTAACGAGGGGCTTTCATGCGCCGCGGAATGGTTATATAAAAATGGAGACCCATTGAAGAGAGTAGATTGGTTTAATTCAAATAGAGGAGAAATTGGCTTAGGAAATAATTTTTATGTTTGGGGTAATCGTGACAAAAACCCATATGCGAATCTTGACGATTACGCTACCGCTTATCTTTTTTTCCAATATTTAAGATTGCAAGCCGACGAACCCGATGATATTTATTTTGACATTATTACATCAAATTATCCTGATTATCGAGCGGTAATAAATGCAGAAAGTATAAATAGCAATCATAAATATAAATGGGAAAGATTGCTTAGAGACTGGTTTGCGGCAAATTATATGAAAAACTCAAGCGGGCTATATGGCTACAAGGGCGCGATAACCGTAAATCCCCCAATGTTCCCGAATGATAAGGGAACTGTGAGTCTCTTTCCAGGAGAAGGCGTTTACAGCAGAATTAATGGTTCGGATTCTGTGCCATCTTTTTCCGATAATAGTATTATCAAATACGCAGGTTTAAATTCTTCCGGCGATCCTATTACAAGCGGTTCTGCAAAAGGCGTCCGGCTTACATATAATGTTAATAAAATTGCTGCCGGCAGCGCTGTTACCGGCAATACAACCGGTGTTGCTTCAAGCGTGAATATTTCAGTGCCTGACGGCAATGCTTCTTTGCAAATAGCCCCAAATGTATTTTCAGGTCCGTACATAGTTGACGCCGGTTATTTTCTGCGAAAAAATCAAAACTATGGTATGTCAGATAACGTAATAAGAAGCGTATCCGTCATAAACGACGGCGAGCAGGCGGAAAACCCAATATCCTTAAAGTTGGACAGATCAAAATTAAAAAGGGTCTTTATTAATGAATAGGAATTTCTTTTTCGCATTATTGTTTTTGTGTTTTGCCGCGTCTTTATCAGCGCTTGGCGCAAAAGAAGAAGACGGCGGCAAGGCTCCTGTTGTTCGGGTAACGGGAGTTGTGCGTCTTGTCGGCACCGCCAATTTTCCGGAACTGCAAATCAAAGGTTCGCAAATGTCGTGGTATATAGCAAAAGAAGATATGAAAAAACTTTCTGATTTACAGTACAGAACGGTAACAGTGGAAGGCGAAGAAACGGTTACGGAAATGAAGTTTGCTAGTGGCATATCCGCCGGTACAAGACGCGAATTAAAAAATATTAAAATTATCTCTATTGAATAAACAATGTTTAAACAAGCGCGATGGCTTCCTGAGTCATCGCGTCGCACATTTCATTGTATTCGTTGCCCGCGTGTCCCTTTACCCATTCCCACTTAAGGGGAAATTCATTCGCGAGAGAATCAAGTTCCATCCATAAGTCCTGATTTTTTACCGGTTTTTTATCGGCGGTTCTCCACGCGTTGCGTTTCCAGTTGCGTATCCATTCCGTAATGCCTTTTTGCACATACTGGGAGTCTGTTAATACCGCCGCCTGACGCGGTACGTCGGTCATTGTTTTAAGCGCGCGTAACGCCATAATCACAGCGGTTAATTCCATTCTGTTGTTGGTAGTGTCCTTCTCGGAGCCTTTGTCCTTTGCGATTACATGTCCGCCCTGAAAAGTCTGCTGCACCATGACATACGCCCAGCCGCCCGGTCCCGGGTTGCCGGAGCAGCCGCCGTCAGTATAAATTCTTAAAGACGCTTCTGTCATTTTTTTTCCGCGATTATTTTATCAGTGTAGCGATCATTACCGCTTTTATTGTATGTTTGCGGTTTTCAGCCTCGTCCCACGCCCTGCTTTGCGGTCCCTCAATTACGTCGGCTGTAACTTCCTCGCCCTTAACGGCGGGCAGACAATGAAGGAAAATGGTAGAGCTCTTGCCCGTCATATTCATCAATTTTTGATTAACCTGATACGGACTTAAAAGCCTCACCCGCTCTTCCTTTTGATCTTCCTCGCCCATTGATGTCCATACGTCGGTGTACAGAGCGTCCGCGCCTATAACGGCGGAAGTATCGGAAGTAACTTTTATTATCGCGCCCGATGTTTGGGCTAACGTTTCGCACTTTTTCAAAAGCACACTGTCGGCGTTAAGCTCAGGCGGCGTTACAACCGTAAAATTTGTTCCCAATTTGGCGCAGATTATCATCAATGATCTTGCGACATTGTTGCGTCCGT
>Ga0268262_10005109_pt1 | contig 13173 bp, 22 predicted proteins | sample TergutNc150P3_FD_190354 | JGI IMG/M metagenome (GOLD analysis project Ga0268262, IMG submission 190354) | Nasutitermes corniger P3 segment gut microbial community from laboratory colony in Florida, USA - Nc150 P3 (SPAdes) (version 2) | ecosystem: Host-associated > Arthropoda: Insects >... | reverse complement strand
CCCCCCCCCCCCCCTATTGTCCAGAATTTTCAGAATTCACAGGATTTACAGAATTTAAAAAATTATCGGATTTATGTAGGGGCAACCCTCGCGGTTGCCCTTGCCCAAAAATTTGCATTTCACAAAATTTTCCATTTAACCTCAAACCACAGGAGAAAAACCATGAGGACAATCACAGCAAAAGCAATAGCATTGCTTATCGCGTTCAGCACAGCCACCCTTGCTCAGGAGAAAGGTTCATTCACCGACCCCAGAGACAAGAAAAAGTATAAAACCGTCAAAATCGGCGAGCAGGTTTGGATGGCAGAAAACTTGAACTACGCCGACAAAGACAGCAAATGCTACGGAGACAAACCTGCCAACTGCACACAATATGGCAGGTTATATAATTGGGAAACGGCTATGAAAGCCTGCCCTGCTGGTTGGCATTTGCCTAGAAACGCAGAGTTGGAAAAGCTATTTAGCTTTGTGGATAGCACTAAAAATGAAACTAGCAAGCGTTTGAAAGCTAAAAGCGGTTGGACAAAGAAAGAAGCCAACGGAACGGATAATTTCGGTTTTTCCGCCCTGCCTGGAGGCAACGGAAATTCTCGGGGCTATTTCAGCTTGGTTGGTGAACAGGGGGCGTGGTGGGGTGCCACAGAAAAACCAAATAAGCGAAACCCAGATGAGACCTTAGGAACTCAGATTTTCATTGATGAACGGTATGATAAGGCAATGTTATACGATGTCCTTAAAAATAACCTATTTAGTGTCCGTTGCATTCAGGGCGATGGAGAAGAAGCGGCAAAGATAGATGCGGAAGCGGAAGAAAATGCAGCCAATGCGGAAGCGCAGCCAAAGAAAAGGCCGAGGCCGAATAAGTAGCAAAAGCGAAAGCAGAGACCGAAGCCTACGTAAAAGCAAATGGTGGAACATTCACCGAAGTTAGTGTCCGTTGTATCAAAGATTAGGTTCCCTTAGTCATCGCCCAGCAAACACACATTCGCTGGGCATTTTCTATATTAACCCAAAGAGGCAAATATGTTAAGACAAGTAATGGTTCCAAGCAAAGAGAATTCCACCATCTCCATACCCACCGAATACTACGGAACAGAGGTAGAAATAATTGTATTCCCATTAGAAACACAACAACCAAGCACAACAAAAAAACTACCCCACTACATAGGCTTAAATATGCCTGATTTCAAATTCAACAGAGAAGCCGCAAATGCAAGATAAAGCATTTATAGACACCAACATATTCATATACTATCAAAGGTCAGACAACCCTCAAAAGCAGTCTATCGCAAAAAGTCTCCTAGAAAACAACAACTGCGTAGCAAGCACACAAGTAATAAGCGAAATAAGTAATATACTCACAAAAAAATACCCAACACTAGAAAAAGAAATACAATTATTCCTAAAAGACATAACAGAATTTTGCGAAACAATAACCATTTCCAAAACTTTAATATTCAAAGCACTAAGACTACACTTCAAATACAAATACTCATTCTACGACAGCCTAATAATCTCCGCCGCCATAGAAGCCAACTGCAACACCCTTTACACCGAGGATATGCAGAACGGTCAAATAATAGAAAATGTGCTTAGAATTGTAGATCCATTCGCTGACTGAAAACTGCGGTTGTCGATTCGCAACCAAATTTATTTCGCCAGTTTATTTGGGCACGAGGGGGTAGCGGAAAACGCCCATTTGTTTGCGGTAATGTTAGAGGGCGGTTGGAGCGAAGTTTTAAGCTGAATAGAGGTATAATATAAATATACATTTTTTTTGACAACCTGTCAACTTTTTTTTGCATTTTTTTTATTTTTTTAAAAATATTTTTACGCCGACCTTACTGGGCAAGCGATTTCAGCAATAAAATTTTATAGCCTTATGATAAGACTAATTTTCCGTTTCGGAAAGGCTCGCCCGATTTAACAACGCCCCAAGCCTGTTTAATAAGTTTATGCATAACCGCAACAACAGCAACCATATGCAAACTACCTTTGGCTATCAAACGATTGTAAAGGCTTTGACAAGGTTTATTCCATTGAATGGCAGATTTGGAGCAATTGAAAAGCAAAAACCGTAAATAAGGGTTGCCAACCTTAACTATACTACCATTGACATTCAAGCTAGTGCCACTTTCCAAATGCCTTGATGTCAAACCGACAAAAGAGGACAGACGACCGCTAGTCTCAAAAGAAGTTATGCCCTTGACAGAAACGAGAAGAACGGCAGCAGTTTTCGCACCTATGCCAACTATTGTCTGCAATAACTTAAACTCACTGGGGTATAAATCACGAGCGAGCGAGCATAATTCTTTTTCCAAATGGGTTTGATAATCATTGCAAACATCTACAAAACCAGACATGACACCCAACAAATCATCGTTTTTGCCAACGACAAAACTATGAGCATGATTAGCGTTATTGCAAGCCGTTTCCAACACTGTAACCCTGTTCAGAAGCGAAACTATTACCCTAGCCCTAACAAGCTTTGGCGGCATAATTTCATAAAACGGCAAACGCTCATTCTCCTCATTTATAGCAAACCTATGAATTAAACGAGCGTCTATTTTATCCGTTTTGGATTTATAGCCGAGAGACCTAATAAAACTACGAACACTATAAGGATTGAAAACCTTTACATCATAACCCCTTTGCTTTGAATAAGTGGCTAATCCGTAATGGTAGTTCCCAGTTGCTTCCATAGTGATTATGGAATTTGTCGGAACTTCCTTTAAAAGAATATTCCAACCTTTCCGATTATTGGAATATTTTTTGTCGCAATTTTCCCAATAGGCGTTAAAACTATCTTTGGAAATATCCACGCCTACATAAGAACGTTTTTCAACATTCATTTTTTACCTCACTTGTTAAATGTTTTTGCACCGCACACGAATAAAAGCCACCCTACTATAAACGAACGCCAAGGCTCAAAGTTTTAAACGGCAGAACATTCGGCACGGCACACCCACACGCTACCATCTTCGCTTACGCACGTGAATAATGCAGAGGGGGAATCGGCATTACGCATAGGTCAAGATTATATGTTACAAAATCCATGCCAATTTTGTATATTCTAAATATGAATAAGTTTTTCACGTTCTTTTTAATCTTATTGTTTGCAGCTTGTTCGGCGCCGCAAAAGGCAACAGAAAATATAGAGACCGAAAAGCCAAAAAAATATATTCCACAATACGCAAAAGATTTCGCAAAAGAAATGAAACAAAAATACCCCGAAAGATACGTAGGACTGAAATTCTTTTACGATGAAGAAGAAAACGGAATAGCGGAAGTTCTTATAGAGGGGGAAGAAAAAATCTATTTCAACGGCAGAAAACGCACAACCGTAATAACAGACGACTGGACACCTAGACGGACAATGAAAAAAATAAAAAGCTATATAGGGAACGATGAAATTGAATATAGCCTAACAGCAAAAAAAGCAGATGAAGCAGAACAACGAATAGAGCAAAGAAGGAAAGACCCCGCATTTACAGAAATTGAAAAAGTCATTTTTCAAATAGCAACGGAATATAAATACGACTATGAAAAAGCATACGGAAAAGAGGTAAAATACAGAAATCCGAACACTAAAAAAGCTGTTTGCGATGGATATACAAACGCTGTTATTGAAGCGTTCAAAAACAACCCATTAGTAGAGAGAGTAGAAAAATGGACATCAGCAATAGGAAAACACGCTTGGAATGTGATAATACTAAAAGACGGCAGGAAAATTTACTGCGATGCAACTTGGTATCAAAGACAGGGAATAGACAGCGAAGACTATGTAAAAGAAACCATATCCAAAACGCCAGTAAATTTAACTTTTGACATAGAGGAATTTAACACGCTTGGGGGTGCGATAAATGAAAGCACTGGGGAAATTATGAAAGTGCATTTTGCTTGGGAAGACGCTAAACTATCCAAATAAATTAAAATGGCAAATCATCATTATTATTATTTATATTCTTTTTGTAATAATCTAAATTTTCATTCGGATTAACAGGCGTAAAGGTTTTGTCGTTCTGCTCGGAAAAACTAGGGCTTTCGTTGTAGTCCTTGTAAAACTTAATCAAGTGAAGTATATTGCCAAACCTTTGGTGACTAGATAAAGTAACAAAACGGCTTTTAAATTTATACAGAAATTCATTCAAAGTTATGCCTTTATTATTCTTAGTTAAGGAATCCACGAAATAATCAAATTCATCGCTTGCTGCCATATCTTCAATAAATAAATCCTTGAAAAGTTCGTCATTTGTCTCCACGTCTTTCCAGTCATATTGTGCTTTGTTTGGATAGCCAAAATGACATAAATATTTTTTTGAGCCAACAATAGAAAGTATTTTTTCAAATGAATTATCCAATAAATAAGGTTCTCCATTCTCTTTAATAAATTCTGCGAAATAATTTTTCATAGTTGCCAAATCCCTAGCATTTGCAAAGGTCATAAGAAAATGCCAATGTTCTTTTTTTGGCACTCCGAAATCGTCTATATCCCTATCGTGTTTTATGAAATAGTATTTTTTGGCTATTAAGCGAATTTTAGCGGCTATTTCTACAAACGGAAAATCCATAGGCAGGACTATTTGCCAGCTGCGAGAAGTGATTTTCTTTTCTTTGGTTTTAGGCATTATTTTTATTCTCCGGTGGAAAATTGAGCAGCGCGACAACGCCAGTCTTTGCCTGTTCAAAAATATCCAAGTATAAACCGCTGGGAACTTTTGAGCGAAGTTTCGCTAATTGAAATTTAGTATAACCGCTGATATGGTCTTTAAGTTTTTGCAGCTCCATATTTGGGCTATTGTTCTTCAACTGCAAAAGAATGTTAGAATAAATGGTGGTGGGTTTAAGGTAAGGAAAACCATATGAATAATAATTGGTTAAATTCTTGTATCCAGTTAAACCTAGATTTTCTTTCAAATAAGCAAAAGCGAGGGAACGAGTGCCGTTCTCTATAAACCAATATTTAGGCTCGTATCGCTCAATTATTTTAAAAGTGGTTTCAAGTGTGTTAATTCCGTTTATTCTACGTTCTTTATGTTTATTCGTAAAATCAAAAGGAGTAAACTTATTTTTCCAATAAAGGTTTATTCCTGGTTCGGTAGTAAAAAAACGCTTACAGCCAACAGAAACGTAGCACCACGTTTCGCAAGGGGGGGAAGCGAAAATTATACACGGTTTGGGATATTTATCCAGTTCCAGTATCGCTCGCTCAAAATTAGACAAATCCAAATGTATATGAGACGCGCCTAAACCTATACCAAACGAATACACTTCCAAGCTCGGGAAAGTCTTTTTTACTTCATCGTTTTCGCTGTCAAAAAGAGACCATATAACCATTGTTCATATCCTCATATATTGCTATAACTACTCACTACACGTGCCTATGTGACAAGCCCAGCACGTGTGTAGTTAGCGTGATATTTATCACATATTCGTCTAGTATCTGCTTATCGTTAGATTTATTTTTTTTTGTTGCTTATAGTATCCAAATGTCATTGTGCTACATTGTGTGCCGCATTTTTGTTGTCAGCCTAATAGAAAATGTCCGCTTTCTAAATCTCATATCCAACTTGTTGTTAATTACACAGACCCAAAAGCTAACATATTACCATAAGGTTTTAGCCACCACCCAACGGGAGACATATTGTTTATATGGCACATCATACGGTTTTTTTTATATATAATTGCCTTTTATTCAGTGTGTTTTGCGTGTCTAGGTGTCGGTGCGTTTGCGTGTCTAGGTGTCGGTGCGTTTGCGTGTCTAGGTGTCAGTGCGTTTGCGTGTCTAGGTGTCGGTGCGTTTGCGTGTCTAGGTGTCGGTGCGTTTGCGTGTCTAGGCGTCCCAAATAGACGGAACAATGCCAAGGTTCGCAATTATTCATATGAGCACAACAATATTTAAGGTTGCGACATTCTTTGCAACGACTAAAAGCAAAGCCAGTAGGGCAAAAATCAGAATTTGCATAAATACAGCGACTAATGTTCTTTACCATTTAGACAACTCCTTACTAAATTGCTTAATTTTTACAGTAAAACCATAACCATCTTTATGCTCTTTAACTTCCAAGCAATAATTTTCACTTAGCCAACTAATGGCACACTCTATTACTTTCGTCGCTACATATATCATTTTCAACGTCTCCTAATATTTTTCATTAAATCCCTTTTGCGAGAATTATTTTTATTTACGGCAAGCAAATTATTATGATTAAGCCGAGCTTGTTCAGAAGCTAAAAAACTTCTAATTGGTTCATTGTAAAAATTATGAAAATAATCTATCATAAATCAACCCCTTTATCATTTCTAACTAAAAACATTCTTTTGCAATTATCCTCTAAAATAATTTCTACACGATAATCGCCATTAGCTTCTATATTCCTAGCCAACAAACATTCAGCCAAACTATGAATATCTATTTCTATTCTGCCTTCCGAATCTTTCCTATTTAAATTCATTTCAATTTCCTCCAAACGAAAAAGCAAAAATCTATAAACAAAGCAAAGCCCAAGCCAAAGAAAAAAAACATCGCTTTTTCCTCATTGGTTAAAAAACTTTTGGCAGAATACAAACCGAATTTAAAGCCCGAATAATACGCCAAAGTATCACGCAAAGGGTAAAGAGGAACAACATCTATACAACTCATAACATATCCTCATCAAGCAAAATAAAACTCGCTGGTATAATACGCCGCCGAAGGAATTTTTCCAACTTTGGGTGATGCTTGTGCAGCCTGTTCAATTCGCTGGCTTTTATCTGTATTATCTGACAAAGCGAATATCTGACAACTTCCCTAAACAATACCAATTCTTCAACCAATTTCATTTAAACCTCTCCGCAAAAGAAAAAGCATTTGCCGAACAACGCCCAAAAAGTAATAGAGATTTTTCATTTTTTATTTTCTCCAAAAAAGCCAAACAATGAAAGCCAAATTCAAAAAAGACATAATCATATTTTTTTCACTCCAAAGAAACAAATATTTCTGTTTGAATTAAACCACAACCCAAATCAAAACCCCAATTCCAAAACAAACGCACAGATACTTTGCACTCTTTGCGAACCTGCATTAAAACCTGCGTTCCGCCGAACAAATAAACGTCTAAATCCCTGTTATTTGCCGTAACGGTTAATTGCTTGCCTTCTATCTGCAAACCCTGTAATTTGTCCTTGTAAGAAGATGTCTGAGTGCCATTCTCGGCAGTCTGCGTAGTCGTCAAATCTTTGACGGTAGAGCCATATTTCAAATAACCATCACTAAAATCACCAACGTAATAATCGCTGATATAACTAGCCCCTATTTTTTTGTAGTTTAAATCAAATTCGGTTATTTGTATCAAAACTTTAACGCTATACAAATAACTAGACGGCTTCAATGGCAATGTATCTATTCTAATGCTGTCTTTCATAAAAACATCTTTATCCGTTTCAACGCCTTGATTATGCGTAATAACCCTGCGAGCCAATTCCAATTCGTCTAAATCCACTCTTTGCACTTTCCAAAAAACACTACTGCTATCTATTACGGGAACACTCTTTTTCTTCTCAACGCAAGAAATTTTCTTTGTGCCTAAATTGCAAGAATAGTTTTTCTCAAACGCAAACGCCCTTAATTGTGCCTCTAAATACGTTTTGCTCTCACTGCTATAAAAAGGAACTATGATAGGGTAAGACATAGCCGCAGGCGGTAAATCAACCTCGCAGGAATAAACCTCGCAATAACGCGAAGCAAGTTCACCCAAACTGGTGTAATTCATTTCTACCAATGGTCTTTCAGTAGTGACAGCAAACGCCACCGCCCCGCCGCAGATTGCGGCTGGGGCTAGGGTAAGGCATAAAATTATTTTTTGCAGTCTTTGCCAAAGCATATTTTGCCCTCTTTAATTTCTAAATCTTTTTGTGTTTGAGGCTTTGCCACTTGTTCCACTTTCTTTGCTTCCTTTGTTTTATCCCCCATAAATCCTTTGCTTAATTTGTTGGAAGCGAAAATAAAGAAAAGCAGAACGAAAAAAACCAAAATCAGCTTTTTAGGAAAAACAAATTTTGTATGCTCTATCTTTATATTTTCCTCTACACTTCTAAAGCATTTGAATATCCTCAAATCGTAAGTAAATACAGAAGTGGCAAGCGGTGAGCGGTCTGTATTGGCACTCTCATAAATATGAAGCTTTGCCGTTTTCTTGGCTCCCACATAGCCCATATTGGTAATTCTGATTACTTGGCTAGCAAGCCGCCTAAACGTTATATCAACGCTATCTATGCTTTGCGTAACAGCAACCACAGTATAACCATAGTGCCTGTGCTCGGTTAGAAAAGGAATTACATCACGATTAGCGGTTTCTTTGAAATCCCTGCTATTAAAATAGTTCTGCGTTTCGTCCAAAATCAAAAGGGAATTATGGGCACTATCAAGGCTTAACATTTTTTGACATTCGTATTGTTTCGCAGGGTCAACAAACGTAACGTTGTCTATATTGTCGTGGTCTATTTCGTAAAGAGCACACATATTGACAAGGTTCAAACCCGATATATTCGTATATATCTTTTTGCCCTTTCGGAAAGCTGGCAAAAAATATTTCTGCATTACATAGGTAGTTTTGCCACTACCAGGAACACCCTCAATTAAGTAAATCATAACGACCCCCCGATTTTATATATTTTGGGTATGAATGAAGGCGAAGAAGTGAAAAAAGGATTTTTAAGGGCAGTAGGTTGCTTTATATTCATATTAGTTATTCTTGCATTTTTGACCTGCGAAATGAAACAATGTGCCAGTGAATTAAACGACCCTAATTCCAAATTAAATAAACAAATTGAAAAAGATTTAGATAAAACTATGAAGGAAACTAATAAAAAAATAGACTCCATAGTTAAAAGAAATACAAAAGCATTAGATTCTACTATGAAGGAAACTTTTAAAAAGAAATAATAAAACATAATTATCTCCGTAAAAAACGTAAAGTTAGACTAATAGTAATGCAAATGAGTGCGGTAGAAAATAAAAGACTTAACGCCCCACCCAAACCAACAGCTAACGCAAGCTCGGTAAAACAAGGGGGCAAAGAAGCCCAACCCCCAAGCAATTGAAGCAATGCAGAAAAATCTATTAAACCGAAAAGAAAATCTAGAAGCGGTGGTAAAACTAAAAGTATAATTTGAGCAAAAACCAAAGCGAAAATCTGTAAAAGGGAATATCCAAAATAATTCAAAATAACTTTAACTAAAAAAAGTATAGCCCCAATAAACAACATCATTAAAGGCTTTGCAATTATTAACTCAAACCAAGAAGTTAAAGGTTTAAAAAGTTTAAGCAAAAACCGAAATATAGTGCCACCAAAAAGCCAAATAAAAGTAATTATTTTTTGAAGCCTTACAGACCCCCACTTATTCAAAAACCTCATAAACAAATGCCAAATTTCTCTCCAAGAAAGTGTAAAAAGAAACGCAAGTTTTTTAAAAAAAGTTTTCAAAAGAGGAAAAAGAACCTTAGGAGCTAAAAAACTAGCCAACCAAATAGCAAAACGAACCAAAAAAGCTGGCATTAGTTACCCCCTCGCAAAGTTGCTAGAATCATACCCATAGCCATAACAGCGACAATAACCATAATTATACGCCGAATAACATTTATATTTTCACAAATAATTTTAGTATCTACCATAGAGCCAACTGTAACCTTTCCTTTCATAACACCGAAAGAAAGACCTCTAAACTCGGCTTCTAAACAATTACAAGCACCTTCGCCTTTAGGTAACGCCTTACGGACGGGTTCCATAGCTTTTTCTACTGCAGCTTTTATTTCCTCAGCCATTTCTTTATATGTTAAAAGTAATTTTTCCTTTGTTTTATCAACTATTTGCGTGGTGTCGGGTAATAAACTATCTAACTGCTTTTTAAACTTATCCGCTATATTTGTATCTAATTGCGTTTCTATTTTCAAACTATCATTTAACAAACTGTCTAAACTGGGAAATTTCAAACTATCTAAATCGTCAACTACAATGTTAGTGTCTAATTCAGGCTTTTCAATTTCAAAATCAAAATCAGGGTCTGGTATTTCGGGGTCTTCCTGTGGGTCAAACAAATCAACAACGAAATCTTTAAAATCCACTATCTTATCGTATATTTTCTGCAAAAGAGGCAAAGGGTTAGGGGGCGTAGGAACATTCTGCCTTATGACACCTTCTAACATTTCCTTCCACGACCGCAATTGAGAGTTAAAATCACCATTGCCACTACTGCTACTACCACCACCGCCACCACCACCACCGCCATAAACCCAAACCGTATCAGGGTCACGGTTAGGGTCACGAGGCCAAGGGCCCGTAACCTTAACGGGTGGGTCGTTAGGACTAATTTCACTACAAAAAACTAAATAACCTTCTTCGTCAGTTTCACAGCCTAATTGCTCCATAGTTTGATTACCGGGAACAAATATACCCGGAGTATAACCGTCGCCCCAACCCTCATCAACAATATCTCCAAACTCGTTAATAGAAACGGCTACGTTTAATTGCTCGTTCAAAACAGGGTCAACCCAAGGTATCCAACTATCGGGCAATTGAGAAGCAGGAATTACGGTTTTAGGGCAATTAGAAGGAAGTTTGAATAATTCATAACGCGGAGGGTTAGCATGAACACCTGTAAAATAAGCACTATCTATTGTGGCGATTTGTTCGATAGTGCAAGAAGGCGAGGTAGGGGGCGTAGGACTATCTATAGTCAAATTGAAGCCAGCAATAACAGACACGATAGCAGTGCCACTGCCTCTGCCACAATTACTAAGGTAAGAAGTAGAGCTAACAGCATAAGAATTACTAGTATTTGAACTGGTCGCAGAACATGAAGCAGGAGGGTCGCCATGTTCCTCACAAAACGGGCTGCCCGGAAGGTAAGAACCGCTATAACAAGAGGGGCAACCAGAGCCAGAAGGGACTTGCACATTATTGCAATAATAATCGTTAGAATAACACCAGCATTCTTCGTGGCGGGTATCGTCAGATACAAAAGAAGCGTTTACAGTAATATTGCCAGCGAAAGAAATAACAGAAGCACCTGCAGGCAAAGAAATAGAAAAAACACAATCACCACCGGGATTGGTAATGAGCAAAGAATAAGAAGCATCTTGCCAAGCATAAAACATTTGTGCGGTAGAGGAAAAAGAGGAAGGGGTGGAACTTATTTGAAAAGTCTTTGAGCAAACACGGCTAATTGGAAGCAGATAAGTTGAAGCCAAAGAATTTGAAAAGAAAAGTATTAGAATAAAAGGGGCTATCCCTAAATTAAAAGGCGGTAAGATACGAGAAGTAAATAAATTACGCATACTATTTACCCGCAGCTCTGTTTATTAGCTTTATTACAACCTTAATGGCAACAATGCCAAGAACCAACGCAATAGCGAAAGTAGCTGCTGTTGTCAAGTTAGCGTCTATTGTAGTGCTATCTATTGTAGTGATTTTACCCATTTTAATTACACTCCTGTGCCCACCTATTGACACCCAAGAAAAATTTATACATCATCTTACCGCCCCTTTAATTACTTTGATTACAGCACGAACTGCCAAAATCCCTGCCATAACACTCATTAGAAAAACACTCATTGCCGTATTATTAACCGCATTATTGAAATCCCTGTAAAAATCCGAACTATCACACTGAGAAGTCCCTATATACACCGTATCTATATAATCGGAAGCATTAAACAACTCGCAAGGGGACTGGTTCAAATAATATTTAACGCAATTTTTGCAGTCCGACAATGTATTATTGCAACAATAATCCACTATGCCATGAAAATCAACCCAATGCTTGCCACCAGTATCAAATTGGCAAAGAACATCGCACGTATAATCATCGCAAACAAAAGCCATTATTTCCTACTCCCTTTTTCCAGCCAGTCAATAAAAAGAAAAGAACAAAGCCAAAAAGCAAAACCGCAAGCGAGAAAAAAATAATCCCCAGCGGAACTATAAGCAGGAATACCGTCAATCATATAGACCTCTCAATGGCTACGAATACCCAAAACAAAACCAAAAAACCTGCAAAAGTGCCTAACATTTTTTCTCCTGCAATTCATTTACGATAATAGGTTTAACTTTATTAAAACGTTCCCAAACCTCATATTTACAAGCTTCGTCAAAGGGACAATAGCCTAACTTCATCTTAAAGCACCTTTCGCACATTCTGCCACTCATAGACTACCGCCCCCCCCCCTGTCAGACCCTCACAAACCAAACAGAGTACTGCAACAAATTTATCCTTTCAAGGAAAACAACACGTATTTTACGATATTTAGCCTCGCAAAAATCCCCGATATTTACCACGAACTTGGAAAACCTACAATGCATTATTTAGCCTCTTGCCAGCGGACAACAACTTGATTTTTATTATACGCTCTATGCTTTGTTTCGCTATACTTAGCAACAGAAATAACGTCAATAATAGGGCTATAAAATTTACCCTTTACAGGCTTGAAATACTTATTGCAAAGCACTTCAAACTCTTTCCTGTCGTCATTGTCTAAGTGAAATTTGGCAGTTTCCTGTGTTTTTCCGTCTGCACGTTGATAACTGCCTAACTCAACGCATTGTGCCAACTGTCTGTCCTGTGCCTGTGCCATATACTGTTTCTCCTGTGGTTAATGGTTATGTTTTTGGCAACATATACCACTAATCAGCGGAAAAACAGGCTAAGTTAACGATTTTTTAAACTTAGTAGGGGGAAACTTCCCCCTCCTAATAATTTTCTATCTTAACCCATTATGTCGTACTCCCCAGTTATAGGCTTAGAGATACATTGCCAGCTTGCAACCAAAACAAAACTTTTTTGCGGTTGCAAAATAGAGGTCAACACAGAGCCTAACAAGCACGTATGCCCTGTATGCCTTGGATTCCCAGGTGCTTTGCCCATTCCAAACAAAGAGGCTGTGAACTTGGCAATAAAGTTAGGGCTTGCGCTTAACTGCGAAATAGACAGCCGCGCCCTATGGACGCGCAAAAATTATTTTTACCCCGATTTGCCAAAGGGCTACCAAATAACGCAAACCGGAGGAATTACTGTTTACGACCATCCTGTTTGCAAAAAGGGTTATATTGAGATAATCAGCGAAAATGGCGAAAAAAAACGCATAGGCATAACCCGCATACATATAGAAGAAGATGCTGGCAAATTGGTTCACGATTT
>Ga0268262_10005108_pt1 | contig 13174 bp, 9 predicted proteins | sample TergutNc150P3_FD_190354 | JGI IMG/M metagenome (GOLD analysis project Ga0268262, IMG submission 190354) | Nasutitermes corniger P3 segment gut microbial community from laboratory colony in Florida, USA - Nc150 P3 (SPAdes) (version 2) | ecosystem: Host-associated > Arthropoda: Insects > Digestive... | reverse complement strand
GCATCTGCGACATCGCCCCAACCATGGCGGCAATCCTCGGACTCCCCATACCCCGCGAATGGACCGGCCGCCCCTTGCTGGAAATCTTCCGGTAAGACCGCCGCGCCAACACGAATTATTTTTTGAACAGCACGAGCTACTCCGCAACGAACACCGGCTTGATTTTTACGTGAGGCACTACGGAGATCCAAAAAAAAGGCTGCCTATTGCTTCATTGAAGCAAGGCAGCCTTTAAATCAGCATCTAAAAACGGCGTGATTTAGAGTTTCGCAATGTTGGCTCTGGTTCCTACGGAAACACCGGAATCATTTTCTCTATTTATGGTTTTGCCGGCCAGCAGGTCTAAACCAAGCTGAACTCCCCTGCTGCCCATGATAGCGGGGTTCTGAACCATAATGGCGAGGATTGTACCGTCCATGATAAGGTTCTGGGAATTGGTGCTCTTGTCCCAGCCTACAATAACAATCTTACCGGCTTTTCCGGCCTGTTTTACCGCGTTACCCGTGCCCACAGTGGATCCTTCGTTGGTGGCATAAATACCGGCCAGATCGGGATTGGCCCGCATAAAGTCCTGGGCAATGTTCTGGGCTTTGGCAACGTCGCCATCGGAATACTGGGTTCCTACAATGGTAATACCGGGATATTTAGCCGCCATTTGGGCTTTGAATTCATTTTCCCGGAGCATTGTGGTGCCGGCGCCGGCCTGGGCGTTTACAATAGCTACTTTGCCTTTTCCGCCAAGAGCCTTGGCCAGGGTGTCCGCCGCGGTGCGGGCGGCAGCGCCGTTATCGGTGCCGATAAAGGCGTCGTACTGCGAACCCGCTGGAAGGGGGGAGTCAACCACAATTACTTTGATACCGGCGGCCCGGGCTTTGTTGATTGTGGGAACCATGGAAGAAGCCAGCTGCGGCGCTACCAGGATAATGTCATACTTGCCGGTTATGGCGTCTTCCATGATGTTGATCTGCTGGGAAGTGTCAACTTTGCTAAAAGGCGCCTGCATGGTATAGAAAACCTTGGCTTTGGCCGCCACCTGCTGGGCTCCCTGATTCAATTTGAGCCAGTGCTGATCCTGGGCATCCATGGCGACAAACATCACCTTAATGGTTGCGTTTCCAAGAGCGCTTCTCTGGGCAAACACCGGCACGGCCATGATCAAAAGGATCATGCAGAGCGCGACGAATACGATTCTTTTCTTCATCTTTTCTCTCCTAAAATATTTATTAAGGCGACCCAACGGACGCCAAAAATACCCTCATCATTCCCGGTTTCGCACACGATCCAGGAATACCGAGCCCACTATGACAAGGCCGATAACAATTTTCTGCAAGAACGGGTTTACCCCCACCAGGTTCAAACCGTTACGGAGGATGCCAATGATAAACGCCCCTATAAAAGTACCAATTCCCGTACCTTCGCCGCCCATCGTACTGGTGCCGCCGATAACCGACGAAGCTACCGCGTCCAGCTCATAGCCGTCCCCCGACGCGGGACTGGCGGAATAGGTGCGGGCCGCCAAAAGGCACCCCGCCAGGGCCGCCAGAAACCCGGAAATCATATAGGCCATCAGAATTGTTTTCTTGGTATTAACCCCGGAAAGCCGGGCCGCCTCAAAGTTGCTTCCTATCGCGTAAACATGGCGGCCCCATTTGGTTTTTTGCAAAACAAAACCAAAGATAAAAACGGCTATCAGCATGATAACCACCATATTGGGAATCTTGGGTATCCCATGCCGCACAACATAAATACCCAAATCGGGATCAAATACATTCCCAAGGCCAAAGTTATAATCTGTTCCTATTGCGGTATACGACTCGGGTAAACCCGTAATAGGATACCCCTGCGTCATACTCAGGGCAAGGCCGCGGGCAATCGTCATGGTGCCCAGCGTCGCGATAAACGGAGGTATTCTTCCAAAAGCAATCATTGCCCCGTTAGCCGCTCCCGATGCCACGCCGGTCAGGAGGCCCATTATGAGAGCAAAGAACACGGGCAGATTCGGCTGGATTCCCACAAATTCATCATGGGGCATCATCATTCCAGCCACCATGGCGCAAAGGGCAATATTGGAACCGATAGAAAGATCGATACCGCCCGTGATCATCACATAGGTTTGTCCCAGGGCGATAATGGCAATTACCGCGGTTTGTGTGGCTACCGTTAAAAGATTGTCCACATTAAGGAAGTACGGTGAGCGAATCGAAAAGAAGACGCTTAAAAGCAGAAACCCCATAAGGCAGGACAGTATCTGCTGCTGAGCCCTTGAAAGTTTCAGTCCGGACAAACTAATTCCAGGCATCAATAACCCCCATGCTGTTAATATTGTGTAGCGTAATGCAAAATCTCATCCTGATTCGTGTCTTTTGTGATAAGTTCCCTGGTGATCCGTCCGTTGCACATGACGATAATCCTGTCAGACATACCCAGTACCTCCGGCAGTTCCGACGAAACAAACATAACCCCTATGCCGTTCTTCTTTAGATCGTTAATGATGTTGTAAATCTCGATCTTGGAAGCCACGTCTATGCCCCGGGTTGGTTCGTCAAAAATAACCACTTTGGCGTTCCGCATCAGCCACTTGCCCACGACCACCTTTTGCTGGTTGCCGCCGGAAAGGTTCCGTACATACTGGCCTACGCTGGGGGTTTTTATCCGCAGACTGTTTACCATTTGCTGGGATTTTTCTATTTCCAGTTGGTTTATGATCACCCCGAATTTGGATATAACGTCCAGGCTGGGAAGGGTGATGTTTTGCGCCAGGGTCATCCTCACGCAAAGGCCGTCCCGTTTGCGGTCTTCCGGAGCGCAGAAAAGTCCTTTACCTATGGCGTCCTTGGGGGACTTGATTTTAACCAGTTTTCCGTCCAGATGCACTTCACCGGCGCTCATCTTGTCCGCCCCGGAGATGGCCCGCACTGTCTCGGTCCGGCCCGCGCCCATGAGCCCGGCAAAGGCAAGAATTTCCCCCTTGTTCAGGTCAAAAGACACATCCTTTACCCCTACCCCGTGATGGGAAGAAAGATTCTTTACTTCCAGCACCTTTTCCGCCCTGGGCGTTTCTATACGGGGGAATTTTTCCGTTAAATCACGGCCTACCATAAGGCTGATAATCTCCGGCAGGCTGGTATTGGCAAAATCAAGGGTGTTTACATACTTGCCGTCCCGCAGAACGGTAACCCGGTCCACAATACGGGAAAGCTCCTCCAGCCGGTGGGAAATATAGATAATTCCCTTGCCTTTTTGCTTTAACAGGGCGATTACGGAAAAAAGGTCTTCTATTTCTTTTTCCGTTAAGGCTGATGTAGGCTCATCCATGATCACAATATTGGCGTTCATGGACAGGGTTTTACAGATTTCCACCATCTGCTGCTTGGATATGGGCAGTTTGTTGGTAGGAGTGGCGGGATCTATATCCAGACTTAACTGGTTAAGGTACTGTTTGGCTTCTTCGTTCTGTTTCTTTTTATTCAAAACTCCAGCGGTATGGGTAAATTCCCGGTTCAGAAAGATATTTTCCGCGACCGTCAGGTGGGGGCAAAGGTTCAATTCCTGGTGAATTATACCGATCCCCATGGTCTGAGCGGAAAAAGGAGTAAGGTCGTGGATGATTTTTTCCCCCTGAATAGAGAGATCCCCCGAATCCCTGGTATATACCCCCGAAATAATCTTTACCAGGGTGGATTTTCCCGCCCCGTTTTCCCCAAGCAAGGCATGAACTTCCCCTTCTCTTAGATCAAAGTGGACATCCTGCAGGGCCATAACCCCGGAAAAAGCTTTGTTAATATGCTCGGTCCGTAGTAATTCTTTGCTCATACTGTTCCTTATTAAAAAACCATATAATTATAGAATAGTTTTTTAAAATAATCAACCTTTTTTCTTGCATATATCAGGGCAAACGCATGAATGATTTTTTACCACGAATGGCACGAATGAACACGAATATTCCCGTCGCCTTACCACGTTATCACCGTCGCCCTCCAGCGTTATCACCGTCGCCCTCCAGCGTTATCACCGTCGCCTTACCAGCGTTATCACCGTCACGTTACCACGAATGTGTACCAGCATATATCGGAGCAGGGGTTCGTGTCGTTCGTGGTTATATTCCTCAAAATCACGTGTTCATGCGTTTGTCGTGCCTCGCAATCCAGGCAGGCCACACAAAAAAATGGCCTCCGTGCCATTTTCTTTGCTGAGATTTTTTTTACAAAAAAATTTGCTACATTCGATACAATTTTAGTATATTTATTTATAGAGAGGTTATCATCTCCGCTTCGCGGAGCCATTCGATTAACAAGTTGTCAACAGACAGTACGCCGTTAAAGCGGCGTAAAGAGAGGTTACTTATGTCAAACGTATACAATGTAAACGAAAAAATGCACAAACTGCGGGCAAAACTCTATCCCAACTATTTGCCGGGGGGCGACGGAACGTACATCGCCAGAACAACCAACGAAGATTCCGTTACCCTGGAGGATATTTGCGCGGCAATGAAAAACCGCGGCGGGTACAACGGCAGTTATGAAGACGCCGTCCGGATCGTCCGGCACTTTCACCAGGAAATGGCCCGCCAGCTCTGCGACGGTTTTTCCGTAAATAACGGCTTCTTTTCCATACGCCCCAATATCGTGGGCATCTTCCGGTCGGAAAAGGAAACCTACAACCCGGAAAGACACTCCCTTAGCTTCCGCTTCCATGCCCTTAAGGCGTTACGCGACCTCCGGAACAAAATAGACGTTGTCATAGACGGCAGCGCGGATGTCCAGGGCTATATCGCCGAATTCGTCGACACGGACGAAAATTCCATAAACGGCCTGTATGTCCCCGGTGATCAGTTCATCATCAACGGCCATAAAATTGAGGTGGCGGGGGACGATTCGGAAACAGGTGTGTTCTTTGTGCCCGTGGACGACCCCGCTCGCGCAGTCAGGGCAGCCCGCATAGCGGAAAACACCGCTTCAAGGATAATCGGCATAGCCCCGAAAACCGGGAGTATCCACAACCGGATAGAAATCCGTACCCAGTATACCGGCTCAACGACAAGTCCTTCAAAAACACCGCATGTTATAGCCAGTGCTTTTATTCTGGAAGAAAACTAAGAGAACATAATCAAGGCTGTTCCAAAACGCCGGATTTTGGAACAGCTTCTTGTAAAACTCTTGCCGGATTGTTTACCGATTCAACCGAACGCATACCGGGAATGAAGCCACAAAGCGGATGAGCATGGCTGACGAGGCAACCGATAAACGCATGAATGAAAATGATGCCATTCTCATTTACACAGTTTTCAGGATAGGCCCATTTTCAAGTTATTCATCATGAAACCATAAAAGTTCCTTTCTGAAGGTCTTTGTTGGCACTGCTCGATCCAATGTAACCCTCGTAAGTCATCTTTTCGATTTCCCAATGATTCTCATCCCACCATGCGAGTTTTTCGAGTGGGCATTCAATTTCTACGGTTTTCGACTCAGCAGGGGAAAGTGTAATCCGCTTAAAACCCCGGAGAGACTTAACCGGCCGGTCAACTTTGGATTTGGAAAAGCCTACATAGAATTGTACAACTTCGTCTCCTTCCACTTTGCCGGAGTTTTTCACTGTAACCTTGGCGATCACTTTGCCATCCTTAACTTCAAACAAAGCGTCTGAAAAGTCAAAAGTCGTGTAGGAAAGACCAAAACCATACGGCACAGACGCTTCAATACCTTCTTTTTCCAGCTTCTGAAAACCATGGTAGTAACCATAGGTTATCTCTTCCGCATCCCAATCCATATGAGGGAGATCACTTTCCCGTTTGACAATAACGAAAGGAAGTTTTCCCCCGGGATTGTTATCTCCGAAAAGAGTTTCTGCGATTACAGTACCGCCTTCCATACCGGGATAGTACGCCATTAAAATCGCTGGCACAGCATCTTTCCATTCATCAATGAGAATCATGTTACCGCCGATGAGTACGACAGCCGTGTTTGGATTTACCGGGCTTACCGTTTTGATAAGAGTTATCTCATCTTTATGTAAACTGAGGCTCTTCCGATCTCCTCCTTGGGCTTTATTGAATTCCTCTGATGCAGCAATATATTCGCCTTCATCACTGTAGTTGTAACCTGCTACAATAATTACAATATCCGCTTCTTTGGCGATCTTCTTGGCTTTTTCCGTGTCAGTACCGTTATAATAGATCACCTCGGCACCGGGGAGTACCTTTGTTACACCGGCAAGGGGCGTCACTACATAAGGCGAAAATACACGGCTCGATCCATGGTCGCCAACATTCTCCGTATTACCTAAGACACCCAATACCGCAACTGTTTTTGCCTTCGCTTTGTCAAACGGAAGCGCCCCCTTTTCATTTTTGATAAGGGTCATCGCTTTCTGGGCGGCTTTTTTCGCCAACGCGATATGCGGCAATGAGGCTACCAACTTGCGTGGGTACTCCTGGGGATCATCCGCTTTTTTAAAGGCAAGAAGCGTTCGCACGATGCGAAGCGCAGCGTCGTCAATCACAGCTTCGCTCACTTTGCCGTCTTTAACCGCCTGAACAAGTTTTTCACCATAGAAATTGGTATCGCACATCTCGACATCCAGGCCGCCGTTTGCCGCGCGTACCGTATCGCGTGTACCCCACATGAAATCGCTGGATACAAAGCCGTCAAAATCCCACTCTTTTTTCAATACATCGGTAAGGAGGTACTTGTTCATGCCATTGTAAGTGCCCTGATATTTGTTGTATGAACTCATAACACTGGCCGCTCCGGCTTTTATGCACTCTTCGAAATGGCGCAGATAGATTTCCCGTTCCGTTCGTTTATCGGCTGTGACATTCACCACAAAACGACCATTTTCCATGCTATTGAAGGCATAGTGCTTGATACAGGCGATAACGTTATGTGTTTGCACGCCGGTGAGGAGGCCAATGCCCATTTGTCCGATATGAAAGTCATCTTCACCATAAGTCTCCTGGCTGCGGCCCCAGCCAGGATGGTAAGGCAGGTTGATGCAAACACCGCCAAAGTAATTACCGCCGTATGCCCGAATTTCGCGCCCAATAGCCTCTCCGATTTCACGTTCAAGGTCAGAGTCGAAACTCGCTCCCCTAGCCATGGACACGGGAAAGCAGGTACTCTTTTCCATAACGACTCCGCGTGGACCATCGGAGAAGAGCATCTCTGGTACACCCAAGCGTTCATTCCCGCCTGCTGGATAAGGGTATACATTGTAATGATTATCTGCACTGGGGTGGTTAAACGCTTCAGCGTTTTCCTCAATCGAAGCGCGCCCGCTCATCAAGTAGATTTTTTCTTCAAGTGACATCTGCGAAATGATTTTCTTTGCCTCTTCAGTAAACGAAAGGCGCCTTTCTTTTGAAACTTTCATAACACTCTCCTTCTTAAAAATGATTTATAACCCATACGGGACAAATATTATTTATCCATTGTGTTTTGCATCTTAACAAACCTGTCATTCGTGTATATACCCAGAAAAACCACAGAAAGAAGAATTATACCCTGTATAAATTCGGAAATCTCCGCCGAAACACGTGTGATTGCAAGGCCGTTTTGCAAAAACGCCAAAATAAGACTGCCCACAATAATTTTAAAAAACTTACTTGATGCCCCACCGACAACTGGTATGCCACCTACGAACATCGCAGTCATCACTTGAAGTTCAAAAAAATTCCCCATGCTGGCTGCGACACCTCCTATGGTGCCAACAGTAAATATGCCGACAAAACCCGCCATAAGCCCTGAAAGTACGAACGCAATAACTTTAAGACGTTTTACGGGAATACCAGCGAATTCGCCGACGATTTGATTTTCACCGATACAGCGTGAGAAAAAACCTACTTTTGTGTAGTCGAACAGATACCACATTACAAGAAAAAGGATGATAAATACCGGATATTTTACCTGAATACGATTAAGACCTATGATCCAGGGATCAAGAAATAACGCTTGTCCGCTAGTTACATAATATACAACAGCGCGAAGGGCGATGAGCATAGAAAGTGTTACCATGAGGCTTGGTACTTTGAGATAAGCAAGCATAACGCCGTTAAAAAGTCCCACAGCAAGTCCTACAAGGAGAACTAACGGTATAAAAACCCAGGCACCCCAGATCGTACTGGCATAGCCGCCGAGTGTTGCGGAAAAAGCAAGCAGTGAACCCATCGAAAGATCTGTACTTCCCTGTGCAGCGACAAAGATCATGCCCATCGCACCGATTGTCATTGGTATCATGATATTGATGATGTTACGCATATTGTGCATCGTCCAAAGACGCTTTCCAGAAAGGATGGTAAACACGGCTACAATCACCACCAAACCAATGATGGGAAGGAGTTTTGAGATTACAACCCAGTTATTGTTTTTTGTAATCATAACATAACCTCAATTATGGCCTCTTCAGTAAAACCTTCGCTCCGCTTCAATACTTTTACAATGCGGCCAGTTTTCATTACAATTAATGTATCGCACATACCAATGAGTTCAGAGAGCTCATCAGAAAAAACAATCATGGAAATCCCTTGGTTTTTCGCTTCAATCATTTCATGGTATATGTATGATTTAACACCAACATCGACGCCTCGGGTAGGGCAGTCCAGAAACAGGATTTTTTTGTCCTGAATCATCCAGCGGCCAAGATTAACTTTCTGCCGATTGCCACCGGAAAGACTGCTTATAATCTGCTCTGAACCTGTTGTTTTTACATCAAATTTGCTGATTACTTGCCTGCTCACTTCACGCTGCCGACGAGGACTTAAAAAGCCGAGTTTTTTCGTGATTAAGTCAACTGTTGGGAGACTTACATTGTTAAGAATCGTATCAACAACCATGAGCGCCTGCTTGTCACGATCTTTCGGTACATAACCGATATGCGCGTTCATAGCTTCGCGCGGCGTCTTAATTTGGGTTTCTTTTGTGCAACCAATGTCGACCCCCGTCACTCTAACAACCCCACTTCTGATCTTTCGGACCCCGAAAAGCGATTCAGCAAGTTCATGGATACCGGCATCGGAAAGACCGCAGAAACCTAAAACCTCCTGTTTGTGAAGTTCAAAATTCACATCAGAGAAAAAGTCAGAACAGAGATTCTCAACTTTTAATACGACTTCCTCTTCGTAGCTTTCGGCAGTGTCGTCCCTGTAATATGAACCAGCAAGCTCCCTACCAACCATAAAGCGTTTTACTTCATCAGGCGTTGTTTCAGCAGTTTGTAATTCTGCAACTACATTGCCGTCACGCATGACTGTAATGCTGTCACAAAGTTCCACCATTTCTTCAACGTCATGCGTTACCATGAGCACGGACTTTCCGTTGCTTTTATGTTTATTAATAATGTCAATTAAAAGACGCCTGTAGTTGAGTGACAAAACCTGTGTTATCTCGTCAAAGATCAACAAATCAGGTTCAAGTGATAGAGCCCGTATAAGTTCTACTATTTTCTTTTCCTCAATGGTTAACATTCCTGTCATGCGGTTCACAGGAAATTTCTCAAAACCCCATTTTGTAAAAAGTGCCGATGCTTCCGAAAAAAGATCATGCATATTGATAATACCAAGCTTTTCAAACTTGTTTGTCCGCCCCAAAAATACATTTACACCCGCAGGAAGCCCGTCAACAAGGCCAAGTTCCTGGACAACTGTACCAATTCTGTTTTTTCCGGAATCAAGCGGCGTTAAAGGCTTGTAATGCACATTATTCATTGTCATCGTACCGGAATCTGGAAGCACGATACCAGCAATCACCGATATCAGAGTTGACTTGCCAGAACCATTCTCGCCAATAAGGCCTCGGATTTCACCGTTATTAATAGTAATTGAAACATCTTCATTAGCATGGGTATGTCCAAAATATTTTTTTATATTTGAAGCGGTAAATAAAACATTAGATTCTTTCATTTTACCACCCCTTTAAACCGGCGTTGGGAAAGTATGCCGCACACTAAAACAATTCCCCCCATTACAACCTGCTGCCAAGTACCGGAGGGAACACGTAAAAGTGTGAGAGCGTTGAAGAGGCTCGTAATGATAACCGCACTTACCACCGCTCCGATAATGATGTTAAAAAATTTCTCCAACGCTTTCGCAAGAAGATATGCGGCCAGCGGCGTGAAAATCGCTGCAATTGAGGTAAGACCCGTACTTGCACCGACACGGCTGCCATAACTTTGGTTGATCGCCGAAGCAAATCCGATAAAAACGCCTGCACAAAGAGCCGAAAGGATAGTCGTTTTACTGACATTGATACCCATCATCTTGGCAACTGTGCTGTTTGAACCAACAGCACGAAGCCCAAAACCAATAGACGTTCTGTTGAATAAGATATACGCTATAGCGAGAGCCAATATCAGTACGATAAGATTCCACGGTGGACTGCCTAGTTCTCTGCACACAGTTCCAAGACTTACCATCTGTTTCCCGGCCTTAAGCTGTGACGTGTTGTAGACAGCGCCAATCGCCTCGTATAACATCGCAATGCCTAATCCAAAGATCCATGGTGGAATTTTTGAAATAAGCATCATTTTAATGTTAACAAACTCAAGAATCACCGCAACTAGTACAGCACCTCCTATGAGTCCTATATAACCCAAGTTAAACTCCACCGCAAGAATCCCACCCGCGTTGCTGGCGAGAATCATGATTGACCCGATAGAAAGATCCATAATTCCCATTGTAATTAAAAAACAGAAAGCGAGTACTATAAATGTTGTTACAACTGATGCAGAAAGAACAAATAAAATATTCGTGCTGGTAAGCAATTTTCCTCGGGTAATTAAATGAAGAACCAGATAGCACAATAAAATTCCAATCACCAAAGCAACACTTGCAAGAATAGAACTGTTGGATACACCCTTTTTTCTTATGTCAAGTACCTTCATGGGACTATCCTAAATATAAAAAATTAAAACAATTGGCGGTGTCCGAAAAGTTTGAAAAACTTGTTCGGACACCTTCTTTATTGCAGCATTTTCGTACCGTTTCAAGGAAACGGGAGAAAATGCAAAGGCTGGTTGGGAAGTAACAAACTTCCTGGACAGCCCCCAAACATTATTATTGGGCCAACGCAGCATCCAAGTCAGCTTGGGCAAGAAGACCCTGTTGGACTTTTGCATTGAGACGGTTGATGATGTTGTAATCAGCCAGCATCTTTTTATATACATCAACCGTAACACCCGGCCCAACGAGAGACTGGATTTCCGCATCAGAGTAAGGGTGCTGTTGGATCCAGTATTTGTCGTACAGTTCGACGAGGTTCGAAGGAAGTGTCATGACGGGTACTACAAGCCGCGGCGCTTTACCGTTATCAAGGATATCATTTCCCCGGAGAGAACTGATAAGAAGTGCGGTAGCAAAATCAATATTTACCCAATGGGCACCGTTTCCTGCCGCGACAGTCCCGTTTTGAAGACCTTTCAAGACGGGTGGATCCAGATCGGTGATAAAAACTTTTGCTTTAATATTAGGGTGTTTGGCCAGAGCTTCTATAGCGCTGGCACCAACATCGCCGTTTGTCGCATAAATACAATCCGTATCCTGGTGAGCAGTAAGCGTATCAACGGACCGGGTGAGAGCGCTGGACAGGTCCACCTGGCCATATGCTTCGGCAAGAACCATACCCCCGCCTTTTTTAAAGGTTTCTGAAAAGCCATTCGTCCGAGCCGTGTGAGTAGTGTCACCTTGTTCTCCGGTAATTACTACAGCCTTTTTAAGGCCCGCTTCCAGCGCGTAGTTCCCAATATTTTGACCAGTACCTAAATCAACAGTTGCGGCAATACCTTTGTAGAACTTAGACTGCCCCACTTGTTCCAGAACTGCATCAGAAGGCATATGATCAAAAAATACAAAAGGAATACCGGCTGATTCACACTTCTGGGCAACGATTGGGAACATGGTATCCTGGATACCGAAAAAAACAATACCATCCACTCCAGCAGCGATCATATTGTCCACATTTGCGATAGAATTCTCTGTTTTTGCCTCATCATTCACGATATAGGGCTCAACTCCAAGCGCATTACAGGTGTTAATAAAAGACTTTTCCAGGATATCCAGAGAATAGTTGCCTTTTAGAAAATTATTACACCCGATAAGAAATTTTTTTTCTCCACTTGCGCCGACCTTTTCTGTCTTATCTCCAGAACATCCAGCAAATAGCGCTAAAACCAAGATACAAGCGATAAATACCCTCCAAGACTTCTTCATAGCCTTTCCTCCTAAAATTGTATTTTTATTTTTCGTTTTCACAAGTTTACAAAAAAACCTGCGTTTTATACCATAACCATTATTGACAATCCATATCTATTATTGATATTTTATTATATAGTAGTTTAAGTTAGTTATCTAAAAATCCAAAATAATTGTAAATAGCAGAATCAACGGAAAGAAAATCTTTCAGGTTGTTACGAAGAAAACGTTTCATGTTTGCCCATGTCTTTTCTATCGGATTATAATCCGGTGAATAGGGCGGAAGAAATAATAGCCGTACTTTCCTCCTGGCTATTTTCCTCAGTTCCTTTTTCCTATGAAAACTCCCTTTCAAACTGCGCAAAAACCAGCTAAAGCGATTAAAAAATGATAAAATGTTAACCTCATAGAGAAGGGAACAAATGGGTTACAAAGTTGTCATAGACAAGCAACAACTGTCATTACTGCCGGTATGCCTTGACGATTATATTTCTGAAAATCATATCTGCCGGGTGATAGACGCTTTTACCGGGCGGCTTGACCTGTGTGCATTGGGATATAAGTATGCCCAATGGAAAGATAAAGGCTGCCACCCCTACGATCCGCGGATGATGCTCAATCTGTATATATACGGGTACTTGCACCGGGTACGCTCGTCCCGGCGGTTGGAAGCCGAGACGACAGGTACTGTTGAAGTGATGTGGCTGATGAACGAGCTGAAACCGGATGACAAGACGATCTGCAACTTCCGCAAAGTATTACGACGGGAAGACATAGTGGCCTGTGAAGTGGCGGGTGTAACCTGCCTGGTAGCGAAACCGAAGCCCGGCGGGACGAAAAAAGAAGAAGGCTATACGCGCAGGGATTTTGTGTATGACCTGGAACATGATTGTTATGAGTGTCCCGGTAAAAACCGGATGCGGTATATGCGCAGTCAAAAACACAGTGACGGCGAGAACTACCGAATATACGCCAATTATGCGGCGTGTGGCAAAT
>Ga0268262_10005107_pt1 | contig 13174 bp, 9 predicted proteins | sample TergutNc150P3_FD_190354 | JGI IMG/M metagenome (GOLD analysis project Ga0268262, IMG submission 190354) | Nasutitermes corniger P3 segment gut microbial community from laboratory colony in Florida, USA - Nc150 P3 (SPAdes) (version 2) | ecosystem: Host-associated > Arthropoda: Insects > Digestive... | reverse complement strand
CCTCACCGCCACACGCACCATCTGGTTGCCTGCCTTTACCACATACATTCCCTTTGTCTGAACCGGAATTCTCAGAATTTGAGAATTTTCAGAATTGGCGGAATATATTTGTTTGCCTTGCAGGCTGTATATTTGGACTTTTGTGTTTTTTGGCAGGTTTTCCAGCGTTATGGCGCTGGTTGTTGCTTGCACACGGATGCTGCCTGTTGCTATTTGCGGGAGGATGGGGGTGTCTGCTGTGATGTTGAACGTGCCTCTCCACTCTCCGGTGTATGGGGCATTAGGCGGGAGGGTTATTCTTAGGATGTATTCGCCTACGCTTGTTGGGGGCGTTGTGGTTTGGGGGTAGTCCGTGCCGGCGTATTCGTAAACTAATGCGCCTGTGTATGCTCCGCTGGTTGCGACTCCGCTGTAGCCTTTTTTGGGGGTGCCGTCGTAAATGAAGTTTTGGGCTGTTATGCCGCTTATGGTCACTTCTTCTTTGGGGGTTGCTTCAAAGGTGAGGGTGGCGGTGATGTCGGTGTAGTATTGGCTTGTTACGGTGATTTCCAGCGTTGCGGTGCCACTTGTTTTGCCTGTGCCTGTGTAGGTGATGGCGAGTCCGTCTCCGCTGAGCGCGGGTTTGGCGGTTAAGATGTTGTCTTCGTTTGTGAATGTTCCCAGCGAGTAACTTAGTTCGCCGTGGTCGTCTTTGTTAAATGCCAATAGGTGCAGTCCGTAAGTGTGAGATTCGGTGGTTGTGGCTGAGATTAAGAATTTGGGTGGGGCATCATTTTCTAAGCCTGCTACTTTTACAATAACTCCGGCAACCTCAGCAAAGCCAGTTTTTGCTCCGTTGGTGTAGTCAATGCCAGCAATGCCGTCTTTTTTGAGCCATTTAGCAGTTGCCGCTGCGGGAAACTTGATAATATCATTGGTTTCAAATTCCGTGTATATTTTGCTCCCTGCTGGATTGTCCCATGCGATTATGGTTCCGTTGTTATTGGTGTTGGTATATTTTGTGCCGCCTGTGACCGTGCCGCCATTGACTATTACCGTTCCGGTGGAGTTGTTGTAAACCGCTGTGCCGCTGCTGGTAGCCGAGACCGTGCCGCCGCTTATGGTTGCCGCTCTGGTGGAAGCATTGTAAACTGTTCTGGCGTTGGCATCGGTAGCCGTGTTTTCCACCGTGCCGCCTGTCATTTCAATCTCGCCGCCGTAATTATAAATCGTTCCGCTGGTTGATGTTACGTTTGCTGATGACACTTTCGTGGCAGTGCCCGATACCGTGATTTTCCCGGTGGAATTGTTGTAAACCGCCACTCCCGTGTTAGCCGAGACCGTGCCGCTGCTTATGGTCATCGCTCCGGTGGAGTTGTTGTAAACCGCTCTGGCGTTGGCACTGGCAGCCGTGTTTTCCACCGTGCCACCGTTTATGGTTATCGCTCCGGTGGAATTGTTGTTAACCGCGTTGCCGTTTGTAGCCGAGACCGTGCCGCCGCTTATGGTCATCGCTCCGGTGGATGCGTTGTAAACCGCTCTGGCGCTGGCATTGTTAGCCGTGTTTTCCACCGTGCCGCCTGTTATTGCCAAGCGTTCTTCGGTTGCCGTTCCGCTGCTTGCTACCACAATCGTGCCTGCACTTGATGTTACGTTTGCCGATGTCACTTTCGTTGTTGTGCCCGATACCGTGGTTTTTCCGGTGGAATTGTTGTAAACTGCTACGCCCGTAACAGCCTTGACCTCTCCGCCGCTTATGGTTGCCGCTCCGGTGGATGCGTTGTAAACCGCTCTGGCGTTGGCATTGTTAGCCGTGTTTTCCACCGTGCCGCCTGTTATTGCCAAGCGTTCTTCGGTTGCCGTTCCGCTGCTTGCTACCACAATCGTGCCTGCACTTGATGTTACGTTTGCCGATGTCACTTTCGTTGTTGTGCCCGATACCGTGATTTTCCCGGTGGAATTAACCGCTGTGCCAGTGGTAGCCGAGACCGTGCCGCCGCTGATGGTTACCGAACCGCCGGAGACCGCTGTGCCAGTGGTAGCCGAGACCGTGCCGTCGCTGATGGTTACCGAACCGCCGGAGACCGCTGTGCCAGTGGTAGCCGAGACCGTGCCGCCGCTGATGGTTACCGCTCCGGAACCGCCGGAGACCGCTGGGCCCGTAGCCGTGTTTTCCACCGTGCCGCCTGTTATTTCAATCTCACCGTTTCTGTTATTATAAATCACTCCGAAGAAGCTGGTTGCCGAAGTAACTCTCGTTGTTGTGCCCGATACCGTGATTTTCCCAGTGGAATCGTTGTAAACCGCCGCATGGTCAGTGGTAGCCGAGACCGTGCCGCCGCTTATGGTCACCGCTCCGGTGGAGTTGTTCATGATGGTTATGCCGCCTGCCGTGTTTTCCACTGTGCCGCCTGTCATTTCAATCTCGCCGTAATTACTAATCGTTTCTTTGTTGGTGTTTGCCGATGTCACTTTCGTTGTTGTGCCCGATACTGTGATTTTTCCGCGAGAGTTATAAACCGCTGTGCGGTTGCTGGTAGCCGAGACCGTGCCGCCGTTTATGGTTACCGTTCCGGTGGAGTTGTTGGAAACCTGTGAGAACGTGCCGCTGTTTATGGTTACCGTTCCGGTGGAGTCGTTGGAAACCTGTGAGAACGTGCCGCCGTTTATGGTTACCGTTCCGGCGGATTTGTTGTAAACTTCCTGCGAGAACGTGCCGCCATTTATGGTCACCGCTCCGGTGGAGTTGTTTCTGATGGTTCTGCCGCCTGCCGTGTTTTCCACAGTGCCGTCTGTTATCACTAGGAGTTCATCGGTTGCCGTACCGTTGATAGTAATTGTTCCGTTGCTCCACTGATAGTTCGATCCCGAAGTCACTTTCGCGGTTGAGCCCGACACAATGATTTTTCCGGTGGAGTTGGTGGTAATCGCCGAGCTGCCATATCTAGCAGCCGAGACCGTGCCGCCGCTTATGGTCGCCGTTCCGGTGGAACTATTGCGAACCGCTACGCCGTAGTCGGCGGTATTGGCAATGTCCGCTGTGCTTGTTATGGAAACACCGTTGGTTAGTTCTATGGTTACGTAGCTGCTTGTTGTATTTGTGATTTTCCCAGTAAGGGTAATCAAGCCCCAAGTAGGCGTTCCGCTACCGTCAAATTTGATGCCTGCCGAGCCTATGTCCAGCGTGGAACTTCCGTCCCCGAACTGAATTGTGCAATCCGCCCCTGCCGCATTGGTTTTAATGCTGTCGATGACGGTTTGTATTGTCGTGTTAGCCGTGCCTATAATCGTTCCGCTAGTGCCGGTTAGCCTTGCGGTAAACGATGTGCCGCTGCCTGTGATGACGTATGTTGCGGCGTGTGAGGTTATTGCGAAAACCGCCAGAAACAAGGCGATTAGTTTAGGTGTGTTCATGGTGATACTCCTTTGGTTGGGGGGTGAATGGGGAATTCTTTTTCTATATTCTTCTTTTCTACATTCGCTCCGCAACGGAGCGGCTTTATTATATCACATAAAAATTTTTTTCCACGAGGATTATTATGCCCAAAAAACTGCCGAAGTTTGCTCCGCTTACTTTGGATTTTACCTTCAAAAAAGCCTTTGCTAACGAGCAATGCACGGAACTGCTTTTGTTTCTTCTCAATACTTTTCTCGCTGAGAAGCTGAAAAGCCCTATCAAAGAGGTATCCATTATTAACAACGAGCAGCTTGGAAAAACAAGAGCCAACAGGAACGCCATATTTGATGTTAATTGCAAAGATGCCACAGGTGCAAGGTTCATTGTGGAGGTTCAAGTTGATAAGCAGGAACATTTCATAAACCGGACTTTCTATTATCTCTGTATGGCTATAAGCAACCTTGCCAAGAAATGCAAAAAGTTTGACTTCAACATTCCCAAGCTCTACTCCATCAGTTTTATGGACTTTGACCTTGATTTTGGGAAGGGTTGCACGGAAATAGTGCAGCATTTGTCCATAAGGAACGACAGGCACCCCGAAGTTTCCTACGATATGCTTCAAATGACATTCGTCATTCTTCCTCGGTTCAACAAGACTGAGAGCGAATGCAAGACGGCTATGGATAAAATTCTTTTTGCTTTCAAGAATGGGCATAAATTGAAAAAAGCCCCCAAAAGTTTTAGGGAAAAAGAGCTTAAAGGCATTTTCAACATAGCCGAAATTTCTAACTTTACGGAGAGTGAGCTTTATAGGTATGAGGCTATTATGAGAAACGAATATGACCAGAGAGCGTGTCTTGCTTATGCCAAGAAAGAAGGTGTTATGGAAACCGCTAAGAATATGCTTGCCAAGGGATATTCCGTTGCTGAAGTAATTGGAATAACAAACCTTTCGCGTGAGCAGGTTAGAGCATTGAAGCGAGCTTAGGCAAATCGCTACGGTTGGGTCATACGCCATTTTGCGTTTCTTCCGATTGCCCGTTGTCGGCATTGTGGCGGTGGTGGTTTTGCAGGTTTCGCGGGTCATAATTCCCCGCTCGTAGGGGGTGGATTGCATCCGCCCAATAAATTTCGCCGCTAGTTGGGGGGGGGGGGGGGGGGGGGGGGGGGGGCAGTCAAAAATAGTATAATATATACGTGAATCATTGCCTTCCATAGCAACGGCACGTTGAGCGTTAGTTAATTTTGACTGATAGCCTATAATCACAAGGTAAAATATATATTATTTTTCTGACTTTGGCAAGATTTTCCGAAAATTTTTGAAAAATAGTCGGTTTTTTGCTGGGTTTTGTCATAAATCCCCAACAATTTCCTTATACAACTCCTTCAATTCACTTTTCTGCTCCTCTGGTAAATCCCTGTCTTCAAGCAATTTGCCAAAAACATCAAATTCATTTAAATCATCAAGGCTTGCTGCGTATTCCTGCGTTAAAACTTTGTCCAAAATTCGCTTATCCTGGATTTTCAAAACCTCAATTTTTGTGCCCGTTATTTGTTTTTCAATCCAAGATTGAAAATCGGCAAAGAGTTCATTCCCGTCATAGATAATCTCCACCCAAACCGATTCCTCGCATTTTTTCAATTCGGACAATTTTTCTGAAATGAAATTTTGAGCGCCTTTAATTGATTCCATTTTTTGGAATACGGGAATTGTCATTTCATTTTTTGTGTTATTTTTAAAATCTATAATAATAACGCTCTTCTGCTGGTTTGCCTCTCCAAAACCCATTGGAATAGGCGAGCCGGAATAACGGATATTTTCATTTATCGCCGATGGGATATGAAAATGCCCAAGAGCCACGTAATCAAAAATGGGAGAAAAAATATCACTGCCAATACATTCTATTGTCCCTATATAGGTTTCGCGAACACCATCGTCCGCGCAAGTTTTGCCGCCCGCTACCGACAAATGCCCGGTTGCTATAATCGGAATGTTTTTTTTCAATTCATCGCGTTTGTTTTCGGCAATTTCGGCAATTTCAGCATAATGTTTGCATAAACTTTCCCTTATGCGCTTGGAGCGGTCTGAGTAAGTTTCGCCCTCGGCAAAGCGACTGATGTCCCTTTCGCGCAAAAACGGCACTGCGCAAATTATCGCTATGGGATTTTTATTTTCATCTTCAATTGCAAACACCTCGTCCTCGGTGTTTTCACAGGCTTTCCCAACAACTTTTACATTCAACGCTTGCAAAATTTCCTTTGGAGCGTCCAGCAAGCTCGGAGAATCGTGGTTGCCACCAATCACAACAACATTGCCGCACCCACTGTTTCTAACTTTTAGCAAAAAATCGTAATACATTTTGAGCGAAATGTTTGAGGGAGTGGCAGAGTCAAAAATATCGCCGGCGATGAGTAACACGTCAATAGCATTTTCCTTTATTGTATTTAGCAGCCACTGCAAAAAACGCTCGTGTTCTTCGTAGCGTTCTTTTTTTGCATAGAGCATCCTGCCCAAATGCCAATCGGAGGTGTGCAACAGCTTCATACGGATTCGTAATCCATGAGCCTTTTGAATTCTTCCCTGTCCGTTAAATCCACAGTTTGCGGGCTGAGTGAGGCATAGCCTTGAGCGAGCCACCAGTCATCGGTTTCATACGCTAAATCGGTAATTTTGCTACCCATTAGGTTATATGCTTTTAATTGTGTTTTGTTATCTTTTTGCGTTGACTTTATTTTGGAATCGGTGTTCAATAGATAAGTGGTTTCTTCACCTAAATAATCCTTGGATTTATCCGCTTCCACATAATAATCGTTGAACATCGCGGTGCTAGTTTTGGACACTCTAACTCCTTTGCACGGCTTTTCGGGCGAGCAAGCAGGAACATTGAAATTCCATAGAGCTTGCTTTGGCATCCCAGCAAAACTTCTCCTTTTTAAAGTATCTTGCACCCATTTAAGCGCATAAGAAAGAGCATAATCGCTTTGCTTTTGCAGAGAAACCGCTATTGCCGGAACCCCCCACAAAGCCGCCTCTCTTGCTGCCGCAACGGTTCCGCTGTAAAAAGATGCAGTGCCTGCATTATCTCCGTTGTTCACGCCGGATATCACCAAATCAAAATTGAGGCCTTTATATATATGCGTTAAAGCGAATTTCATGCAGTCGGCAGGAGTGCCATCCACCCAAAATGCTTCACAAGGAAAATTTTCCGCAGGCGCATAGTGCAGCGAGCGATAATATGAAAATCCATGACCAACGCCGCTTTGCTCGTGTTGCGGCGCAACAACTTTCACATTTGCACATTCGCACGCCGCTTTAGCAAGAGCTATCAGGTTAGAAGCCTCTATGCCATCATCGTTGGTTATAAGAACATCCATGCGTGGAAACTAGTAAATACTGATTAACTAACTTCCCTTCGATGCTCTCCCTATATATTCATATCCCTTTTTGCAAGTCTGTCTGCAATTATTGCGATTTTTGCGCTATGCCTGTACCGGAACGTCTGCATAATGAATACGTGGATTTGCTCTTGCAGGAATTAGAATTTAGAGTGAGGAATGGATTGAAAAATTTTGAAACCGTATATCTGGGCGGAGGTTCACCCTCTGCTTTGAGCGCGGAGAATTTGCGAAAATTGCTAACTGGTTTGCAAAAGCAGGGTTTGCAAACGGATGAATTAAAAGAGTTTTCAATGGAGTGGAATCCTGAGCAGGTTAGCGAAGAGCGAATAAGCATAGCTTTGGAATTTGGAATAACTCGCTTTAGCCTTGGAATTCAAAGCCTGGATGACAGCTTGCTGAAAATGCTCGGTAGGCAGCATTGCGCAAAGCAGGCACTTGACGCTTTTGAAAAACTGAATGAAAAATTCAAAACTGGCAATGCGGATTTAATGTTTTGCTTGCCAAACCAAAGCACGGAAAATTTTTTGAGAGATGTCCAAACGCTGGTAAACCAAAAGGCAAAACACATAAGTTTTTACGGATTGCTCTTAAAAAAAAAGAACAAACTTCCGCCGCAGCCCGAAGACCTATACCCCGAAATGTATTTAAAGGCAACGGAAATTTTGAGCAAAGCCGGGTTAGATAGGTATGAGGTTTCCAATTTTGCGATGCCAAGCCACGAGAGCATACACAACACGGTTTATTGGAAAAGAGGTGAGTATCTAGGGGTGGGTCCGTCTGCGCACAGCTATCTGGACGGCATTCGCAGCTATGCAGGCGGGAAATACGTTCCCTGGAAAAAATGGGTTTTGAGCGGTTGCCCGCAAAGCGGCTTGACTTTGGACATCCCAAGCGCGGAAGGCAGGGAAATAGAAGCCGTATGGCTATCTTTGAGAACAAGGGAAGGTTTGTCGCTGAAAAATTATGAACTGGAATTCGGGAGGAAATTTGACCTGAAAAAAGCGGAATCTTTTATAAAAAAAGGGTGGCTGGCAGTAAATGGAGATTTTCTCGCTTTAAGAGACGAAGGCTGGTTATGGCTTGATAGAATACAAAAATTTCTACATTCCTAACCATGAGTGAAGACAAAGACCAAGAAATTCGGCGCAGATTATTAGTGCTTTTCAAAAACCACAGTGAAATGGCAGATGCCTATATTTCGCAGTTTGGCACAGAAATAAACATGAAGAATATTCAGACGGTGAGGGCGCAATTCCCAGGCGTTGGCGATACCAGCTCCATGCCGACTGCAACGGCAGAAGAGCCTGAGGCAGAAGCTCTAGCGAAATCTCTGGATGAAAATCATTTGGAAAAACCAGCGATTGAATTCATCATTAAATTTGGCAACAAAGCGTTTGAAATTCCTACGGGCGACCCAACAAAAGAATCACCGCTTTACCCGCGAGTTGTTGACTGCCCTGTTTGCAAGAAGTGGGGTTTGAACTCACAGGAGCTAAGGGCAAAATCGCTTTCCATACTGAATGACCCATTTATGGCACCAGTTTATGTCACAACAGGGCATTTTCAAGAAATCAACTATCTGCTCGCAAGCGTAACTGTATGCGAGAGTTGTCTGCTCGCAAGCCCTGACCGCAAGGATTTCATACTTTACAACAGAACCACAAGGCAGAATCAGGATAGCCAGATGCCACCACAGGTTATAAGAGAGTTAAAGGAAAGTACTGATAAACGAAAGGCTTTTTTTGAGAAAACTGGAATTGGCGATGCATTGTTCAAAATCCCAAGAAGTTATGCTGCTGGCATAGTCAGCTACCAGTTAGCGGATATCAGAGCGGAGATAGAAGGCGGGGCAAAAGTTCAGGGTGCGTTTTACAAGCGCGGCAATTATTGGACCCGCATCGCTTTGCTCTGTAGGCAAGCTGGAATGGATGACCACGCAGCGTTGGAAAGAGCTGCCGAGTATCTCAAAACTGCATTCATGCTATCTGATTTCCCAAAGATGGAGCTTGAGTTTCAGGTACTCTACATACTCTTCAATATATATCTCTATTTTGGGAAACAAAAAGAAGCTCGCGATTATCTATCCGTTTTGGACAAAACCAGACAGGATTTGGAACAAAAGGAAGATCTCCCTGATGGTGTTTTGCCCAATTGCAAAAAATGGTTGGATATGGGAAAAAACCGCTGGGAAGACCGTGACATGCCGAACTTCTGGAAGACACCGGGAATTACATAGCCCGATATGGTTTACAACTATTACGCTATTGGACACTGCCCATACGAAAATTTTGAGTTGGAGAGTTTTAACCTCTTTGAGGTAGGGGTTTCAACTTTAGAGGAACTTGAATCCGAAAGAGATTCTTGTGTTTCTTTTAAATTTTACACCGATTCAAAAGAGGAGCGAGACCGCATAGTAGCCGAGTTTGCTCATTTGAATTTTGAATGTGGTGAGGAAGAGGCAAAGGACTGGAATCTGTGGTGGCGCGAAAGGCAAACTCCCGTGAATGTAAGCGGAAGCCTCTGGGTGAAGCCCCCTTGGGTGACTTTCTCTGCGCCAGATGCGGATTGCGTGGTTTTAGCTTTGGAAGCGAAAACAGCCTTTGGCACAGGCGAGCACAGCAGCACCGCGCTGGCAGCGCAACTCATGGAAAGCGTGGATTTCAAAGGGAAAAGCGTGCTGGATATAGGGACTGGAACAGGAATTCTTTCGTTGTTCGCCTTGAAAAAAGGAGCTCGTTTTGCGGTTCAAACGGAAATTGACCCTTTGACAATTCCATGCTTGATTGAAAATTTTGAGCAAAACGGAGAAAGCAGCCCAAATGCAGTTTTGGGCTTTTTGGATTCCTTTAATGAAAGCGCAAAATTTGACATAATAGTTTGCAATATGCTCCGCACCGAGGTTCTGCCTTTGCGCACAGACATTGAACGGCTTTTGGCAAAAAATGGCGAGTTTATCTTGAGTGGGCAGCTTGAATGTGAGAAGCATTTTATTTTAGACTGGTTCAAAAAGGCGGGTTTTAGTGTAAAAAAGGAAATTGTAAATGAAGAGTGGTGGTCGGTATTTTCTAAATTATCCCTGAGGTAAAAATATGTCTAATAGATGGAGATTTTTTTGGGTTGCTTCTTTTTCTCTGGTAATTTTCTTCCAGGCTTGTGGAATGAATAGCTGGGAAGAGTTATTCATAAGCACGGCAGACGAGAAGAGAATGGGGCGCGAATTTGATAGCCTTGTCAGGGATAGGAATCCAGAGGTTCTTAATTCTAAATATGGCGAAGTACTTTTTGAACCAGTTACCCAGGCGGAAAAAGACCTTTATAACTTCTACCTAGCTAGGGGAAAGGACATGCTAGGCGTAGTAGATGAAAAAGACATTAAGGCTCTTTTGCCTAGTGAAAAACTTTGCCGCAATAATAACGGTGCCGATAGAAACCAAAAGGTGACTTGTACTAAAGATAATTTCTTTGAATTTAAAATTATAAAAAGTACTCAATTAAATGCTTTTGCAGTGCCGGGCGGTTATGTATATTTTTACACCGAGATATTAAAGAAAGATAATAAGAACAAGAACGGTTTTCAAAGCGAAAGCGAACTTATGAGCGTTATGGGGCACGAGATTGGACATGTGTTGTTGCATCACAGCAGGGATAGAATGATTAAGGCTGCCGGTGTGTCTGCTGTTATACAGATATTTTTAGGAGATGGCATAGCTGGACTTGTAGGATTGTTAGGTGCTAATTTCTGGCTCTTGGATAATAGCCGAGATAACGAATCCGAAGCTGACGTTAAGGGTTTTGAATATACCAATAAACTAAAGATATCTTCACGAGGCCTAAGCGATTTTTTTTCCAGAGGGCTTAAAAGCTATAGCTTTGAGACGGGAAAATGCGACGAAAAAAAGGAGGGGTCGTTTTTAGATGCGTTCAGTACTCATCCTCCGTCTTGCGAAAGAGTGAATAATAATAAAAAAAGAATGGAGAAGGTGGGTCAAAACTATCAAATGGACATAAACACGTTAGGTGGCAAATATTTTACACAGCTTGTTAGAGATGCAGGGATTTGAAGCTCTATTTTGATGCGACCTGCCCACTTTGCCGCTCGTTTGCAAAGCTTTTGCAAAAGCATTTGAGCGAGCAAATTGAACTTTTGGAACTGCCAAACGGCGTACAAGCAAAAGATTTTAAATTGGAACTTTCAAGCGGCGAATTTTTATACGGCAAAGAGGCTATAAACGCTTTGGAAAAGGAAGTTCCCAAGGTAAGGGATTTTTTTTGGATGTTGCCCGATTCCTATAAAGGAAAGGCTCTGCACGGGACTTACGCTTTGACTAAATTTGGACGCTGGTTTTTTTATCTTTTCAGAAGAAGGCGATGCGATGAGTGCGGACATAAAGAATAGGGTAAAAGAACTAACCTCAAAACTCAACGAGGCAAACCGCCTTTACTATCAAGGCAAAACAACTCTCTTTTCCGATTATGAATACGATTTGGCTTTAAAAGAATTGGAGGCTTTGGAAAAAGAGCATCCCGAACTAAAGCGAGCGGATTCCCCAACACAAGCGGTTGGCAAAGAGACCGCGAGCGATTTTACGCGCATAGCCCACAAAACCCCGATGCTCTCCATTGCAAACGCCTACAGCGAAGCGGAGGTTTTGGATTGGGAACGCCAGCTTCACGGGCTTATTGAAGGTAAATTTGAATATGTGTGCGAGGTTAAAATAGACGGAACCAGCATGTCTCTTCTGTATAAAAACGGAAAATTGCTCAGAGGGCTAACAAGGGGAGATGGCGAAGCAGGCGATGATGTGACCGCAAACATAAAAACCATAAAGGACATTCCTCAATTTTTGGCAGATGCCCCAAGCGGCGAGTTTGAAGTTCGCGGCGAAGTGTATATGGAGCACGACACTTTTGAAAAATTGAACGAAGAATTGCTCGCGCAGGGCAAAACTCCTTATGCAAATCCCAGAAACACCGCAGCGGGCAGCTTAAAGCTCAAAGACCCAGAGGAAACAGCAAAAAGGGGGCTACGCTTCTTCGCTTATCAATTGCTGCACGATGATTCTCAGATGCACAGCGGTAATTTGAATTTGTTGAAAAAGTTCGGTTTCAAAGTTTTTGATTTTTTTGTCAAAGATTCCGTTCAGGGGATTTTTGAGGCGCGGGATTATTTTGACAAGTTGCGCAAAAGTTTGCCTTTTGATATTGACGGAATGGTGGTGAAGGTCAACAGCGTTTTGCAGCAGCAAGAGGCGGGCAGAACTTCTAAAGCACCGCGCTGGGCTATAGCGTATAAGTTTAAAGCGGAGCGGGCATATTCGGAGCTTTTGAGCATAGATGTTCAGGTTGGGCGCACAGGCAAAATTACCCCCGTTGCAAATCTTAAACCCGTTCAGTTGGGCGGCACAACGGTCAAAAGGGCAACGCTTCACAACTTTGACGAAATAAAAAGATTGGATTTGCGAATAGGCGATTTTGCAGGAGTTGAAAAAGGCGGCGAAATTATCCCAAAAATTGTGGAGGTTCAAACCGAGAAAAGACCACCAAATGCAGAGCCTGTGAAAGAGCCGGAATTTTGCCCTGTGTGCGGGAGTGTTTTGGCAAAAGAGGACGTGGATTTGCGCTGCGAGAATTTGCAATGCAAAGCGCAGTTGCAGGGATTTTTGGAATACTTTGTATCGCGCAAGGTTATGGAGATTGAGAATCTGGGTTCGGCAATGATAGAGATGCTTTTGAACAACGGTATGCTCAAAGAGGTTTGGGATATTTACCGCTTAAAGAAAGATGAGTTGGCGGAACTTGAGGGAATGGGTGAGCGCAGCGCGCAGATTGTTATGGAAGGCATTGAAAAGAGCAAGAGCAACAGCTTAGAGAGATTGATTGCAGGATTTGGAATTCGCCATTTAGGGGTGAATGGCGCAAAAATTTTGGCAAAGCATTTTAAAAATTTAGAGGCGGTGGCAAAGGCGGAAAAAAAGGAACTTGAAAATATAAATGGAATAGGGGAGATAATTGCGGAGAGCATCTATAATTTTTTCCATTCGAGCCTTGGCGAAGAATGGGTGAAAAAGATAAAGGAAATAGGCATAAACACAGAATACAAAGGCGTGAGCGGAACGCTTTTCGCTGGGCAAACCGTGGTTTTAACAGGAACTTTGCCAACTTTGGATAGGGAAGAAGCAAAGGAAATTTTGGAGACAAACGGCGCAAAGGTCACCAGCTCGGTTAGCAAAAAAACATCTTGGGTACTTGCTGGCGAAAACGCGGGGAGCAAGCTGGAAAAAGCAAAGGAGCTAAAAATTCCAATTTACGATGAGGAGTGGTTCAAGGAAAAAATTTCTAGCTGATATAACGTTCTTCGGCTTTTTTCCAGTCCACTATATTCCACCAAGCCTTGAGCCA
>Ga0268262_10005106_pt1 | contig 13174 bp, 13 predicted proteins | sample TergutNc150P3_FD_190354 | JGI IMG/M metagenome (GOLD analysis project Ga0268262, IMG submission 190354) | Nasutitermes corniger P3 segment gut microbial community from laboratory colony in Florida, USA - Nc150 P3 (SPAdes) (version 2) | ecosystem: Host-associated > Arthropoda: Insects >... | reverse complement strand
TGCCCGCATAGCTCAGCCCGGATAGAGCAACTGCCTTCTAAGCAGTGGGTCGCAAGTTCAAATCTTGCTGTGGGTATTATGAAGGTTGTGTTTTTTGCGGCACTAATCGCTTTGTCTTTGTCTATACTGGGGTTTGCAAAATCGCCGGATTTGCCGGAAATTAAAGAGGCAAGTGCTTTTGTGCCCCGCACAGAGACAGCCAAATGGATGTCGCTCGGCTACAACTCCGCTGCAGCCAGCTTGTTTTGGATAGGCGGCATAATAGCTTATAGCGAAACGATGTTTGACGGCAAAACCTTCAAGTGGCTCTCTCACTTGGCAGATGCCTCCACAAGGCTGGATAGCCTTTTCAAAACCCCATACACATTCGTGAACGCAATAACGGCAAACAACGAACCAGACACCTCAGATTACGTACTCCTGCGGCGAGGTGTGGAAGCTTTTCCAGACGATTGGCGGCTGGCTGTTAGCTCTGCACTTAGATTTGCAAACGGACCCGACAAAAATTACGCTTATGCGGCAAAAATAATGAAACCATTTGAAAACGATACAACTGCGCCGGAACATATTCGCAGAATAGCCAGAACTTTTGAGCTTAAATCCATGCCTATAGACCTAGCCTTAACTCAAATCATGAACGACTACTTAAACCCAGATTACAGAACCTTTCAAAAGGGATTGGCCATTAAAGCAGCCAGAGTGCTAGACAACGGAGAAGAAATAGACAAAATAGAATCTATTTTAAACGATATGGCAAAACAAAAAATTAGCCCGCAACACGCCTTTGCAACTCTTATGAATATGAATCTCACTCTTCCCAATAACCCGTAACCTGAAGCTCCGGCGTTGCATTTGGGAAATTTTCGCAAATAAAAGTGACTATTTTGCGAATGCTGCGAACAGAATTTTTGGGCTTCTCCAATTCAACAACAGATAAACTTATCTTAACAGCCGGAGTATTGCCGCCTTCCTTTAGGTTTTCAAAATCACTCACATCCAATTTCACATCTTTGAATTCCGCTTTGAATTCCTTTTGCAGTTCTGGTTTGAGTTTTAATTTTAAAGGTTTTTTGTCTGTGTTCCACACATAAAATATCCAGTTTTTTTGTTTGCCCTTTTTGTAAAAACCTAGGTCTAAATATCTTTCGCTGAACACAATGGGATTTTCAACTTTGCCCTTAACGTTTGCTATATAAGGAGTGCCGCTTGTATCAACCAATATTATATTGTGCACAAAATCGCCTTCCATGTATGACGTGTTCAATGTGAAATTGATTTTAAAATTTTGCCCGGGGTTTATTTTTTGTGGATAAATAAAATTCTCGCCGCCTGTCATCTGGTCAAAAACGTTTTCAAGTTCTATCAACTGCGAAGAAGTATTTTTACCATTTATTTCAACACTTTTTTTTATGCCCTGTTGCAGAGTTCCCAAATCCACAGGTTCAAACACAAAGGGGTTAGCTACCTTCCCCGCATTTTGCATAGCAAAAGAAGAAAAAACAAAAAGAAGCAAAAAAGAAAAAATTTGCCTGAACATAATTATTAAAAATTGTTTATTGTGAGGCAAACAAAAAATATGAACAAATAACTATACCATACAATGGTAAATGGGTAATTTAAAAACCTTTTAAACGCTGATCTTTCTGTCCTATTCTTGTATTCTATCGCTTTCAAGTTTCTAAAAAAATACCAGCCGCTCAGTAAAAAGCCTGCCAGTGAAATCAAAATCAACAAAAAAATCATATATATCCTCAGTTTGGCAAAATAACATAACGCGCTGCAAAGAATATAGCAATTAAATAAGTCCCTGTGCTTATTTTTTTCAAATTCCTAGAAGCACTGTTTATTAAAACATAACTCAAAACACCAAAAGATATTCCATCTACAATGGAATGTGAAAATGGCATTACAATCATTGTGATAAATGCAGGTACAGATTCGGAATAGTCTTTAAAATCCATATTTTTAAATGATGGACTCATAAACATATTGTAGCCGGCAAATATGAGCATTGCAGACACAGCAGCAGATGGAACGGCGAGGAGCATTGGGAAACTGAATAAAGCTATAACAAAGCAAAGAGCCGTAACTATGCTTGTTATGCCGGTTCTGCCTCCAACGGAAACTCCGGTGGAGCTTTCTATATAGGTTGTGGTTGTATTTGTTCCAACCATTGCCCCAAACACGGTTGCAAGGCTATCTGCAACAAAGGCTTTTCTGATATTTTTTGGTGAGCCGTCTTCACTAGCCAAGTTTTCAGTAGCATTTGAAACACCTAGCAAAGTTCCCATTGTGTCAAAAATATCAACACTCAGCAACAAAAGAACCAAGCAAATAAAATCGTAAGACAATATATCCGAAAAATCAAAGGCAAGAGTAATGTCAGAAACAGAAGGAGGCAAAGAAAAGAAAGTATCTATTTGGGTTAATCCAAAAGACAAACTGATAATCGTGAGCAGTATAATTCCAACGACCATCCCCGCATAAATCTTTTTTACGTAAAACACTCCAATTACCAAAACACCAAGGCAGGCAAGCAATACATTGGGGTCTGTCATGTTTCCGAATTTTATACTGTTTTCGTGCATCTCAATAATCTTGGCTTGCTGCAACCCCACAGAAGCTATAAAAAGCCCAATGCCGGGGCAAAAAGCGAGTTGCAAACTTCTTGGAATTAAATTAACAACAACACGCCTCAAATCAAAAAGGGAAAGCAAAAAGAAAATAACGCCTTCCACAAAAACAACTCCTAAAGCGAAATTCCAGCTATGCCCCAGAGATAAGCATATAGTATATGTAAAAAACGTATTCAGCCCCATGCCGGGCGCAAGAGCAAAAGGCAGCCTAGCATACACACCCATAAGAAGGGTGCCAAAAATGGCAGCCAACGCAGTTGCAGTAAACTGAGCAGACTTATCCATGCCAGCTCCAGCCAAAATCATTGGGTTGACAAATAGAATATAAGACATAGCAAAAAACGTGGTGATGCCAGCCACCAATTCTTTATAAACTGTAGAACCACTTTTAGCTATTCCAAAATAATCTTCTAAAAAACTCATTTAAGCACTTCCCTCGCGACAAAGCTTAGGTGTAATATAGAAATCTATCACTCCCCCCTACTCACCAACAAATACGCCGCGGGGGCAGGGTCTGCCTGCCTTAAATATGAAATTAAACACACAACCACATATAAACGCACGACATTCGCATTTATGTTTCGCAATTCGGCACAACAACCCAATGCGTTAAACGGCAATATGATACGTTTTGTAGGGGCAGGTCTCCGTGCCTGCCCTCAAATGTGAAATGAATTTGCGGTATATTCGTAGGGGCAACCACGGGGAGTTACCCCTACGGTCGCACCATTCTGTGGCAATTACGCCACGAATGTCACCCGCCACCGTCACAACCCACGACAAATTTTCTATATTATATCTAAATATGACCCATATTGGCAAAACAACATTTAACGCTAGGGCTTGCGGTGCAAGCTCTCTGAATGTTTTTTCCAATAGCCAAAAATTGCCCCCCCCCCCCCCCCCCCCCCCCCCCCCCCCCCCCCCTAAAGATTCTTCAACATTCAACAAGGAGTTCTTATGAAACCTCTCTATTCATTTGTAGCGATGCTCTGTATATCGTTGCTTTTCTCTTGCGCTCCCGAAATTGAGCCAATACCAGAGCTGGAATATTCAAGCTCTTCGGGGACATCTTCGTCAAATGTGGTTGTTCTGGGTAGCAGTTCTAGTTCCTCTAGGGTATCTTCATCAAGCGTAGTAATTTCAGGCAGTAGTTCGTCTGTTAAGCCAAGCTCTGGCACTTATTGCTTGGATTATGATTGGCAGGAGTGTACGCTTTCTAATGGAAACCCTTGTCCTGACTGGAGTACGCCTTCAAATTCTTGCCCTAGCGGTTGGGATATTTATAATTCTTCATCAAATTCAAAGCCAAGCAGTTCGTCTGTTAAGCCAAGCTCTAGTTCTGCTATGCCTTCCTCATCGAGCGTAGTGGTTCCGAGCAGTTCAAGCGCACCACCGCCACCACCGCCAATTAGTTCTTCTATTTCTATTGTACCAAGTTCAAGCTCTGCTGTGCCTTACTCGTCAAGCGTAGTAGTAGTTTCGAGCAGTTCTTCTGTCGTTACTGGCACAGGGCTGTGCGCTGGCTTTGCAAATGGAACAACAAGAGTACATTATGGAAAAGAAAAAGCGCAATTTTGTGATGAGCGAGACGGCACAAAATATGTTTATGTGACCATAGGTGAGCAAACTTGGATGGCGGAAAATCTTAATTATAACGCAAGTGGCAGCAAATGCTATAGCAACAGCGAAGCCAACTGCACAACTTACGGAAGGTTATATAATTGGGTTACCGCAATGGATATTGCTTCCACGTACAGTTCCAGTTTATATTCGGTGTCTGGAAATCATAAAGGTATATGTCCTTCTGGCTGGCATATCCCAAACATTGCGGAGTGGGACAAAATGACACGTTATGTGGATGGTACAAGTGGTACATCTAGCCCTTACAAAAGCCTCACAGCAGGCAAGTATTTAAAGGCTACTAGTGGTTGGAACAATAATGGTAATGGAATAGATACCTACGGCTTTACGGCTCTGCCAGGTGGAGACTGCAATTCTGGCGGCGGTTTTGCCCGTGTCGGTCATCATGGCTTATATTGGAATACCACTGAACTGAATGCCACAGCCGCCCACAGGCCAGGATTTGGTCAGAACGACGATATCTCTACTACTGTGGACACCGAAATTAAGCCGTGGTTATTAAGTGTCCGTTGCCTCAAGGACTAACTGCCTGAACCCATAGATGCAATCCTGTTAATCCTCTAATCGGGTGAATCGGGGTTCAGACAGTCACTAAAACAAATCCGAATGAGAGCCTGTGCGAGAAGCAGTCAATACAAGTCTATTATTATCAATAGCATATATAAGCAACCAATCAGGTGTAACGTGACATTCTCGCAGTCTTGAGAAATTCCCCATTAATGGATGATCTCGGTGTTTAGCTTCCAAGGGTTCCCTATTCTGTAATTTTTTAATAATAGAATCTAACAGAGACAAGTCTCTTCCTTGTTTTTTCATCAGCTTCCTGTCTTTTCTATATTTAGCGGTAGTTTCAAGTGCAAGCATTAATCGTCTGCCTCGGCATCAATATCTGCATTCATTTCTTCTACAGTCGCATAGCTTTTAACCTTTATTTTCCCATCAATAATATCTAACGTTTCTTGCATAGCAGCCAAAGTTTCTTCATTATAGCCATATTCATTTTTCCATAAAGGAAATACTATAACCTCAATTTCTTTGCCTACATATTCGCTTGGTATAGACATATCTATCCTATCCGACTGCGGAACGCATACTGTGCGAAATGCTTGGGAGAGAGAGTTCATAAGAGTAATATAGTAAATATCACTCCCCCCTACTCACCAACAAATAAGCCGCAGGAACAATCAACAAACTGAACACCATAGAAACAAGTATTCCCCCAATAACCGCAACACCCATAGGAACCCTAGATTCCGCGCCTGCGCCAAGCGCAAGCGCTATAGGCATAAATCCGCAAACAGTCGCGAGAGAAGTCATCAAAATTGGGCGAAGCCTCGCGCCCGCTGCATCTGCGACAGCTTCTTTTAGCGACAAGCCAACGGCGTGACGTTGGTTTGCAAATTCAACGATTAAAATTCCATTTTTGGTCACAAGACCAACAAGCATCACAAGACCTATTTGACTGAAAATGTTTATGGTGTGCCCACCTATAAAAAGCGCAACGAGTGCGCCAAAAAGTGCAAGCGGCACGGTTAGCATAATGGTAAAGGGGTGGCGAAAACTCTCAAACTGGGCGGCTAAAAGCATATATACAATCAACAGAGCAAGACCAAAAACCATTGCCAAGCTGCCGCTTGCCTCCATAAAATCACGCGAGGTTCCGGCGAGTTCTGTTTTGAAATTATCGCCTAGCTCTTTTTTTATTATGCCGTGCATCTCTTTAATGGCATCGCCAAGAGCAATGCCCTCTGCGGGGCTTGCAGAAATTGTTGCAGAAACATAGCGGTTGTATCTGTAAATTTGCGGCGGAACTGCTTGCTCTTTTAGCGTTACCATTTGGTCTAGGGAAACCAAATTATCGGTTGAATTTTTTATGTAAAGAGCTTGGAGGCTGGCTGGCTCATTTTTGTTGCGCGCATCTATTTCGCCTATGATTTGATATTGCTTGCCGTCTTTTAAAAAATATCCATAGCGAAGTCCGCTATATGCTAGCTGCAATGCTTGTGCTACCTCTTTTGGAGCAACGCCAGAGGCTCGCAAAAAATCCCTGTCCATTTCCACATTCAACTGCGGTTTTGTGAATTTCAAATTCACATCCGACATAGTTAGTAAACGGCTGCTTCCAATTTTATCCATTAAATCTGGCAAGCGTTTTTTTAGGGAATCAAGTTCGCTTGTTTGCACCACAACCTGCACTGGCAGCCCAGCTCTTGCGCCAACTTGTATGGTTTGGTTTTGCTGAATGGAAACGCGAACCCCCTCTACTTTTGATAGAACTTTGCGCAAATCATTTGCTATCTGTTGCTGCGAGCGTTTGCGTTTCATAGGCTGAACCAACATAATTTGAACATTGCCGTTATTTGCCGCACCAGCAAAGCCCGGCGATGTTTGAACCAAAATTCTGTCTATCTCTGGAACATTTTCTCTTACCAACTGCTCTATGAATTTCATTTTATTATTCATATAAGAAAATGGAGCACCTTCGTGGGCGGTGATTTGCACAGTCACTCTTGAACGGTCTTCTAACGGTGCGAGTTCGCTTGGCATTTGTGTGAATGCTAAAACTGCAATTCCCCCGCATACTAAAATCACGGGTATGGAGAACGTGGGGTGGCTCAAAGCCTTGTTCAAAAATTTTGAATAATTGGAAGAAAGGGAATTGAAAAAAGGTTCTGTTGCCAAATAAAAGCGGTTGTGTTTGCCGTGCCTGAGTATTCTGCTGGAGAGCATACTGCCAAGGGTTATGGCAACAAAAGCAGATATTAAAACCGAGCCGCCTATCACTATTGCAAATTCCCTGAACAAGCGACCTGTGAAACCTTGCATAAAAAGCAAAGGGGTGAACACAGCGCAGAGTACAAGAGTGGTTGAAATCACAGCGGAAAAAATTTCGTTCACGCCTTTGTCTGCGGCTTCTTTTGGTTCCAAGCCTTTTTCAATTTTCGCATAAATATTTTCCAAAACAACAATGGCATCGTCCACCACAATTCCAATGGCTAGAACCACTCCCAAAAGCGTTAATATGTTTATGGAAAAATCCAAAATCCAAATGATAAAAAACACTCCTATCAGAGATATAGGCACGGTTATCATAGGGATAAATGTTGTTCTAAAATCTCTCAAAAACAAAAATATTACAGCAACAACGAGCAAAAAGGCTATGACTATTGTTTCTTCCACTTCGCTCAAAGCCATGCGCACAAAGTGGGTGTTGTCAAATGTGGTTTGGATAATAACGCCTTCGGGCATATCTTTTCTTATTTCCTCTACCCTTTTCAAAACTTCGTCTGCAATTTTAATTTGGTCTGCACCTGGCTGGGCAACAACGGGCAAAGATATCATCGGTCTTCCGTTCATTCTAAGGGTGTTTTTTTCATTTTCGGCGGCAAGAACAACATCTGCAACATCGCCAAGGCGAACATATCTGTTTGCATTGTTGGATAAAATAACATTTCTAAAATCGTCTTCGCTAACCAGCTTTGAACTTGAACGCAGAGTCACTATTGCCGCGCTGCCCTCCAACTGCCCTGCCGGAAGTTCCGCATTTTCTCGGTCTAGCGCACTCCTTATGATATTCAATGTTAAACCATATCCAGCCATCTTCACAGGGTCTATGTATATTCGCATCGCATATTTTTTTGCTCCCCACATTCCTATTTCCGCAACGCCTTCCACAGTTTGGAGCCTCTCCTGCACTCTCTCGCCCAAATCGGTTAATTCCAAAAGGCTCATATTATTGCTGCCAAGGGATAGCACAAGTATTGGCGTGGCGTTTGCGTCTGCTTTGGAAACAACGGAGGCATCTGCTTCTTCGGGGAGCAACCTTTGCGCTCTGGAAACCTTGTCGCGAACATCGTTTGCGGCACGTTCCAAATTTGCGCCCAAATTGAATTCAACGGTTATGTTGGATTGCTCGTCTCTGGAGGTAGAGGTTATGGCTCTAATTCCATCTATGCCGTTTATCGCAGATTCCAGAGGTTCGGTTATTTGGCTTGCGATTATTTCTGCATTTGCGCCTGTGTAGGTTGTGCGCACATTTATTATCGGAGGGTCTATCGCGGGGTACTCCCTGACACCCACCTGCTTAAGCCCTATTAAACCGAACAGCACAATAAACGCAGATAGCACCAGGGTTAAAACCGGCCGCCTAACGCTAGTGGATGCTATGCTCAAAGATTAGTCCCCGTCAGGGCTTCCTTTGCCAGCTTGTCTGCTTTATCGTTCCACGCATCATTGCTGTGGCCTGTAACTTTTTTGAATTTTGCCCAGACCTTTATATCGGCAATTCTGTTCACATAAATTTGAGAAACCGTGCTGTTGGCTTTCCACTGGCCTGTTGCCCAGCAAGCTATGCCCTCGTAATCGTGGCAAATAGTGCCTTTGCGCTTCTTTTTTGCTAAAAACTCCATTGCCTTCCAAGCGGCATAGAGTTCGCCGTCTATGTTCCTGCTAAAGGCTGGCTTGGGAGTTGTTCCAGAATCCTTGGCAATTTCTACCCCGTCTTCCACGGCAACCCAAGACCACCCGGCATACTCGCTGTGTGGCATAAAAGAGCCGTCCACATAAATGTAAAGCCCCTTCTGCTTTGGCTTCTTGCCGCTAATCCAAGCCTCTGCATCGTCCATTGTTGCAAAAGATTTGTATTTAACGCCTGTTTGCCCACTCACAAGTGCTTCGCAATCTGGCCAGTTATTGCCTAGCCAATGCGTTCCATCTGAAAACTTTGCTGCATAAATTTTTGGCATAATACATTTAATATAGTAAATTCTAAAAGCCCCCCCACCCCTAGCATAATTTCTATTTTCAATACAGGAGACTTCGCGATGAAAATACTTGTTCTTATTTTTGTTATCCTGATTTCTTTTTCTTGGGCAAAGGAAAGGAAAGAGGTTGAAATTCCCATAAACATAGGAATTGGTCCCGCTTATTTCTGGATTCCGGGAGTTGTGGGCAAAGAGTTGCATCCGGGGGTTAAATTTGACCTTTATGCGGTAATTACTCCTGAAGTACTGCATGAGTATGAAAATAAAATTCCAAAAAAATATAAGAAATTTGTAAATATGAATGAAGAAAGTCACGTTACGCCAAGTTGGATGTTGCTCATTCCAAAGTATTTAATTATAAACCCAGAGGCAGAAAATTCTATTTACGGCGGGATTTGGTCTATTCTTGGCATAGCACAGACCTTTTTGAATAACAAATTCATAGAAATTGAAGCGGAATTGGTTTTACCCACTATCTCTTATCTTTATACCAATGCCCCAAAAAATGACCCCGACATACAGCACCTTTTTGGAATAGGAGCAATGCTAAGGCTTGCGAATACAATAAAATTCAGCGAAAAATTTTTAACCACGCTCGCTTATGGGCATAATTTCAATATTCCTCTAGGCAACACTTATAAAGAAGAAGATAAATCCACCGAACAGAGATGGCTTCAAGCAGGAGTTTTATCATTAGTTTTGCATTATAGATTCAATATAAAGCAGAAAATTTGAGGTAAATCAACAAACAAGGAGAACCCACAATGAAAAGCACGTTCATCAAACTCACCACCGCGGCAACCCTTGGGCTTGCTTTGTCTTTAACGCTTTCTTGCAAGGAAGAGGGCAAACAAGAGGGTAAACAGGATACTGCTGAATGCAAAGAAGTTAACCCCGAATCGCAATTCTGCTTTAAAGGCAAGGTTTATGAAAAATGCGGCGAAGAAGGCATTAGTGGTGAATATGACCCAGAAACACAGTTTTGCGTTTGCGAAGGGTCTGCCGCTAGATGCAATTATATGATTTTGGATAAATGCGGTGGCAAGGAATATAACGCCGAAACAGAGAGTTGTTTAGAGGGTCAAATATACTCCGTTTGCGGCGACAAAAACTACAAGCCTTCGGAAGAAGATTGCTGCTATGGCACAATTTACAACCAATCAAAGCAATTCTGCTCGGATGTATCATTTGATGTTGTGGATTTATGCGGCGGCAAGAAATACAACCTAGAAACGCAAACCTGCGATAACGGGGCAGTTAAAAATTCTCAATAACTATCTGCCGTATTTGACGCACTTAAACGCACGTCTGGCAAATCAATAATATAAATGGCAAAGCTCCAACCAGGGGCTGCCCCTGTAGGTCTCCAAGTGAAATCCATTTTCCAGCAGTGGAGTTCTCTGTAAAATTGCAGCGAATGAGAGGTAAAATCACCTTCTTCAAACGAATATTGCGAAGAGTATTGCAAATTCCATTTTCTGCTGGGGTAAAGTCCGGCAGAAAAGCTGGCGTAATGCCTGTAATAGTCTTTAAACACAGTTTTGCCAACTCTTGTGCTTGAAAAATTAAAATTGTAATCCACGCCTGCACTCCAAGACCTATATTCATACTTGCCGTTTTTAGATGGAAGCCCTGCGGTAAAATTTCCAGACCAAGAAAATCTGCGGCTGAGTCCGTAATTCCAATCCGTGAGCTGAGGAAAGCGAACTTTGTTTGGAGATTCTTCAAATCTATGATAAACATTGTGCGTGCTATTTATTCTGAAAAGATAATTTTCCAGAACCTGAATTCCAAAAGAAGAAACTATAGGCGACCAATTAAGTGAATCTGCGGCAAAATTGTAAGAGGTTGAATGAGAAGTTGTTAAAATTCTCAGATTTTTGCTCACATCATCACGGTCTGTTTCTTTACTTGCCGTGTCTGCGCTTGCGAGTAAATATTTTATGTCAAAATCGTTTCCAAGCCTAAAACCCACAGTTTGCTGCTCCTTTTGAAAAGTGGATTGACCGAGCAACGGGTGCGGATAAAATACATGGTTGGTATCAAGTTCAGGCGCATACGTAAAATCCACTGTTGGGGAAAGTGTATGGCGAATACCGGTGAACTTGCCGATTTCTGGGAGCCATATCCCATAGAGCTTGGTGTTTGCGCTTATGGAACCGTTGCCTTTCAAATAATGTTGCCCATATTCGTCTTTTGAGGGGTCAAAAGCAAAGTGCCCCTTTTTTTTATTTATGGAATCATTTGGCGAAATATATTCATTTGCAGTCCAATAATGCACAAAATTCAGAGACGGAGTGATGCTTAAAACGTCAAAGAGAATTCCAGTATAACTTAAAGTAAAATTATCAGAAATACCTGCATAATAAGCTGTTGTATCTTTAGTGCGATAATCAGATGCCGTATCCTGTGGGTTGTAGTATATGGTATCTGGTGCTCTAGACATATAACTGTTGAAGCGGGCATAATAAGAATAATTTATTTTTTCCCAAAATGGCGGAGTTATGTTTTCTCCAGATTCATCTGGCGAGAACAAGGGGCCAGAGGTTCTGAACTGAATATCTGGATTTTGCCGAGTGAGAAGCCCTGTTTGCAAATTGAATTCCTGCCTTTCTTTTACGGTGATGTTTTTATTGTCGCCAATTCTCTGAGAGTAGGTCATTTCAGCATTTGCCTGCTGGTCTAAAATGGTTTTTTCGGTTATGCCGTTTTGCCACCGCAAATCTTGCCGCGAAACAAAGGAACCCTGACCATTAAGGGTTTTGCTGCCATCTGGTGTTATTTTTTGCGAATGGCTAAAGTCAATATCGTAATCTTTCCAAATTGTTCCATCGTTTAAATAACCAGTGGCATTCACAAAACCTTCTAAAGAGTATCTCTTATTGTAGCGAACTTCCGCATTAAAAGTGCTTTTGCTAAAATCTGCCTCGCTGCCTTCCAAAACATCTGCGTATATCTGAGCGTCCCAATAATCATTTGGAGCATGATAATAACCCAGATTGTTCATAAAAAAACCCTGCGACTGGTCTCCGCCTATTTTTGGCGTTAAAAGACCGCTCCTGCGCCCACCTTTAAGCGGTGAAATCATAAGCGGCAAAATCAGAACAGGAACCTCGCCCATATTCAAAACCACGGGGCGAGCCGTTACGCTCTCTTTAGGCTTTAACACCATTCGCCTGCTATAAAACGAATAATGCTGATGTTCGGGGTTAGAACAGGTGGAAAAATCTCCTCTTTCAATTAAAAATCTCTGTTCTTTAATAGTATCTGAGCTTTGCATTGTGGTTGCTCTTATCAAAGTTCCGTTGAACTGCTGATTATCCATATAACTGGTACCATATATTATTTCACCCACTTTTGTTGACAAATTGTACTTCATTTTGTAAGAAGCAAGGGAAGGCTGCGAAGCTTCTTTGAAAACGGGGTTTCCTATAACCTCTATTATTTTGTCTTTTTGGCTATATACAATGGTATCACCATTAAGCCGTGCGGTGCGGTAATTGAGTTGCGCTTTGTTGTTCAAATTAAAGGTTTTAGACAAAACATTGTATTCCAAATCAACCGCCCTGTATTCCAGCGTATCATTTGAGCCGTTTTCTATCATCCAGCCGGCACTTTCACTTTGCATTGGATCTGTGTCTTGTTGCTCCCGTTTTTCCAAATCAAAACGAACGAACTCTTGCGAAAAGGCAAGAGTACAGAAAAACAGAATAAACAAGAAGGGCATTGGAAGGCAATATAGTAATTTTATTGGCTTTATTCTGGAAATTTTTACTATATTACCCCCATGCAACATTTTGCCCCCTCAAAAAAACGTTCAGTTAGAGCCTGTGCCGCAAGGTCTAGGTTTATAAATTGTGTTTCAGGGTATTTTGCCGAGTTCTGCCATTCTTGGGCATTTGAGCCACCACTGGCAGCATTTGGCAATGCGTGTTGCCCCCCCCCCCCCCCCCCCCCCCCCCCCCCCCTATCGTTCAAACCCAAATTCACAAATGGAGAAACCTATGAGAAAATCTCTCTCTCAATTCGCATTCACGGCTATTCTCGGATTAGCCCTTTCACTCACCGTTGGTTGCGGAAGCAGCAAAGCAAAGATTTCCGATGCGACTGCCACCGGCAACAAGCGTCTCG
>Ga0268262_10005105_pt1 | contig 13175 bp, 11 predicted proteins | sample TergutNc150P3_FD_190354 | JGI IMG/M metagenome (GOLD analysis project Ga0268262, IMG submission 190354) | Nasutitermes corniger P3 segment gut microbial community from laboratory colony in Florida, USA - Nc150 P3 (SPAdes) (version 2) | ecosystem: Host-associated > Arthropoda: Insects >... | reverse complement strand
CCGCCGCCTAAAATCAGGGCGGGGTTTTTGGCTTCGCCGATCATTTTAACCGCCCTGGCAATGTCGGCGGCGGAAGGTTCAGGGGCCGTAACGGGGCGGCTCCTGTATGACGCGGGATCAAATTCTATATCGGCGTTTTGCACATCCAGGGGAAGATCGATTACGACGGCACCCGGTTTGCCTTCTCTTGCAAGGTAAAACGCCTCGTTAAATGTTTCCACAACTTTTTTAGGATCGGTAACGCAGTAGGTTTTTTTCGCAACAGGCTCGCAGATCTTCGCTATGTCCACGCATTGAAAGGCATCCTTGCCCAGTTGGGCGCTTACTGCCTGTCCCGTAATGGCAATTACCGGAATACAGTCTATGTTGCAGGTATAGACGCCGGTAACAAAATTGGTGGCTCCCGGACCGGACGTGCAAATAGCCGCAGCAATTTTACCGCTGGCCCGGAAGTAACCGCCTGCGGCGTGAACCGCGGCTTCTTCATGACGGTGGCAGAAATGTTTAATAACCTTGCTTTGCCCCAGATATTTATAAAGGCCGTTGATACCGGCTCCCGGAATACCGAAGGCCGCCGTGATTCCTTCCATTTCAAGGATTTTAATAATCGCTTCTGACGCTTTCATTGCCGCCATTTCTGTCCCCCGTAATTTTAATTAAGAATTTTTTTTTAAATTATTCATTATTTTATGATATCATGGTAAAAAAAAAGAGTCAATGTGGAATAAACTTTACTTGCCGCTGTAGCCGGCGTTTTCAAGGGAATAATTGCAGTTGTAGTAAGGATCGCCTTCGGCTATAACTTTGTTCCATTTTTCCTTAAACAGATCCATCTCGTGCGCCAAATGGCGTTTCTTGTCGCTGGTTGTGTTATACCCGCGTGATCTGGATTCCAAATGATAGGCTTCGGCGTATGGCGTCCAGACAACCAGGTATCCGGCTTTTCTTATTTTAAGGCATAAGTCAACGTCATTGTATGAAGCTTTAAATTCCGGCTCAAAGAAACCCACTTCATCAAAAACCTGCCTGCGGACCATCATGCAGGCGGCGGTAACGGCGCTTATGTTCTGTGCTATATGCAATTTCCCCATGTTTCCGGCGGAATTATAAGACGCGCCGTAATGAATATGACCAGCCGTTCCCTCGATACCCAATACCACGCCGGCGTGCTGTATGGACCTGTTGCTGAAATACAGCTTAATTCCCACCGCTCCCACGTCGTTGCGCTGGCTGTACATAAGCATTTCCTCAATCCAGTTAGGCGTAATTATTTCTATATCGTTGTTTAAAAACAAAAGCTGCCGTCCTTTTGAATAACGGACTCCCATATTGCAAATTTTACTGTAATTAAACCCCTTCTCTTTCCAATATACAACCCGGATATTGTCATACCTTTCCAGTTCCTTATAAAGGGTAAAAACCGCGCTGTCCGTGCTGTTGTTTTCTACGATGATAATTTCATAGTTGTCATATGTTGTCTTTTCCTTGATGGAGGACAGGCATTTCCGCAAAAGGGGGGCGTTGTTCCTGTTGGGAATAATTATAGAGACCAGAGGACTATCCGTTAATTCGTAGACTACCTTGTATAAACCCGGAAACCCTATTTTACTTTCAACATGGGCGGCAATCCCGCGCCTTTTAAGATGATCCTCTATGGCGTTTTCCGCGGCGGAAAGAACGTTCATTTTTTTGTTTACATCGGACTTTGCGCGTTTCCTGTGAAAATACAGAATTTTTGAAATATGCTGTATGTTGGACGCGGCGCTTGTATACCTTAGCACCAAATCATAATCCTGGCTTCCGTCAAACTCGCCGCGGAACATTCCGGCCTTCTCCATAAGCGCCCTGGAAAAAACCGTAAAATGGCTGATATAGTTATGCGAACACAGGGTATCCACGGCATAATCCGGTTTAAAGTTTTCGGTTGTAATCTTGCCGCTGTCGGAAAACGCGGCTTCGTCGGAATAAATAAAATCAGCGCCCTTGGCGCAGATTACCTTCATTATTTCATAAAGGGCTGAAGGATGAAGCGCGTCGTCATGTTCCAAAAGCCCGATATACTCCCCGTCGGACATTTCTATGGCCTTGTTGGAATTCTGCGAAATACCCATATTTCTTTCAAGCTTCCTGTATTTAATCCTGCTGTCATTTTGGGCGTAACGCTCGCAGATTAGCCTTATGTTTTCATGCCCCTCGGCGCTACCGTCCGTCATACAGAGTTCCCAGTTGCCGTATGTTTGGGCAATGACAGATTTTATCATTTTTACCAGGTGTTCTTCATGGGTATTGTACAGGGGCGCGATAAAGCTGATCTTAATCCGTTTGGCGAAAACTGTATTTTCCTGGGCTAATCTTTCGCTTTTACTTAAAGATAGTTCCCTTTCAAGCGAAGAAAACCTTTTATTAAGCTGTTTTTGGATATAAGCCTTGGTTTTTTGAAAAGTAGCCCTGATTCCGCTTCTTTTTAAGAAAAGTACGCCCCTTGCGGACAGATATAAGCCCCTGTTTCTCCGTATAATGCTAAGAAACAGCCAGGATATACCTTTTGTATACCAGAACACTTTTTCAATGAAATTCTTCGTAGCAGTACTCCTCGGTATCTAAATTATACCATAATTTCCCCTGTTTACAACAATTTTTTATTAAATTTATGGCAGTATTTGGCGGTAATTTTGGCGGATAACTTGTTAATGCGCCGGAAAAGCGGTAAAATGTACATATTATATGATAATAAAAATAAAAGACCTGTGGAAAGTCTACCCCATGGATAATAATGAAATAAACGCCTTAAAAGGCATTAATCTTGAAATAAAAGAAGGGGAATTTGTCTCGGTCGCGGGGCCTTCCGGTTCAGGCAAGACAACCCTTATGAACATCATCGGCCTTATAGACAGGCCCAGCCGGGGTTGTCTGGAAATTAACCAACTGGAAATTAAAAACCAGGACAGAAAGGAAATGGCGCGGCTTAGGAGGGAATTTATCGGGTTTGTGTTCCAGTCCTTTAACCTTTTGCCTGTCTTAAATGTTTTTGAGAATGTGGAGCTGCCGCTTATAATAGCTAAAAAAGGCGGGTCAAAGGCCCAGCGCCGGGACCGGGTGAATTACCTGCTGGAAGAAGTGGGGCTTGCGGGACGGAAAGGCCATGTTCCCGCCCAGCTTTCCGGCGGGGAACAGCAGAGGGTTGCCATCGCGCGGGCGCTGGTAACCACGCCCAAAATTGTCATAGCCGACGAGCCGACCGCCAATCTTGATTCCGCTACGGGGGAAAAGGTGCTGGGTTTAATGAAAAATATTAACCGCGAGGACAAAACAACCTTTATCTTTACCACTCACGATCCCGGAATTTGGGAAATGGCGGATCACATTATTTTTCTTCATGACGGCGCCGTAAAATCGGAGAAACGCTTATAATGGTTTTTTTTCTTGCCCTGCGCAATGTGATAAGAAACAGAAAAAACAATATTATTATCGCTTTTCTTGTCGGGATTATCACTTTTCTTTTTTTTATCGGGAACAGCGTCATTGGAATGATGGACAGGGGCATACGCCAGGCCTATATAGAAAGCCTCACGGGGGACGTAGTGCTGGAAAGGGCAGGGGACGTAACCATGAACCTATTCGGAGCCAACACCCCGGTTATTGATATTTTTTTTACCATTCCGGTGCTTCCCGCTGCCGACGAAATCTTTAATATTACAGCCGCCCAGGCCGGAATTGCGGGCATAACCCGGCAGGTATCCGGCAAAGCCTATTTGGATTTACTGGATGTCCGGGAACCGGTTCTGTTGTGCGGCGTTGATACGGAATCCTATTTTTCGCTTTTTCCCGGGATTATTCTTGAAGAGGGCGAGTTCCTTCGCCCGGGCGAATACGGCGCGATGATTACAGAAGAAAGGGCGAAAAGGATTGAAACGCTGGGCGGGGAGCGCCCCTCTATAGGGACGCCGCTTCTTTTAACGTCCGGCGGGACACTGGGTTTTAAAATAAGGGAAGTCCCTTTAAAAGGTATTTTCAGGTATAAAAACCCCGGCCAGTTTATGAATGAGATTGTTATTGCCGACCCTCAGACCGTCAGGGCGCTTAACTCAATACAGACAGCAAGCGGCGCCATTGTTGACGCCGGGGAAGACGCTGTCCGCCTTCTTAACGCCGACCCTGACGATATTTTCGCGCAAGCGTTTGAAACCGAAGTCGGCAATGAAACGGAAACCGTGTTTTCGCCGGAAATGCTGGAGAATTATTTAAGGGAGGCTGTAACGTATGAGCCTGTACAGGAAACCGGAGGCGACTGGAATTTTATCCTTCTGCGCCTGAAAAAAGGGGTGTCCCCGGGCGCCTTTATCCAGTTATTAAACAATAAATTGCAGCCCTACGGCATAAGCGCCGTAAACTGGAGGGTGGCATCGGGGAACTCGGCTATACTTTCTCTTCTGGTTCAGATCATGTACAATTCCGGGTTGTTTTTAGTGTGCGTCGCCGGCCTCATTACGGTTATAAATCTTTTATTAATTACCGTCTTCCGCCGGGCAAGGGAAATAGGCACGCTAAGGGCAATAGGCGCGCCGGATATATATATCCGTTCCCTCATGTTCAGTGAAAATTTTATTATCGCGGTTATTGGCAGTTTTGCCGGCCTTGTCTGCGGATTGCTGTTTATGTTTTTGATAAACAGGCTGGGCCTTAACATATCAAATGAATTAATCGCTTCAATACTTGGCGGCGGGGTATTAAGGCTTGAATTTTTTCCCCGGGTCGCAGTTGTCTCATTTTTAATAGCGGTCTTGTTCGCCATGGCGGCGTCCATATATCCGGTGGAAGTAACGGTACACATTGAACCTATAACGGCGGTACGGAGAGGATAGGGTAAAATGGAAAAGTTTCTTGCCGTTTTTAAACTGGGCCTTAAATATTTGTACCGCTACAGGCGGCGTTACGGCTTTCTTATGGCGGCCCTTGTTTTTTGTTACGCGGTAATCACCGTTATTACATCGGTAAAAGACAGGATGTATGACAGCGTGTATTACACCGCCCAGTCACATTACGCCGGGGATGTCGTAGCGGTTGGTTACGATGAAGCCAATCACCATTTGGGACAGGATGAAATATCCGCCATTTTGAATTCAACGGATCAGAGCGGGATAAACCCCCGTTATACGGTATTAAGGACCATGCATATCGCGCTCGGCGTTGTGCATTTTAACGGCGCCGCTTTACCGCTTAAATATGTGACCGGCTGCGACTGGGAAAACGAGGAGTTTCTTTTTAACAAGATGAATTTTGAAGAGCCTTACGCCTCATTGGACGACGACAGCGTTATTCTTTCGGTTCCGGTGGCGCGGCAGCTTGGGGCCAGAATGGGGGACAGCGTTATTCTGGAGCTTGATACCCGCTGGGGGCAGAAGAACACGGGAGTGTTTATTGTAAACGGAATCGTAAACGACAATTCCATATTCGGCTATTTTAAAGCCTATATTTCCCGCCTTAGCCTTAACCGCCTTCTAATGTATGAAGACGGCGACTGCTCTTCCATCGGTTTCTTTTTTGACGATCCCGGAGCGGCCGAACAAAAGCGCAGGCGGCTTCAGAATGTTTTGTCGCGGAAACTGCAGGTCGGCCCGCTGGTTTATGACAAGGACGGCATGGATTTGGAAAGGGACCGCCCCAGGAAAGGCATAAAAGTTTTTCTTTATACTCTGCCTGTTTATTTGTCGGAAATATCGGGGCTGCTGGACGCGATGAATACCGTAACCTACCTGCTCTACGCGATGATGCTTATTATCATCTCGGTCAGCGCCGCCGTAACCTACCGCCTTATACTCCACGAGCGGGCAAGGGAAATGGGCGTTATGAGGGTTATAGGTTTTTACGGAAGCGATCTGCAGCTTGTGCTATGGTCCGAAGTCCTTGTCATCGGGTTTGTTTCGCTGGCCGCCGGGTTTTTACTTGCTTTAATTTCAGGCTGGGCTGTTTCGTTTGTGTCTTTTTCATGGTTTCCAAGTTTTGATATATTTTTAAAAAACGGAAGGCTCATGCCTCTTTATTCTTTTAAGACTACATTGACCAATATAGCTTTTATTTTTATAATGCTTATAGTAATGGCGCTGTTTCCGTCTTTCCGGGCTTCGCGGAAAAATCTGCCGGGGCTTTTATCAGGAGAACCCTTATGATATTAAAAACAATTCGCGGTCTTTTTTGGGCGCTTTTATTCGCCCTTGCGGGAACAGCCCTGTACGCGATTACGGATCAGGAACTTCTGGCCAAAGTAGATTCGCTTGTAAGTTATTACGGAGTTGATTTTTCAGCCGAATACACTATAGTGCAGGAAAAACCGGGACAGGCGCTTTCCACGACAGTAGCCGGCGTTTTCCGCAGGGACTCAAACGAATCGTTTGTAATTGTAATTATGCAGCCCCTGGTTAACAAAGGGCAGGGGTACCTTAAACAGGGCAGGACGCTGTGGTTTTACGATCCTGAAAGCAGGCGTTTTAACACAACCGGCAACGCCGAGCGTTTTCAGAATACCAACGCCAGGAATTCTGATTTTACCCGCTCTACGCTGGCCCAGGACTACAAGGCCGTAGCCGGCGAGGATGTTGTTCTGGGGCGTTTAAATTGCCGGCTTTTAACCCTTGAAGCCGTTACTGTGGATGTTACATTTCCCAAAATGAAAATCTGGATCAGCGAAGACGGCCTTTTGCGCAAAACCGAAGATTACAGCCTTTCCGGCCAGCTGCTGCGTACATCGGCAATTCCCGATTATTACAGGATTGACGGGCGTTATATTCCTAAACAAATTCTTTTTGTGGATGCCCTGCGCGGGGCTGTTATTAACGGGGCTTTCAGGAATGAGAGAACACAAATTTCTATAACCAAACCTTCTTTTAATAAATTAGCGGATTCTGTTTTTTCAAAAACATTTTTGGAAACGGTTAACCGATGAGGCCTTTTTTTGTTATCCTGTGCCTGCTGGTTTTTACCAGGCTTTACGCGCAGGACGAATCGTTATTCGATTGGGACATTGATTCCATTTTTGACGAGCCTTTGGAGGAGTCTGAGTTTGATGACACAAAGTCCGAAACCACCGCGGCGGACATAATAAAACAGCAGAGTTTTAATTTTAGCGCGTCATATTCATTTACGACGGGCATTATGCCGGGATGGAGCGCGCCCCCCTGGGGTTCGGACGGTTCTAAGCAAGTACGCAGCCTTTTTTTGGATCGGGCGATCTTAATGACCACTTCCATCAGCATGGACGCCCAGATTAGCAGGAATTTCCGCGTTTACAGCTCTTTTGGTTTTCAAATACCCGCTTTCGGTTTTGGGCTGGGGAATTTCTTTTTTGATTATAACCTGAATGACGTTGTTTTTTTCAGGGGAGGGAAGTTTTCGCAATCATGGGGAATTTCTCCCAACTATAATTTTACCGACCTTCTGGCCCGCGTTTCTCCGGCGCACAACGCGGGTGAATCTTTTATATTTAAGGCGGATATACCTTCCGGAGTAGGCGGTTTTCAGTTTCTTGTTATGACCAGGGAGAATTTAATGGCGGGCGGGATGCTTCTTGGAAAGGAAGATTTTGGGTATGGCGCCAAATACAATCTGGCGTTCAGCGGGGCTGATATTGATATGGGGCTTTTTTATCAGGACGGAATGGCCCTTAGGTCTTTTCTTTCAGTAAAGACCACCATTCGCAAGACGGATGTTTACAGCGAAGGGCTTATCGCCATTGACATTAATGATCCGTCAAATTCAAGCGGGGCGGTTAGTTTGGGTTTTGGAAAGGATTTTTTAGAGGGGAAGTTAAGCGTAAATTCGGAATTATTTTATAATGGGGAAAAGGGCGCTTTCTGGTACCGGCCGGAAACCAATATGCGGGAAGCCGGAAGCGTTCCTTTTATTGAAGGGCTGAACATTGCTTTAAATTTGCAGTACAAGTTTGGGGTATGGGGGGATCCCCGCGTTTATACCCAGATACGTTACGCGCTGCTTGAAAATTCTGCCCAGTTTATTCCGGGCTTTGTGATTTACCCTTTGCCGCACATAAGTGTTTCTTTCGCCATGCCTATGGCCCTGGGTGACAGATACGGATATTACAGTAGAAACACACCTACGGTAAACACATTAGGCCAGCCTATTCCTTTCAGGATGATATTCCTTGTCAGTTTAAGCGGAGGCATCAATTTCGGCATTAGCCGCTAACGCTATACAGAAATGTATGCTTAAAATTTCTTATCATCTTTTCAATCATAAGATTTAAGGCTTTGAAGACGGGTTAAAACATAAATAACCTTTTTTAAGGTAATATACCAATAAATCTTCTTTTTCTTTGCCAATGTGAGTAATTTTACATTCAATATGTTCATGTAATGTTTGCGGTTTTGTTGAATTTATTAGTTCTTCCAAATAATTTTCATTACTGGTCCCATAAACAGGTTCTCCGAATGTAAACACATTAAATAAAATATCTGTTGATCTTATTTTAAGCCAGTCAATTGAACAAAGCAATTCATTTACAAGGCTTCCAGCCTTGTTTTGGAAATCAGAACCTTCAATAAATGCAAGCAAATACTCAGTACAGCACATTCCATTCATTTCTCCATGGATATGAAAATGAGTAAAATCATTTTGAATGCCTAGATTTTTTGAACAAATACGTTTTTCTGTTTCAATATAGCGGTTAGTACAATAAGTTTCGGGAAGGCCTTTCATCCTGTAACAGCATAAAAGCCGTATATGCGTTTTTTGGCCGGTAGTAGTATGGCTTACTATGTCTTTTATCCGGGTTATTTTTTCCGCCTGTAACACTTTAAAACCGTCAGGGTAGAAAATATCATTTTCATCATTAGGTGTTGTCCTTGTGTCAGGATCAATTATAAATAAGCTGGGGCAAATTTCAGGCATAATTTTATTTGAATTGGCGGATCATATCACGCACATTGTTATAATCATCATTTATTTTTTGAGTGATGGACTCTATCAGCTGTTCATATAAATAGGCTCCGTTTTCGGATTGTTTTATCATACTTTCAACTTTTTTCTTGATAAAATGAGCGGATATTTCGCTGACATCAAGATGTGGAAAAGCAAGGGTATTAATCTCATTTATCATATTTTGTCTTTTGGCATCGTCGGTACAGTTATTTGCCTTTTCAATCAAATACCCCTTTTTCAGCATATTGTTAATCACATTTAAAACATAAGGACTATGGGTAGAAATAAAAAATCTTGCCTTTTTAATTTCATTGTTATCAGTTCTTTGTAATTTTCTGAATACATTTACAATATATTGAATAGTTTCTTTTTGCTCGTCAGGAAACAGATGAGCGGATGGTTCTTCAATAAAAACCGATGTTAATTGTCCATATGTGAATTTTGTCCTGTACAAATTACTAATCAACAATAAAAGATATATAAGTTCCTGTTGTCCGCTTGAAAATTCCAAAGGCGTTATTGTTTTTTCATCAGGAGTTATTGCTACTAACATTTTTTTATTTGTACCTTTATTTGTAATAATATGTAAATCTTTAAAACGAAGAATTTTAATGATGTTTTCATCTATATCATCATAATACAACGCAAAAGGTTTGTATTCATTTATAAAATTTTCAATAAAAGGATCCTGGATATCAATTGGATTGGCTATGGTGGCTATAGCGCGGGCCGCCGGTATAAATTCAGCTCCGATAGGAAAAGCAGATGAAAAATCATGGATCAGATTATCATATATCCGGGTACGGACATTCTGCGCCGCATCCGGTGTATATCCATTGGTAAAAAAACTACGCCATTCATCAAGCCTTTCATTTATGTAATTACTGTTCCATTCCAATTTTCCGTTTTTAGATTCCACATTTAAATCAAAAATATTATCAGAATTTGAATATGAATACCTAATAGATGTATTATTAAAAACAAATTCATTATTAAAACAGCTGAAAACTTTTAAGAATTTATCAGAAATATTATTATAAAAAATTTCTTTTGTTAATGTTTCTTTTGAAATACTGGATAAAAAAATATTTTTATGGAATATTTGTTCAAAAAAATGAAGTAATTTCATGCATAGGCTTTTACCCGAGGCCATTTCGCCTGTAAGGATGTTAAAGTCCTTTATTTCCCAGTCGAAATGCTCAATAGAGAAAAAATTGTCAATAATAAGCCTTTCGTCCATAGTCTATTATCGTCATTTTGGCATATTTTCTTGAAATAATATACAGCAAAATGTGTCAAAATGACACATTTTGCTTATAAGAGGGCATAAAGTGGCATAAAAAATTTAATATCCCGCCACTGTAACCGTCTTATTAATTGTTAATTACCCGCTCATCATTTCATATACAATCTTATTGATGTCATCGCGGAATTCCTGCCAACTTGGCTTTTTTGTCCATGAAATTGTTTCAAATTCGCTTTGGGGCATACTTGTTAAAATTTCAGAAATATAAACAAGTTCCAGGCCAGCTTCTTTATTACGCGCTTCATTAATAATTGTTGACCAATCTACAGTTTCGTGCAGGGCTATTTCTCTTATATCAACAATATCTTTTGCCGCATACCGAAAAATAGCGGATAATTTATTGGAAAGCATATTACGTATTGAATCTGTGCGGTAAAACAAGTTTGTTTCTTTGATTTCTCCAAAATGTGGAACAAGATCGTTAACAAAGTCCAATTTTAACAGTGTTTCAGAATTTTTTCTAACTTTTAACGTCATAAAATCTTTAGCTCTGGTATATTCATTATTAGTATCCCAGGTATACCCGTTTTCCTGAAGCAGAGTTAAAATTATATTTACCTGATCATCAAATGTCTTTGATTGATTTACAAAAAAATCAAGATCATCAGAATAACGATGATTATAATAAGCCCGGCTAAGCGCCGTTCCCCCTGTCAGAAAAAAAGCTGTGCCGCTGTGTTGTAAAATATTCATCACCCCATCTTGCAGGGGGTAAAGGTTCTCTTCGTAATACTGCGAGGGCAAAATCAAAATGATACCTCCTATCCTTTGGCCAAATACGTTTTGCTATTTCCGGCGTATATAATTTTTTTATTTTCTCAACACCCCAAAGAGCCGTTACATAATGCCATGGGAGCCGTTCCAGAGAACGGACAAAAAGTTTGTCCTGGGTAAAGGCTCCGGAAGTCTTAAGCCGCCCTTCTATTACAGCAAGCATATCTTCATGCGTGTCCAGGTAATCCCAGTTTAGGTTACCCATCAGTTTTAATTTTTCTTCGTAGGATAAATTCAACATATATAACTCTCTAAATCAAAATATTCCTTAATCTGCCTTTCCATGCAGGCCAGGCGTTCGTTGTCTGACTGGGCTCTGGCGAATTCGACGGTTTTTTCGACCGCCATTTTTATGTCCAAGCGCGGTTTCCAGCCTAACACGGTTTTTGCTTTTGAACAATCCAGTTTAAGGAAATTTGCCTCATGGGGGCCTGTGTCCCCCTGAGCCTGCCATGCGGCGCCAGGCCCCCAGGCGGCGCAGAAAAGCCCGGCAAGATCCACGGTGGTAACGCAGCTTTCATCGTCGGGGCCGAAGTTATAAGCCCCCTGAAGACTATTATCATCATATTGTTTTTCCGCCAATAGCAGATAACCGCAAAGACATTCCAGCACATGCTGGTAGGGGCGGGTAGAGCGGGGGTTGCGCACAACGATTTCTTTATGATCGTTTACAGCCCGGACGCAGTCGGGAATGATACGGTCTTCGGCGTAATCGCCTCCGCCTATGACATTGCCGGAACGCGCCGTTGAAATGGCGGGAGAGCCTTCACCTGTAAAAAAAGAATTGCGGTAACTGTTCGTTACCAGTTCACTGCATGACTTGCTGTTGGAATAGGGGTCATAACCGCAGAGATTTTCATTCTCCCTGTAACCCCAATGCCATTCTTTGTTCTCATAAACTTTATCGGTGGTGACGTTGACAAAAGATTTTACAGACGGGGATTTTCGCAGGGCTTCCAGAATGTTTACAGTTCCCATAACGTTGGTCTCGTAAGTGGCGGCGGGTTCGCGGTAAGAAAGCCTGACTATGGGCTGGGCCGCCAGATGAAACACAATGTCCGGTTTAGCGTTTGTCATGGCTTTAACAAGGGCGTCCCTGTCCCTGACATCGCCTGTGACGGAACATACGTCTTTTTCCGTGTTGGTTTGAACAAAAAGCGACGGACGGGTAGGGGGCTGTAAAGCGTATCCCGTAACTTCGGCGCCAGCCTGCAATAGTATACGGCAGAGCCATGTACCCTTAAAGCCCGTGTGGCCTGTTAAAAAAACTTTTTTATTTTTGTAAAATTCCGGCATTATTTAAGCCAAAGCGCCCAGGGCGCAGTTCCTTTTGTCCACATATCGTTTAACTCATTTCTGTCACGCAGGGTGTCCATTGGCCGCCAAAAACCGTAATGTTTAAAAGCGTTCAGTTGGCCGTTTTCCGCCAGTTGTTCCAATGGCTTGCGTTCCAGAATTGTCGAATCCCCATTAGTCAAATAATCAAACACGCCAGGTTCCATTACAAAAAATCCGCCGCTTATCCACGCGCCGTCCCCCTGGGGTTTTTCCCTGAATGATTCCACTATGCCGTTATTGTTTATGTCTATGGAGCCAAAACGGCCCGCAGGCTGGACGGCTGTTAATGTTACCGTTTTCCCGGATTGTTCATGGTATTTTATAAGTTCAGGGATATTCACGTCGCTTACCCCGTCGCCGTAAGTAAGCATAAACCTTTCCTTACACAGATAATCCTTCGCCCTCAGCAGCCTGCCGCCTGTCTGGGTATCAGGCCCCGTGTAGAGCAGGGTTACTTTCCAGGGTTCGTTTCTGATATTGTGCAGTTCAACGTTATTAGTGGCCATGTCAATGGTCATGTCGGAGTACCTGAAATAATAATTAATAAAATAATCCTTGATGATATGGGATTTGTAGCCGCTAAGAATAATAAATTCGTTAAACCCCCAGTGTGAGTACGTCTTCATTATATGCCAGAGAATCGGGTGCCCGCCTATTTCCACCATCGGCTTGGGGAGCAGGGTAGTTTCTTCCGTAAGGCGCGTGCCAAGGCCGCCGGCTAAAATTACTACTTTCATGAATTATTTCCTTTATTAATTGTATCTTTGTTCTGATTAACTGGTCGAAAAGCCCATTGCCTGTTTATTATAAAATTTAACGGGATAGT
>Ga0268262_10005104_pt1 | contig 13175 bp, 15 predicted proteins | sample TergutNc150P3_FD_190354 | JGI IMG/M metagenome (GOLD analysis project Ga0268262, IMG submission 190354) | Nasutitermes corniger P3 segment gut microbial community from laboratory colony in Florida, USA - Nc150 P3 (SPAdes) (version 2) | ecosystem: Host-associated > Arthropoda: Insects >... | reverse complement strand
AAAGCGAAATCGGAGCGGTAGAAGATGAAATCCCCTGCAAGTACGACGGCGAAAACATAACAATCGCTCTTAATTACCGCTATTTGGAAGAACCTTTCAAGGTGATGACAGAGGACGAAATTAAAATTCGCTTTAGCAACGCAACAAAGGCGATAACAATTGAGCCCGTTCCGGAAAAAGACTTTTTCCACATAGTAATGCCGATGCAGTCATAAATGTTTTTTTCTTCTCTGCGGACAGCGTCATTCAGAAATCTCGCCGACACGGAAATTTCCACAAACGCAAAAGATGTTTTTCTTGTCGGCGAAAATGGTCAGGGTAAAACCAATTTTTTGGAAGCGTTATATTTCTGCGCTTATGCTTCGTCTTTCCGAGCCGTCCACGATGCGGAATTGGCACGCAACGGAGAAAAAGATTTTTCCGCCGAAGTAAAACTTTCCGATTCGGTAAACGATCAAATACTTGTCAAATCCGAAAACGGAAAAAAAACGGTTTTTATAAACGGAAAAAAAGCCGATGACCGCAAAGAACTTCTTTCCATCGCTCCAAGCATAGTTTTCTGCCACGAGGACATGGAGTTTGTCAGCGGAAACCACGAAAGACGCCGCTGGTTTTTTGATCAAACTTTAAGCCTTTACGACCCTGTCTATCTTGAGGACTTACGCCGTTTCCGCCGAGTGCTTAAATCACGTAACACAGTGCTTCGGGATTACGCCCAAAAAAAACAGCAGTCGGACAGCGCAATCTCCGTTTTAGACGCTCTCGATCCGCAGTTTGCGGAGTACGGACTTAAATTGATGGAAAAAAGGGAAACCGCCGCAAAAGATTTTTCCGTAATTTTCAGTACGCTCTACGAGGAAGTTTCCGGTATTTGCGGCATCACAGTCCGCTACATTCCGTCATGGAAAAGCGACGCCCCTCTTTCCCACTTGCAAGAAAGGCGGTCTGCCGAAATGTCCGCAGGTCTTTCGCTTTCAGGACCGCACCGGGACCGCTATCAATTTACACATAACGGCGAAGATTTCACGATAAAAGCCTCCACAGGACAAAGGCGTCTTTTAGCCCTATTACTGCGGACAGCCCAAGCCCTCCGCTACTCCCAAGAAACCCGCCTTAACCCCATACTATTACTGGACGACGTTCTCCTAGAAATGGACGGCGAAAAAAGACGCAAGTTCCTATCGGCACTCCCTTCTTATGATCAAGCTTTTTACACCTTTCTCCCCGAAGAACCTTATCAACGTTATAAAAAAGAGGATACGCTTATTTACAATGTGAAGGAAGGCAAGTTATTTTGAAAAAGAGTTCACACACGCTAAATAAACGCACGGCTCAGCCGTGTAGATAAATAATGCCGTACAGCGTAGCACCAAAAACGTCGCTGTCTGTAATAAAAGTAAGGCAGCCTTTAGGCTGCCGACAGTGCGCAGCTCACAAAGGAAGAGAAGGACACGAAGGGAAGATCAGGGGTTATTGTCTGCTATCTTATCGTGAAGTTCAAATATGGTTTTCGTACAAAAACGAGCCTATCCTGAATTGGACTTGTTGACAAAGTCGTTTTTTCGATAAATTGACTTTCAGAAGTATTGTAAATACGTACTTTTCAAACACTAAATTTTTTAAAATATGGATTTGTCAACAAGTCCTGAATTTTGTGTAAATGAAAATCGCATTATTTTTCCATTCTCTATTTACACAGAATTTACGACTAGCCCAGTAGGATAATTGCCTGAAATTTGAATTTTAAAGAAGTAAGGAAAAATTAAAATCTATTTACACAAAAAACAGGATACGTCCACAAAAACCCCTGATCCTCTCTTTAATTACGCATTTTAGCGATGATGTTTAAATCTGCCGGAATTTATATTTTAGCCTTGTGCACGAACAGCAGTTAATTCATTGCGAAGCAGAGCAGCAATAATTTCTGAAGGCAGTTTTCTTGAAGCTATTGCCTTTGCGTTGAGAATTTTAGCGGTAGCTTCATCAATGCCAACTACCTGAAAACCTTTGCGTGAAAAGAAACCTGTCCCATTAGGACCAAGTGTTGGAACAGTATCGGTTAGACGTTTGTCAAGTTCCGCATATTCTTCTTCAGTCATGTCACGCATAATTACTCCTATGTGCCCATTTGGGCTGCTACTTTATCACGCAAAGCCATTGCGTGAAATACCTTAATCGTATCATCATCAATAATATTATAAAAGACCTCTATTGGATTTGCAACAGTATCAAATCCAATAATAGCATATATATCATCTTCTCCCCACAAAAGACCATCGTATATTTTTGTCTCAATTGCACTTTCTATGTCGTCTTGGGTATATCCATGATCAAATGCCGATTTGACGAATAGTGTTTTATCTGCCATTGTTCCTCTCTTGTGTATTAAGTATACCCTATTTTTTATAAGAAGGAAACTACTTCATGATTTCTATTTTTTATATCAGGGTAGGCGAACAGCCGATTTTTCCGTTTATGAGGTAGAAGGTTAATATTTAGCTTGACGCAAAAATGTATAGATTATAATATAAAAAGAACTACTTAACAATAATATTGAAAAAATTTTGCTAGGAGGATAAAAATGAATGATTTAATTGCGCAGAGAAACAATGATTTGGTCGTTAACCCTACACCAAGGTGTGCTTGTATTTTGGTATTGGATACTTCTAGCTCAATGCAAGGACAACCTATAAATGAACTCAATCAGGGTGTAATCCAATTCATTGAAGAGGTAAAAGGAGATGAATTAGCGCAATATTCTGTTGAAATTGGCGTTGTTACCGCTGGTCCGGATGTTCGTACACAATTACAAATAACTCCTGCCCATCTAATTGAATCAGCGAATTCTTTTAATGCTGATGGAGGAACGCCTCTTGGGGAAGCGGTAAATATGGCATTGAATATGCTTGAGACCAGAAAAATAGAGTATAAAAACAAAGGGGTACCATACTATCAGCCGTGGCTTGTGATCATTAGTGACGGCGAGCCAACTGATTCTTGGCAGGATGTGGCAAGTAGATCTCTATCTATGGCAAATAATCGTAAATTGGTAGTTATGCCGGTTGGAGTAAGTAACGCAGATCTTAATAAATTATCACAGTTTTCAAATAGACCGGCGAAAGCCCTTGCGGGACTTAAATTTAAAGAGTTTTTCGCTTGGCTTTCCGCAAGTATGACGCGTGTATCTCTTTCTGGCTCCACAACAGCTACTGTTAATCTTCCTGAAACACAAGGTTGGGATTCAATATGAATCCCAATATATGGGGTATTTTTAATAATAATTTTGATAATGATAGAATCGTGACACAAGTTTTTGATGAAAAGGGGAAACCAAAAAATATCGGAAACCTTATTGCAAAACCAGGCGGTGAAGGAAGTGTTTATGTTCTGAATGATAAACATGGTATTCTTGTAAAAATTTATCACAAAGAAAAATTGAATAAGAACAGAAAAGAATATCAAGGTAAAATTGATACTATGATAAGTATTAAACGTGAATTTGAAAATATAGATGTGTGTTGGCCATTGTTAAGTGTTTATGATTCCTCAGGGCAATGGATTGGCTATGCTATGAAACAAGGAAAAGGTTCACCTATGCGTTATCTGGCGCACGGTGTCGCATATAAAAAACATTTTCCAAATTTAGATCGCGTTATTTTATTGCAATTTTTATTAAGTTTTATTAAAAATATTGAGTTGCTTCATTCAAAGAATATATTAATTGGAGATTATAATTTATTAAATTTTTTATGCGACAATACCAATAATAAAGTTACAATGATTGATTGTGATAGTTACCAAGTAAAAATAAAAGATAAGTTTTTTCCGTGTCCTGTCGGAAGTCCTGATTTAACCCCGATAGAACATCATAATAAAGATTTTAAATTTTTAAAACGTACTTTGGCAAGTGAAAGATTTTCACTTGCCATAATATTATTTGAATGTCTAATGCTTGGAAGGCATCCATATGATATTGTAGGAGGTGATGATCCTTTAACTAATTTACGCAATGCACATTTTCCTTATGGTAGAGGCAATAAGGGGATTCCAAAAGGTCCTTGGTATAATATTTGGAGTCATATGCCTTATAGTATTAAATCATTGTTTATTCAAACATTTAAAGAAGGTGTAAATAATCCGGATAAGCGTACGGATGTTAGTACATGGTATCAAGAAATTTCAAGATATTTATCGGAAATAAAGGATAAGGGCTGGCATAATAAAGAGATTAATCCGGGACAGCCAAAATCCAAAGAATATCGCGGTAACAGGTAATATAAAATATTATAGGAGAATAAAATGTCTAAAAAATCTAAATCTCTTCGTGAATTTATGCAATCACTTAGTAAGAAAAAAAACAAAAAAGGATATATGGATATACAAGATACTAACAACGAAAAAAAAACTTCTGTTGATCTACCTTATGAAAAATCAATAAAACAATCGAATATAAAAGATAAAGAAGAAAAGCAACATATAATTCGGAATTATTCAGCATGGCAGACTGTTGGAGAATCAGTTGTTGGTCTTGCTCATCGACGAGGTGCTATACCAGTTGTATGTCAAGATGCTTATTGCCTCTCAAATGCAAAAAGAGTTGTGTTGGTTGTTTGTGATGGAGCAGGAAGTTCAATAATGTCTGAAGTTGGTTCGTCTCAATTGAGTCAATCAATAGTCAGACTTATTTATTCATTGGAACCTGTTATATGTGATTTACTTGATTCCGATAATAATCCGAAATTCGGTAATATAATTGCACAAATTTTGTATGACTATTCAATTAAGCTTTTACAAGATATTGCCTCAAATAATAAAAGAAATATAAAAGATTTTAGGACTACGTTGTTATTAGTCGTTACAGGAATAAAAAATATTTTTTGGTTAAAAGTTGGCGACGGAGAAATTGTTATTGAAAAAGAAAAAGAACTAGAGTGTATTGGAAAATCACTAAAGGGGGAATTCTCGAATGAAACTGTTTTTATTGATGAGAATTTAAAAGTTAAAGACGTACAATATGGATTATTGAATATTGACTCTATCTCTGGAATAGCTGTTATGAGTGATGGTGCAAGTGAGAGACTAGTTTCCACGGATAGAAAAAATATCGCAGAGCGTTTACAAAAATATTTAGATTTGCTTAAAGATTCAAAGTTACCAAGAGAAGAATTATATAAATTCTTAACAAATTATGAAGATTGGAAAGGAAGCACACATGATGATAAAACGATTGTCTTTGCAGCAAGAAAAGAAAATATATAAAAAAGACTAACACCCGAACTTTATACACGATTATTCAAAAAATAAGTAAAAAATCTTCAAAAATACACTTTACTTGAAATTATTAATTTGTTACAATTTTATTAAATCTTGATTATTTAAGGGGTATTTATCACGATGGAACCTATTATTAAGTCAAAATTCGAGAAATTTTGTGAAAAAATGGATTTAAAGGATGTACATGAAAGCATAGCTTTTGAGCAATTTGTTAATTATTCAATATTATTAGGTCATCAGCCTGATGCATTTAATGGAGACAGTGAACTATTTGAAACTGTTAATGTAGGTGGTCCGCAGGATATGGGCATAGATGGTATTGCCATAAAAATAAATGGGGTTTTAATTAGAAATATAGAAGAAATAAAAGATTTAGTGGAAAAAAATAGAGAGATAGATATAGAATATATCTTTATACAGGCAAAAGATAAATCAAATTTTGATAAAGGTGAATTTCTAAAATTTACTTTTGGTGTAAAAGAATTTTTATCTGATGAACAAAGGCAACCTATAAATGAAAAAATTAAAGAATTAATAGAGATAAAAAAATATTTAACAAAAGATGATGTTTTATACAAACTAAACAAAAATCCTATTGTAAGACTATATTATGTAGTAATGGGCAGATGGGGTGATGAGCCTGATTTGTTATCTGTAGCTGATGGATTTAAAGAAGATATTATTAATCTTAATGCATATGATGATATAATTATTAATTTTATTGATAGTAAACAACTAAATATAATTCTCAATTCAAATGAAAATAAATTTGAAGAGACAATAAACACAATAAAAAGTATGCCTCTACCTGAAACAGAACTTGTAGAAAATTCCTGTGTTTTACTTTGCAATGCTAGTGAATTAAACAAAATACTTATATCACCTGATGGATTAATTAGAAAATCATTGTTTGAGGATAATGTTCGGGATTATCAAGGTGATAATAGTATTAATAAAGAAATCAGTAAAACAATAATGAAAGAACCTCAAAAATTTGCATTATTAAATAATGGAATAACAATAGTTTGTGAAAAATTTAATCAAGTAAATGATAAAGTAGTTATTAAAAATCCACAAATAGTGAATGGTTGTCAAACAAGTCATGTGATATTTAACAATTCAAAAAACAAGGCAGACTTATCCAAAGTCCCTATCATTATTAAGTTAATTTCAACTAAAAACGATGAAATTACAAATCAAATCGTAAGAAGTACAAATCGGCAAAATATTGTTTATGAGGAAGCATTTGAAGTTACAAAACCATTTCATAAAGAATTAGAAGAGTATATCAATACTGTTTCTGCACAATATGAACAATTTTATTATGAACGAAGATCCAAACAATATAATCATAATCCGTTGATATTGAATTTTCAAAAGATAAATTTGCGTATAATTGTTCAATCATTTGTTGGTATGTTTTTATGTGAACCTCATAATTCGCATCGCCATGAAATAAAATTAATAGAACTTTATAAAAATGTTATTTTTCAAGAACGTCAAAGTAAAACTCCTTATTTTACAGCATCATTAGCATTTTACAAGCTTGAAAAATATTTCAGGCAAAATCGAATTGATAAAAGATACTATACGTTTAGACATCATATCTTGATGATTTTTCGTGAGTTAATTGCTGGTACTGTACCAAATATTAATACAGAAAAAGGAAAAAATGTTGATATATATTGCGAGAAAATACTTAACGTTCTGAAAAATGATACAGAAACATTTAATAAAATAAAAGAAGCCATAAAAGTATTTGATGATACAAGAGAAGAGTGGATAAACAAGCTGAACAAAGACAAATTTGGAATAAAGGATGTTAAAGATTTTACTGAATTATTATTGAAAAATATGAAAAAAGAAGCCTCTTATAAAGCTGTTTTCATAGATGACAATGAATATACATATTCTGGAGATATAGTAAAAATCCTAAAAGATTCATTTGGTAAACGTTATGGTTTTATTAGTTATGAACCTCGTGATATATTTTTCCATCAAAATCAATCAAAATCATTAGATTTATCTGATGATAGCATAATAGGACGCAGAGTATGTTTCAAAATAGCAAAAACTCATTCAGGGAATGTTGTAGCTGTAGATGTTAAGTTAGAGTAAAAAGAAAAATAGGTACTTAACAGGATCGCAAAAATTATAGTTCCTTTGTGATCTTCTCTTCCTCCGTGTCCTTTGTGAGAATCTTCGTCAATTAACCTTAGTAAAAACAGCGTTTGGATAAAGATCAGTTGGATTATTACTTTTTCTTAAAATGGCGGTTTTATCTTTATTTATATAGATCATAAATATTTGTACCTGACCGTCTTTTAAATCGCCAATATTTTTTACCTGTGAAGCCGTCCCTGTAACGCAATAACCTTTCGGATAATCGCCGTTTGTTTTGGGGTCGTCGTTTACCGCGGGAGCCCAAGAAAGCTGATTAAGCGTATAGTATCCGGCTTCGGATTTTCCAATCCAAGAGTCTTTAGAAATAGTAATTTTCATTGTGGTACTGTTTCTGACATTCTGCCAGTCGCCGAAAAAATGTCTGGGGTCGTCTTCAACAACCTTCCCCGCAGAACGGCAGCCTGCCGAAATTATCAATATTAAGACAATTAAAAAAGCCCTCGAATTTTTAGCCATTTCATACCCCTATTTAGTGTTATTTTAATTTTCGGAATTATGCTATGCTTGATTTAATGAAAACCGCAGGGGATATAATGTCCGCTCTTTTTGACGAGCGTTTCATGGAAAAAGCCCAAAGCTACTCAAAATTTTTTGATTCATGGAAAGACATAACCGCCAAAAACGGAATAGCCGCCGCAGCGGATCACTCCCGTATCAAAGACTTGGACAGGGGCATTCTGCTGATAGAAATGGATCACCCGGGCTGGAAGCAGATACTCCAAACCAAACAAAGCAAACTGCTAAACGATTTCCGCATCCGTTTCCCGGAAATGGAAATATCAGCCATCTCCCTAATTTTAGGAAAAAGCGACCCCAATACCGACAAGCAAACCCCCACCCCATCGGCAACTGCGGAGGCTACGGTGGCTGAGCCTGTCGAAGTCGTCGAAGCCGCAGAAAAGCCGACACAAGAGCCTATCTCGCAAACCGCAGTTAAAGGACTCGACGCCATCAAAGACGAAGAATTTAAGGAAACGCTAAAAAAACTTGGACAGAGTATTGCGATTGGCGAGAGGGATAGAAATTTTTAATAATTATTCATTACCTTCAAACAACCGATACGCTTCAATTTCCAACGCCGCCGCTATTTTTTCGATCATATCGAGAGACGGGAATTTTTTTCCCTCTTCAATATCCGCAATATAATTTTGCCCCGTACCGCATATTTCCGCCAGTTTCCCCTGTGAAATACAGCGTCCTTTTCGAAAACCTTTTAAATTAACGATAAAAAGTTTTTGGAAAGTCATCAATATTAATGATTACCACAAGATCATTCCAAACGCTGTATATCTCTTTCAATTTTACGGATTTTAAGATGAAAAACGTATTACGGCGGTTTTTAATAACAAAAAATCCTCTTGACAAAACGTAATATATAAGTTACATTATAAATGTGTATGACAATATAAATGAAACAGAAACGTACAAGGCATGGTATGCGAGGCTAAAGGACATTCGTGCCAAAGCTCGCATTGACATGAGAATTAGAAGACTTTCGCAAGGGAACGCAGGCGATGTAAAACCTATAGGCAAGGGTTGTTCAGAAATGAGAATAGATTATGGGCAAGGTTATAGAGTTTATTTTAAGGATACAGGAAAGATAATTTATGTTTTATTATGTGGCGGTGATAAGAGCTCTCAAGACAAGGATATAAAAAAAGCCTTGGAGTTAGCTGAGAATTTGGAGGAATTTTTATGAAAGAAAAAACCACAGTATGGGATATGGCAGACCATATCAACACTAAAGAAGATGTAATCGCCTATCTTGAAGCCGCTCTTGAAGAAAATGACACCGCCTTTTTATTATCCGTTCTAGGTGATATTGCCAGATCAAAAGGCATGGCGCAAATAGCCAGAGAATTGAACCTCGCCCGAGAAAGTCTTTATCGCTCTTTGGCGCAAGACGGCAACCCCTCGTTTAATACCGTTGCTAAAGTATTAGATAATCTTGGTTTTCAGTTAAGCGTAAAACAAAAAATCCCTGCATAAAACGTAGCGTAAACCCTTAACGCCACAATCCCCCGTTTGATCAAATTCCTCAAAAAGTGTATACTATTTGATAGAATTTTCCCCAGTTTAAGGATAAAAAAGTGGCAAAGATCGATACAACGGGCGAATTACCCATGAACGAACCTACAGGCAAAGTAATTCCCATTGCAATAGAAGACGAAGTTAAAACAGACTACCTCAATTACGCTATGTCGGTCATTGTCAGCCGCGCCCTGCCCGATGTTCGGGACGGACTTAAACCCGTCCACAGAAGACTGCTCTACGCCATGGATACCCTTGGTTTGCGCCCGGGCGGAGGCACAAAAAAGAGCGCCCTCATCGTCGGTGAAACAATGGGTAAATACCACCCGCACGGCGACTTGTCCCTGTACGACGCTCTTGTCCGCATGGCGCAGGATTTTTCACTTCGCTATCCGCTCATAAAAGGACAGGGAAACTTCGGCTCAATAGACGACGACCCCCCTGCGGCAATGCGCTATACCGAGGCAAAAATCTCCAAAATCGGCGACGAAATGCTGCAGGATTTGCAAAAGGAAACCGTCAATTTTATCCCCAATTACGATGAATCTTTTAATGAACCTTCAGTCCTGCCCTCGGCAATCCCCAACTTGCTCGTCAACGGATCAAGCGGAATAGCCGTCGGTATGGCTACAAATATGGCTCCCCATAACATCGGTGAAATTTGCGACGCAATCTGTGCCCTTATCGATAACCCCGAAGCGACAAACGAGGACTTGATGCGTTTAGTCCAAGGACCCGATTTCCCCACAGGCGGCACGATTTTCGGCAGACAGGGAATAAAAGAGGCTTACAAAACAGGACGTGGAAAACTTTTAGTTCGGGGCAAGTTCAACGTCGAAACCACCAAACAGGGAAAAGAAAAAATCATTTTTACCGAAATCCCCTACAACGTGAATAAAGCCCTCTTACTGGAAAAAATCGGTCAGCTTATGCGTGATAAAGTGATTGACGGCATTTCCAACGCAAACGACGAATCCGACCGTGACGGCATCCGTATCGTTATCGAATTAAAAAAAGGCGCAATCGTAAAAGTCATATTGAACCAACTTTTCTCGAATACACAGCTTCAAACAACCTTCGGTATCATCAATTTGGCGTTGGTCGGGGGCAAGCCGCAGTTACTCACATTGAGAGAATTAGTCCACTACTTTGTGGAACATCGGGTAGACGTCGTAACACGCCGCACACGCTTTGAACTACGCAAAGCCGAGGAGCGAGCCCATATCCTTGAAGGACTAATCATCGCCCTTGCGAACATTGACGAAGTAATCGCCGTGATTAAAGCAAGCCGAGACGTGGCGGCGGCTCGCCTCAAACTGCAAGAACGCTTTTTGCTTTCCGAAGCCCAGTCCGAGGCAATTGTCGAAATGCGGCTCGGTCGCCTTACAAGCCTTGAAGTCGAAAAAATTGAACAGGAACTCGCAGAACTCAAAACTCGAATTGCCTACTATAAATCTTTGTTAGCGGATGAGAAAAAACTGCGTGGCGTAATAAAGGACGAGACAAGGGAAGTTGCGGAAAAATACGGCGACAAACGGCGTACGGAAATAGTTGCCGGCGAAGTTGAAAATATCAATATAGAAGACCTGATTAAAAAAGAAGAAATGATGATCTTAATTTCGAATATGGGATATGTAAAACGAGTTCCCGTATCGGCTTATAAAAATCAAGGACGCGGAGGAAAAGGAATGCAAAGCGCAAAACTGGTAGAGGACGATTTTGTTCAGCAAATATTTGTTGCGTCAACGCACGAATACATCATGTTTATCACAAGCGCAGGCAAGGCGTATTGGATGAAAGTCCACGAACTGCCCGAAGGAAGCAGAACAAGCAAAGGCTCGCACATTAAGAGCCTGCTCACTGTCTCGCCGAATGAGGACATAACAGCGATAGTGTCGCTAAAAGATTTCAGCGACACTGAATTCCTGTTCATGGGGACGGCTTGCGGCGTAGTCAAAAAAGTAAAAACAAGCGAATTCTCCAACGCCAAAACCAGAGGCATAATAGCGATAAATCTCGATGAAGGCGACAAGTTGGTCAGTGCCTTACTGACAAAAGGCAATGACGAAGTAGTGCTTATTTCTCGCAGAGGACAGGCATTGCGTACCCACGAAGAACATGTCCGAGCAATGGGTCGTTCCTCACGAGGTGTAACAGGCATGAAGTTGGCAAAAGGCGATGAACTAACAGGAATGTTGAGGGTCGATGACAAAGAAAAAATGCTGATCCTTTCCGAATACGGCTACGGCAAACGCATCGAATTCACGGAATTTACTCCGCACGGAAGAGGCACCGGCGGACAGAAAATCTACACAGTAGCCGAAAAAACAGGTGAAATTGTCGGCTGCGTAACAGTGCTTGATAACGAAGATATAATGTGTATAACAAGCCAAGGCAAGTCGATAAAGTTGAAAGTAAACGATATCCGCATAATGGGACGAGCTGCCCAAGGCGTACGCATATTAAGCATCGATAAGCCCGATTTCGTAATCGGCGTAGACAGAATAGTGAAAGAAGACGAAGCCGCAGACAAAGTTTCGGAGAAAGCCGAGTAAGGTAGAAAAAAAATTGATATGGGGATATTATTAGGTAAGGGGAAAAACATGAAAAAGCAGATTTTATTTTTATTAATTGTAGCTTTATTGATTGGCTGTAAAAGCACAGGCGGCAGTATATCGTCATTCAAGGACGTTATAGGAAAAGAATTAAAACTGGTTGAAGTTCAAATTGACAGCACGCCGTTTAACAGAATTGTTATATACGACAGAGCGGATTTGAAAAAGCACAAACACGATGTTTATACTTTGAACTTTACCAACGATACAATCAGCGGAACAGCTGCGCCCAATAAGTACTCCGCCCCGTACACCGCAGGAGACAATAACACCCTTACAATAAACCTAATCCGCTCAACCCTAATGGCTCCAATAGTTCAGCCCGAAAAACTGCAAGAAAACGATTTTTATAACTATATGCAAAAAGTAGAACGCTGGAGCGCAGAAAAGGGCAAATTGATCCTTCACTCAAAGACCGAAAGCGGCATAGCCGTAAGACTGATATTCGCCCTCTAACCCAAATGTTTCACGTGAAACATTGAAAAAGCGCTCCCTAGGGAGCGCCTTTTTTTCGGTCGCTGAGCCTGTCGAAGCGACCAGTTTACGAATAATCCCTATTCTTAGCCCTCTCCGCCTTTTTCGCCCCCTGCTTCTTCTTAGCCTCAAGCCGTCTCTCCCTAGCTGCCTTGCTTGGCTTTGTAGGCTGCCGCTTCTTAGGCAATCTAGCCGCTGAGGCAATTAGGGCTTCCATGCGAAAATACGCTCTTTCAAGGTTTATCCGCTGTGACCGCTCTTCCTCCGAAGCGATCACAATTTCGCTCTCATTCGTGATTTTATTCGCCAATACCAATTTGACCCGCTCTAGTTCCGCCTCTGAAAGCCCGTCTAATTTCCCAACTTGCAGATGCAGAGTAACTTTTGTATTAACCTTGTTTACATTCTGCCCGCCCGGTCCGCCCGAGCGAGAAAAGGCGGCTTCGGCAAAAGAGTGAATGGACTGGTGCAAAAGTGCGGCGTTCATTTTTATTGAAATAATTCGGGGATTTCTTTTTGAAGAAAACTCTTGATAGTTTTAGTATGCGCAAGGACAAGACGCATATCTTCTTCGGAAAGGTCTACTCCCCTATCATA
>Ga0268262_10005103_pt1 | contig 13178 bp, 10 predicted proteins | sample TergutNc150P3_FD_190354 | JGI IMG/M metagenome (GOLD analysis project Ga0268262, IMG submission 190354) | Nasutitermes corniger P3 segment gut microbial community from laboratory colony in Florida, USA - Nc150 P3 (SPAdes) (version 2) | ecosystem: Host-associated > Arthropoda: Insects >... | reverse complement strand
TTCCTCTTCGCTCCACCGACGGTTACTAACATTAAGCGCCTGCGGCGCTTGCATGACGCAAAACAAACTTATAGACAAGGAAACATATGGCGCAGATATATCCGTTTCAAGGTTTTTTATATAATAAGGAAATCGCGGTCGATCCGAATAATGTCGTTACGCAGCCTTATGACAAGACCTCTCCGGCAATGCAGGACGAATACTATCGGCGCTCACCCTACAACGTTATCCGCGTTACGCTGAACCGCGAAAAACGGGACGATCCCGATACATCCTATCCTGATGCCGGCGCGACGTTCCGCGCGTGGATTGAACAGAATGTTCTGATGCGGGAAGAGCAGCCTGCTTTTTATCCTTACTATCAGGAATATGCCGCCGATGGTCGCGTCTATTCGCAGAAGGGATTCATCGCGCTGCTTGATCTGAAAAACTCCGGTTCGGCGATCATTCCGCACGAGCAAACGCTTGCCGCGCCCAAACGGGATCGCTTGCAGCTCATGCGCAGCCTTGAAGGAAACGAAGACCTTATTTATATGCTGTATGACGACGCGTCGCTTGCCATCAACCGCGTCATGGATGAAAACATTGCGGGACGCGCGCCCGCAATTGAAGTTACCGATGAGTTTGAAGCGACGCACCGTGTCTGGACGATTACGGAACCGTCGGCGCTCGGCAAAATTCAGGAGGTCATTCGATCGCAGAATCTTTTTATCGCCGACGGACATCACCGCTTTGAAACATCCGTTAATTTCATGCGCGAATGCGAGGAAAAAGGTTGGACGCCGGACGGTGTGGAATCATTCGATAAACGCATGGTCGCCTGCTTTAACAGCGCCGCCGGCGTTACTATTCTTGCGACGCACCGGCTGCTACGGGACATTCCTGATTTTGACGCTGCGGAATTATTGAAAAATCTGGAAACGCATTTTTCCATCGAACGTCTGGATTCGGCCGAGCAGCTCCGTGAAAAAATGCGGAACGAACGGCATGTCTTTGGTTGCTACGCCGGCGGGAACCGGTTTTATCTGCTGCGCCTGAATCCCGCTTCTCTGCATGGTTCTGTCTGGCGCGGACATTCGGAAGCCTGGCGTGAACTGGATGTCAGCATTCTGCATACCCTGATACTTGAGCAACAACTTGGCATTGATGAAAAAAAGCTGGCGGCGCAGACCAATATTGATTACGCGCGCAGTTTCGACGCCTGTATCCAGCGGGTCGCCGACGGAAAATACCAGGCCGCGTTTCTGCTGAACCCGACGCCGGCGGAGCAGATGCAGCGCGTCGCTGCGGCGGGTGAACGTATGCCGCAGAAGTCCACCGACTTCTTTCCAAAGCTGCTGACGGGTCTGGTCTTCATGAAAATGAACATCCGCAAGCCGATTAAGAATTAGGATTTTCATCCCATTAAATTGGTTATTTGTTGATTTGGTTATTTGTTGATTTGAAACGTCCCTTTTAATTGCGTTCAGAGCTTTCTGGAGAAGTTCGTAATTCGGACTGCCGACATCTTCTTGCGCCATTATCGCGGTTGCGTACGATATCAGCGTCATCTTGATTCCTCGCCGGAAGTCTTCCGCGTTTTTTCTTGTGGCATACATGACGATATTCAGGAGGTCGTGATACAACGCATATTTTGAGTCGGTGTTTTGCTGGTTTTGCCGATGCTGCTCCGTTCCTATTGAGGCGACGCCCGTCTTTCCATTGATGATTATCTGATCGATATCCGACAGGATTATCCCCAAAGCATCGCAGATTTTTATTATTGAATCTTCGTTGAAACGCTTGCCGCCATAAAGAAGGTTGTGGATATACGCCGGCGAATAGCCTGTCTTGCGGGCGATTTCCGCCTGGGTGATTTTTCCTAACTCTTTGCGATCATTGAAGATAATCTCCAAAGCTCTCTGTATTTTTCCCATACGTTATCCAATTGTAAACACTATCCCGGTAGTTACTGAAAATCTTCTCCATTAGGCAATATTCCTCTTGACATATTAACTATGGGATACAAAATAGGCGCCGTTTTAGGCGTCGCTGATCAGGCTGACCATGTTGCGCGAGCTAAAGCGCCTGTCTTCTGATCGTTGCAGAATGCTGAAAACACTTGAGTACTTATTCCAAAATAACGGCTTCAGGCGGTAGTTCAGGTGGTACGGGACCTCAATATAGATATACACTCACATATTCCAATCCTCGCTCAGGTACAAGTTATTACAAAGTAAAAGCAATTCCTCTTAGTTCTTTGAATTTAACAGCAAGTGACTTGAGTAATTATGTTTCTGTAACAAGATAAGTATTAGAGTCTGTCTATAAAGTCCATGTTTGACGAAAACAGCTTGCGTTTTCCAACCTCAAAATCTGAAAAACGCGGATTTTAGAGCAGGTTGTCAGTTGCTGTGCGACTTTATAGACAGACTCTAATTATGGCGGTAGACGTAGCGAATATGAATATGGTGATATTCGCTAGAAACTTGCCGTTAATACTGTACGACTGAGTGAATCCAGCCAAACCTTCCGATATGGCAAATAAGCGCCCGGCGTCCGGCAACTTTACCCGTTCATTCAATTCCATTCAGAAAAAGTTGACAGCCCGCAGAATTCCAGCGTATGATTCATCGTCCGTTGCGTGAGCGGAGCAGCTTTCGACTCTTCCGGAGAATCCGGAGCCAAGGAAGTTTACATAATACGACTTATGAGAAGTTGGGAACCAGAAGGAGTATAGGACGTAAAACGCAGTTTACCCGTCCTCTTTGTACAGGAGGCTTTTATGAAATTTGTTAGAGGATTTTTCGCAAGCGTTTTAACAATAATTTTTGTTGCGATAGTTACATGTTCCATCGGTATGTTCGCGCTTAATTCATTTATCAAAACAGGCATGAAAGAAGTATTGTGCTCGCCGGAGTGCATCAGTGTTATTGTGCACTCTACCAACACCGACAAAGCTGAGCAAAAATACATTGAAAAAGTGTTTGAAATCCCTGAGACGAAGCAGGTTTTCGATAAAATAGCTGATCAGTTAATGGATTTCTATTTTTACAACGGCGAGAAACCAAAAATAACGGCGGAAGACGTTGATGCTGTTTGCAATTCCGCTCAATTTGAAGAAAAACTCGATATAAAATTACCCCCCGAGCAAAAACAGGAATTAGTCGCAAAGTTTAAAGAGTCTTTAGATGATCTTAACAAAAAATTAACACAAGAATTAAATAGGAACCAAACTTCTATAATTATAGGTAAGTTTACATCAACAAGTATGCTCATTTACGTAATAGCGTCACTGACAGCATTATATCTGCTCATAGCCCTATGCAGGAAAAGCTGGCGTATACCGCTTTTGTGGACAGGCATCGCCACAGTATCAGGCGCATCGCTGAATTTCATAATGGTATATATTATTGCGGGTATTATGGGTAAAGAATTCGATGATGGCCTTTTAAAAGTTTTGTTTGACAAATTATTCTCAAATTGGACAACATCAGCTGCCATAACACTCATTGTCGGTATCGTGTTTATAATTGCAAATTTCATAATTCCAATTTTCCCAAAGAAAGAAGCCGCATAAATCAAAGTGGCACTTGGGAAAATAACATGAGAGAGAGAGATTTTTTCTTCGACAACGCAAAATTCTTTTTGATAATTCTGGTTGTCCTTGGTCACAGTTTTGAGCTTACCCTTAATCGCCCCTGGGTTCTTGCCCTTTACCGCTTGATTTATATATTCCATATGCCCGCTTTTATTTTTATTTGCGGCTACTTTGCCAAATCAAACAAACGCCCGAAAATTGGATATCTTTTTATACTTTACATTTTCTTTCAAGTACTTTTCACCTATTATAATAATCTGCTTGTAAACGGTGAAGTTCACTGGCTTGGGGTAAACTTTGCCATACCTTTTCACGTTTTATGGTTTTTGATCGCTCTGATAGTTTGGCGAATGGTTACGCCGTACGTTTCGACGTACAATCCTTTAATAGTAATTCCATTCACTGTTTTCGTTGCGCTTTTGGCGGGTTTTGACGTTTCACTGGGATATGTTGCAAGCCTGTCAAGAATAATTGTTTTGTTCCCTTTCTTTTTGCTTGGGCGTTTTGCCGACAAAAAATATATCGAAAAATTCAAAAGACCTTTTATGTATGCCACCGCATGTTTACTTTTTGCAGGCTCGTTTCTGGTTTTAAGGTTTGCTTTTCACGGCGACGCTTTTACAACATTGCTTTACCATTCAACGGCTTATTCGGCCGCAGGATTCAGCCCCTGGACCGGGTTTTTAATACGGCTTGGAATTTTTATTTGGGCTTTCGTTTCAGGGCTTGCTTTTTTTATCTTTATTCCAGAACGGCGTTTACCAATTATAAACGTTCTTGGCGAAGGAACTTTGCTTGTATTTCTTGTCCACGACTTTTTTATTTTGTTCTTTAAACGTTTTAATATCACGCAAAATTTCAACGCTCCGCAAATGTTTTTGTTTTTCGCCGGGGTTGTTGCGTTTACCGTTGTCCTACTTTCTCTCACGTTTCTTTCAAAAAGAAACAAAGTGAACTAATTAACCTTTACAAAAATAGTTTGACGGCACACGTTCCGTGTACAAAGACATGGCGGTGTCGACAGATTCCTTCATTTCGAAAAAGTTGACATGCGACGATTTATGAGAATTTGGGAACCAGGGAGTAATGGTTTTATTCAGAAATTCATCCATAAACATGGGAGCGCCCGCCTGGATTTGTGATACAATCCACCCGCTGGAAATGCTCGAAAACAGGGGGCGGCCGTGAATAAAAAAGAAGTGTTTTCCATTAGCGATTTCGCAAAGTTCGCGCGGACGACACGCGATACTCTCCTGCATTACGATAAGATCGGGTTGCTGTCTCCCGTAGCGCGCGGCGACAACAATTACCGTTTTTATTCCAGACGCGCGGCGGGTATGGCCAGGTCAACGATTTGTATGAGCGGTTGATCGAGTATGCGGACGCAAAAGACTTTGAAATTTGCGGGCCGGTTTACGAAGAATATCCTTTGAATGAAATTTGCGTGCTCGAAAACGAAAAGTATCTGATTCGAGTGATGATTATCGTACGCAAAAAGAACGGCGCCGCAAATAAACGCCGTGTTGCGCGGTAAAATCCGGACGACAACCCGATGGCGAAAAAGAACGCGACCTATAACTCACTTACTTATTCCGGAATTTCTTATGGCGGAGCGCTGATTCATTCATCGCGGTTTGAAATCAGCACGCCGTTTCAGCCGAGCAGTCAGCAGGCCGATGTTATCGAACAGTTGACCCGCGGCGTGGAAAATGGGGAGAAACATCAGGTTTTGCTCGGAGTAACGGGTTCCGGCAAGACGTTCACAATGGCGAAAATCATAGAAGCGCTTCAGCGTCCCGCTCTTGTGCTCGCGCATAATAAAACGCTGGCGGCGCAGCTCTATCGTGAGTTCAGGAACTTTTTCCCGAGAAACGCCGTCGAGTATTTCGTCTCGTATTACGATTATTACCAGCCGGAAGCCTACATCCCCACGACGGACACATACATCGAAAAAGACGCTCTGGTAAATGATGAAATCGACAGACTGCGCCATTCCGCCACGCGCTCGCTGTTCGAACGGCGGGATTGCGTGATTGTCGCCAGCGTTTCGTGCATTTACGGCCTGGGATCGCCTGAAGCCTACTACGGAATGCTGCTCTTTCTGGAGAAAGGACAACGGATCAGGCGCGATGAAATCCTGAATCGGCTGGTGGAAATGCAGTATTCCCGTCAGGATTGCGAAATGGAAAGAGGTTTTTTCCGGGCGCACGGCGATGTGGTGGAAATATTTCCTTCGTATGAAGACTACGCGGTACGTATCGAACTCTTCGGCGACGAGATCGACGGCATCGCCCAGATTGACCCATTAACCGGACGCGTACTAAAAAGGCATGACCGGCTGCCGATTTATCCGAAATCGCATTACGTTCAACCGCGCGATCAATTGCTGCGCGCGACGGAGACCATACGCGAGGAACTTGAGGAGCGGCGTCTCGCGCTGGATTTGGACGGCAGGGAATTGGAGTCCCGGCGGCTGTATCAGCGTACTTTGTTCGATCTTGATATGATGAAGGAACTTGGATATTGCAGAGGGATCGAAAATTATTCGCGGCATCTGACTGGCCGACATCCGGGCGAGCCGCCGCCCACGCTGCTGGATTATCTCCCGCGCGATTGGGTGCTCTTTATAGATGAAAGTCATGCCACCGTTCCGCAGGCGCGCGGGATGTACGCCGGCGATCGCGCGCGCAAAGAATCGCTGGTCAAATACGGTTTTCGGCTTCCGTCCGCGCTGGATAACCGTCCGCTGAATTTCAATGAATTTGAGGCGCGGGTCAATCAGGCTATTTATGTTTCGGCGACGCCCGGACCTTACGAACTCGCGCAATCCGGCGGCGTGGTGGCGGAACAGATTATACGACCCACCGGTTTGACCGATCCGCGGATTGAAATCCGGCCCGTCGCCGGGCAGGTCGATGATTTGATGGAAGAAATACGTCTCCGGGCTGAGCGCGGCGAGCGAGTGCTGGTTACGACGCTGACCAAAAGAATGTCCGAAGACCTGGCCGAGTATTACACGGAACTTGGCATAAAAGTTCGCTATCTGCATTCGGAAGTCGAGACTCTCGATCGCATCAAGGTGTTGCGGGCGCTGCGGGCGGGAGAATACGACGTTCTCGTCGGCGTAAACCTGTTACGGGAAGGGCTGGACCTTCCCGAAGTTTCTCTTGTCGCCATACTGGACGCGGACAAGGAAGGATTCCTGCGCTCGACGACTTCGCTGATTCAGACTATGGGGCGCGCCGCGCGGCACATCAACGGCACGGCGATTCTGTACGCCGATGTCATCACCGGCTCCATGAAAGCCGCGATTGATGAAACCAATCGCCGCCGTGCCGCGCAGCAGCAATATAATGAAGAGCATGGCATTACGCCGCAGTCCATCATCAAACCGCTCGATCTGGAAATGGCGCGGATTTATGAAGGCGATTACTACGAACTGCCCGCAGTGGCCGAAGAAGCGATGTCGTATTCCACGCCGGCGGATATCGACGCCGAAATTCAACGGCTGGAAAAGGAAATGCGTCAGGCTGCGAAGGAATTCGAATTTGAAAAAGCCGCCGCGCTGCGCGACCAGGTTAAAAAACTCAAGAAAACATTTATGGATTTACAATCATAACCTTTATTGACGGCAATTATATCCATGAAAAAACAGAACACGGTCGGACAGCCTGAAGTTTTATTCGGCTTCGCGCTGCGCGCGCGCATTTTGATATTCGGACGCGAAAACCTGATGCGTTTACGGAATCATTTGCAGTTCATTTTGATCACGGAAGACATCTCGGCAAACAGCCGGAAAGATATTTTAAGGGATTTTCGTAATTGTCCCGTAACGCAGCGATACACTACTGAAGATATCGAATCGTTCTTCGGCGTTATCGGCGTAAAAGCGCTCGGCTTCCGTAAATCGGATTTGGCTCAATCGTTGTATGCCGCGTTGAAAAATTATCTGATAGCGGAAAATGAAATAACCACAGAGAATACAGAGAAAAAATGAGGAAGTTTTATGAACGAGATTAAATGTCCAAAATGCGGCGAGAGATTTAAAATAGACGAGGCCGGATACGCGGATATCGTTAAACAGGTGCGCGACGCGGAATTTCATGCCGAGCTGCATAAACAGGAAGAATTGCTTAAATCGGAAAAAGAAAGCGCCGTGAAATTAGTGGAAGCTAACGCGAAAAACGCGCTGCAGATTGAACTCGCGAAAAGAGACGGCGAAGTCGTCGAATTAAAATCCAAAATCGCTTCGTTTGCGGACGAGAAAAAAAGCGCGATACAACTCGCCGAAGAGAAAACAAAGAATACTCTAAAAGATGAGCTGGCAAAAAAGGAAGCGGAATTATTGACGCTCAAATCAGATAAAGACCAGACAGAATTAAAAATTAAAACGGATAAGGAAAAAGAGATCGCGGAACTAAAAGCTAAACTTGAGTCCACGGAAACCGAACTGCGTAAACGAGAAGAATTGCTTAAATCGGAAAAAGAAAGTGCCGTGAAATTAGCGGAAGCTAACGCGAAAAATACGCTGCAGGTTGAACTCGCGAAAAGAGACGGCGAAGTCGCCGAATTAAAAATCAAACTTGCTTCGCTTGAGGATGAGAAAAAAAGCGCTATACAACTCGCCGAGGAGAAAACGAAGAATGCTCTAAAAGATGAGCTGGCAAAAAAAGAAGCGGAATTATTGGCGCTCAAATCGGACAAAAATCAGACGGAATTAAAGATCAGGACGGATAAGGAAAAAGAAATCGCGGAATTAAAGGCTAAACTTGAGTCCACGGAAACCGAGAAAAAACTGGCAATCACGGAGGCTGTTGGCAGAGTTGAGAAAGAACGCGATGAATTGCGTGTTGTGATCGAGCGGAAAGAAATAGAAAAAACTTCCCAAAAAGAGAAATATGAAATTCAGATAAAAGATCGCGACGACACAATCGAACGACTGAAAGATATGAAGGCGAAATTATCGACGAAGATGGTCGGCGAAACGCTGGAACAGCATTGTCTGATTGAATTTAACCGCGTTCGCGCCATGAGTTTCCCGAACGCCGAATTCAAAAAAGATAATGACGCAAGCTCCGGAAGTAAAGGCGATTTTATTTATCGCGAGAATGATCCTGATGGGAACGAAATTATATCCATCATGTTCGAGATGAAAAATGAAAACGATACGACGGCTGCCAAGCACAAAAATGAGGACTTTTTCAAGGAATTAGACAAAGACCGCCGGGAGAAAAAATGTGAATATGCCGTACTGGTCTCTCTGCTTGAAGCCGATAACGAGCTTTATAACGGCGGTATCGTCGATGTGTCGTACGAATATCCGAAGATGTTTGCAATTCGTCCACAGTTTTTCCTGCCTATTATCGGCTTATTGCGTAACGCCGCAGTCAACGCCCTGAAATATAAAGCGGAATTAGCGCTTATAAGAAGCCAGAACATAGATGTAACGAATTTCGAGAATCAGCTAAATGATTTTCGCGACGCGTTCGGGCGCAACTACCGCCTTGCGTCGGAGCGATTCGCCGACGCGATTAAGAACATAGATAATTCTATCGCCCAATTACAGAAGACAAAAGAAAACCTGCTTAGTTCCGAAAATAATTTGCGGCTTGCCAATAATAAAGCCGAGGATTTAACCGTGAAGCGATTGACGCGCGGCAATCCGACAATGACGGAGAAGTTTGAACAATTAAAATCGAAAAAAGATGAATAGCGAAATAATCATCTAAATGAAGTTATAGGCTAATGGTCGGCAGATATGTAAGCGCCGGAGGCGCGTAACGTGAGTAACCGTCGGTGGAGCGTGAGCGAAGCGAACGCGGAACCGGCGGCAGGATGTAGCATCAATCCCAGCCCTGCAAGGGCTGAACAAAACTGTAATTAATTACGGAAAATAACGCGCATCGACTTCCACGCCGGCTTCCCTCAAAAGAGCGCGGTATTCATCCATAAAAAATGTTCTTTTATGGTGCTCGCGCTGGTTCATAATATAGTTGATTATCATACTCTTTTCATTCAATGAACATGTCAGCGCGGCATAACCGTCGGCCCAACCACGAAAATGTGGGAAATTTGGGTTTTGCTTCAGCCATACGGATGAAGAAGTTTTTATTTTTGTATGAAGACGGACAGCGCAACGGTCGGGTGCAGGTCGGTAAACATATGGATGTGCTCTTCCATGCCATTAATACGATATAGTCGGGTCTTGTGGTTTTTAACAATACCCCAGATGTATCTGTAAAGCTCATTGCTGTGTTCGAGCGGGAGTGTGCGCTCGCTGTTTTCCGTGCGGAAAATGATGTGATAGAAAATCTGACGGTAGCTGGTTGACATATGAAATATTCAGCCCTTGCAGGGCTGGCTTATAGGAGATTCGTATCCCGCCGGTTCCGCGTTCGCTTCGCTCACGCTCCACCGACGGTTACTAACATTACGCGCCTGCGGCGCTTACGTACTATATCAAAAATGAAGTTATATATGAACCACCGCACCACGTGCCGCAGTGAACCACATCAGAGAGGTAACTTCAAAAATGAAGTTATAGATGAAAACGCGGGTATTTCTACCCGCGTTAAAAATTATGGGTTTGAAAACCCGTGATTTGTTTGAACCTAAATGAATATCCGAGGCTAATTTTTTGCTTTCGGTTTCGCGCCGCCGAGGTCTGTGGGCATAGGTCCCATGAAGCTGGATTGCAGCATGTGTGTCAACGTATGCACGTACCGCGGTTTGCCGTTTTCCATGCGGAACAGGTGTGAGTCGGGCGCGCCGCCGGGTCCGCCAGGTGTTCCCGCGCCGAAAGTGCAGAGTACCAGTACGACGCCTAAACTTTCATCAACTACAAATCGTCGGTTGGCGATATTGACGCCGCTCGGCATCCCGATTTTGGTCGGATCACCCGGCATCGCCGCGCAGTGGGACTGCGGAGTTTCCCCTCCCGGTTCCGTATATGCTCCGCCTTCAATGCGGACACATGGGGTTCCCCACGGCACTATATCTGGATTTCCGTCAACGAAAGCGTCGAGGTACGAATTGGCGGCGTACAACAGGGTTTCGGTGGTATCGCGTTTGTTGACGGGAATTTCGTCCCATTTTTCGGCGGACGAGTATTTCAGATAGTCATCGGCGTTAAACAGCCAGTGTCCCGTCGTAGTCCAGATGGTTTCAAGTTCGCTGATCTTGTTGAGAACGACGCGCAGGCGCGCCCCGATGACATATGGTTCCGCTTTGTTCGTTACGATTACTTCGGTAAACGTCTGACAGGTGGCAGTGTCATAGACGCTGCGGTGAAAGTCAATCTTCAGGGGTTTTTTGACAATGCCCTTGTTTATGTCCGTGTTGACCATGTTTTCCATGTATAGATACCCCTGCACCATCGGCAGACCGGATGTGTCGCCTTTTGTCTGGGCGGCGATGTAGAGATCGACCATGCGCTTAAGATCGTCGCGTGAGCACGAACGCTGTTTCTGCGCGAATCCGCTGACCGGCGCGATTGCCGCCACAACGAGCGCAATCAATAAAAGCTTACAAAGTTTCATTCAATTCCTCCTTGGATTGTTACACGGTACGATTAGCCTGCATTAATTGAACGCGGCGGCACGTCCGCCGGTTCAATGCAATACGAGAAAAACGATATACAATTTTATGAAATTTCGCAGTAATATCAAGCGGCGCCCGCACGGCAAAAAAATAAGCGCGTGTGAATGCCCGCTTCCGATAAGTGTTGGGGACAGTTAAGTTTTGAGGAGACATTTAATAATGAGAATGAGAAACATTTGGGCGTGTTGTTGTCTGGGTATGCTTTTATTAACCTTTGCGGGAACGCTGCGGGCGGAAGACGAAAATTCATTCCACGCGGCGGCTTCCGTGGATTATTTTAGCCGGTACGTCTGGCGCGGACAGAATCTGAATAACGACGGCGTGTTTCAGTTCAACGCCGAGGGCAAAGCCTGGGGATTCACCGGCGCGATATGGTCAAATATGCCGCTGACGGATGCTCAGGGAACACGGTCCGCCGGCGAATTTGATGAAATAGACTATTCTCTTGATTTTTCCAGGAGCATCTCAAAATTTAACGATAAGGCAAGCTATTCGCTGGGCGTGATTCACTACACGCTTGGCGGGTATGACACGCCGACGACGGAAATCTATGGCAAATTGAGCTTTAACGTGCCGCTGTCGCCGTCCGTCGCCTGGTACCGCGACGTGGATACCATCGACGGCAGCTATCTTGAGTTCGGTCTTGGACATACGTTTGAAAAGATCGTCAAGTGGAGCGACGACAAATATATCGACATTGATCTGAGCGCCGTCTTCGGACTCGGCGGTTCGGGTTATAATGCAGGATATTTCGGTTGGGAAAAAACCAAATTCAACGATTTAACATTGAACGTCGCGGTTCCGTTTAACCTGAAGCACGGCATTTCCATTACGCCGAGTTTCCACGTATCGGCTATGCTTGACGGCGATATTCGCAGCACATACGCCTATGGTACGGGCGATTCCACCAACGTATGGTTTGGAATTAAGTTTTCCAAGAGTTTCTAAGCGGATTTATGAGTAAAATTCCCACCCTGTTTGAATGTCAGAACTGTGGTTATTCTTCCGCAAAGTGGCTGGGTCGCTGTCCGGACTGCGGCGGTTGGAACTCTTTCGTCGAAGAGAAGCGTTTCAACCGCCGCGAAATCGCTTCGCCGGGGCATCGGGAGGCGAAGGCGGTCCGGCTGTCGGATGTTTCGACGGAAGAAACGCCGCGCATAGACACGCGCAATTCGGAATTCAACCGCGCGCTCGGCGGCGGTATAGTGCCCGGTTCGCTGATTCTGCTCGGCGGGGAACCCGGCGTGGGCAAATCGACGCTGTTGCTTCAAATAGCGAGTTCCCTGCAATCGGAGGGACTGCGTGTCTTGTACGCCTCCGGCGAGGAATCGACACGGCAGATCAAACTCCGTTCCGAGAGGATCGCCGCCGGATGCGGCAACGCGTCTGGCGCTGAAGATATTTATCTGCTGGCGGAATCGAATCTCGAAACAATCTTCGACGCGATTGAAGAAGTCCGTCCCGGCGTGGTTGTGGTGGATTCGGTGCAGACCGTTTTTTCGGAAACGCTCGAATCCGCGCCGGGGAGCGTCAGCCAGGTGCGCCACGCGGCTACGCAACTGCTGAATCTGGCTAAACAGCGGAATCTGCCCGTACTGCTGATCGGCCACGTTACGAAAGACGGGAGCATCGCCGGACCGAAAGCTCTCGAACACATCGTGGATGTTGTCCTTTATTTTGAAGGGGAAGGCAAGCGGCACCACCGCGTAATCCGCGCGGTAAAGAATCGTTTCGGCGCGGCAAACGAGGTCGGGATTTTTGAAATGACATCACGCGGATTGCTGCCTGCGGAGAACCCCTCAAGCCTGTTCCTGATGGATCGTGAAGAAACGACGGCGGGAAGTTCCGTCGTCTGCGCGATTGAAGGCACTCGTCCGCTGCTCGTCGAAGTGCAGTCTCTCGTCGTCGCGACGCAATACAGTACGGCGCGCCGCGTTGCGACCGGCGTGGACTACAACCGGATTTCAGTGCTGGTGGCGATGCTGGAAAAACGTTTGGG
>Ga0268262_10005102_pt1 | contig 13179 bp, 9 predicted proteins | sample TergutNc150P3_FD_190354 | JGI IMG/M metagenome (GOLD analysis project Ga0268262, IMG submission 190354) | Nasutitermes corniger P3 segment gut microbial community from laboratory colony in Florida, USA - Nc150 P3 (SPAdes) (version 2) | ecosystem: Host-associated > Arthropoda: Insects > Digestive... | reverse complement strand
GGGGCACCATAGTTTTCCTGGCCGCCTTGTCGAATGTCGATGTAGAGCAGTACGAGGCCGCCATTGTCGATGGCGCGGGCCGCTTTCGGCAGGTATGGCATATCACATTGCCGGCTATCAGAAGCACAATCGTAATCTTGCTGATACTGCGCATGGGCAGTGTTCTGGACAACGGCTTTGACCAGATTTTTCTGATGAGCAACGCGGGCAACCGCCTGGTTTCCGATGTACTGGAGACCTTCACATACCGTGAGGGCATCGTAAACGGTTATTTCAGCTATACGACCGCCATCGGCCTGTTTAAGTCGCTTATTGGGATGATCCTGATATTGGGATCAAATAAGCTCGCAAAAATAGCGGGCGAATCGGGAATTTTCTGATTTATGAGGTTATTATGACAAGAAACGATACAACGGCTTCCAGGATATTCGACGTATTCAACGTGATTTTCCTGATTTGCTTTGCCGCGGCTACTGTCGCGCCTTTTGTATGGATTATCGGTTCATCTTTCGCGACCCAGGCGGAAATAGCCGCCAGGCCGTTTTTTTTGATACCACGTACATTTCAGCTTGAAAGCTACAAATACATATTTTCGTCAAAGACATTGCCGCGCGCACTGTGGGTTTCGGTCTGGATAACGGTAGTCGGTACTGTTGTGTCGATGGTCCTCACCCTTACTTTCGCTTACCCCCTGTCAAAAAAGAATCTGGCCGGACGCAATCCCATGCTGCTAATGATTACTTTCACCATGGTATTCTCTGGCGGAATGATCCCCGGCTATCTCAATATAAAGAATCTGGGGCTTCTTAACACTTATTGGTCAATGATAATACCCGGCGCAATAGGCACATGGAATTTGATAGTGGTAAAAAACTTCTTTCAGGCCCTGCCTGTTGAGCTGGAAGAGTCGGCCAGGATCGACGGGGCCTCGGATATGACTATCTTCATAAGAATTGTCATACCTATATCAGCGGCGGTGATCGCCACGTTTTCTCTTTTTTACGCGGTCGGTTACTGGGGCGCTTTCCGCTCTGCCCTGCTTTACATTCCGTCAAAGCCGGAACGCTGGCCAGTCCAGCTTATACTCCGTAACATAGTTATGCTGTCGGCGGGGCGTCTTGACGATGCCAACTTCGACCCCGCGCTGGTTCTGCCGCCGCCTGAAAGTATCAAGAACGCTGTTATCGTATTCGCCACGGTTCCAATTTTGATTTTTTACCCGTTTCTTCAAAGACATTTTACAAAAGGCGTAATGATAGGGGCTATTAAAGGATGATTTCACTGGCTCACGTTTTGTGAATGCCTTGAAATAAATAAAACTATTTTATGGAGGATAAGAATGAAAAAGAAATTACTATGTGTCCTTTTGACACTGGTAGTGGCTGCTGGATTATTTGCCGGCGGCAGCAAGGCGGGTACTACTACGGGACAACCGGCAAAGGCAGTCCGTGAAACTTTTAGGTCTCAGGCGTTCGGGAAAAAGGCGCCTGCCGGTTATACAATAACTGTCCTTACGGTATCCCAAAACGGCACTTTTATCGCGGCGGATCATCCGTTTTATAAAGCGCTGGAAGATTTAACCGGCTACAAGGTAAAGCTGGACTATGTGCTGAACGCCAACTACGCCGAGGCGATGAACACCAGGATTGCAAGCCGCGATTTGCCCGGCCTTGTGGCCATTACGGGAAACACCATGCCCATCGTTACTGCGGCACAGTACGGCGGTTTCTGGGATATTACCGATGTTTATGATCTGTATCCCAACCTTAACCGCGCCGATAAAGGCATACTGAACAACGTCTCTATAGAAGGACGTTATTTCGGCATCTACCGTGCCCGCGACTACCCGCGTACCGGCATGATCTACCGCGAAGACTGGCTCCAAAACCTGGGCATGGCAGTACCCAAGACCCTGGATGAGCTTTACACCGTTCTGCGGGCCTTTACCTATAATGATCCCGACAAAAACGGCAAGCAGGATACATTTGGCATGAACTGGTGTACTTATATGGGACCCTTCAATACATTGGCCGTAATGCACGGCGCTCCGACCAGATTCGGCGACAAGAACGGAAAGCTGACCCCCTGGTTTGAATACGACGAATTTGTCGAGGCCATGGATTACAGTAAAAGGCTTTACGACGAAGGCCTAATTAACAAAGATTTTGCAGCCACTTCGACAGGCGACTGGGCTCTCGCGTTCGGGCGGGGCCAGGCTGGCTGGCACATCGACGTTGCCGACGAGGCAAACCGCAGTGCCGGACGTTTACGGGACAACGGTATAATGACCCAGGCGGATTTTGACGCAGGAAAGCTTGTCGGCGTTATGGGAGCGGTAGCCAACAAAGCCGGCAAGACTTACGTCTATCCCGCTAATGACGGGCATCAGGGCTATATGGCTATTTCCACTGTGGGCGCCAAGACTATACAGGATCTGGCCTATTACCTTGATTTTATGGATAAATTAAACAGCGCGCCTGGCATAACCTTATTGAACTGGGGCGTTGAAGGCGTCAACTATACAAAGAACGCTGACAACACGATTACCACAATTCCAGCCGCCCAGATACCAAATGGTTGGAATGTTATTGAAGGCACGAACCAGTTTAGGATGCTGTCCGATATAGGACTAGCCCAGAAACCCAACGCGTACCAGGCCAAACATCAACAGGTATTCAGGGAAATCGCCACGCTTGCGGTTCCGAACCCGGTTACCCCGATCGCCATGTTGTCCCCAACCTGGACTTCAAAGTCGTCAAGCCTTGACACGATAATTGGCGACGCCGTTTATAACTATATCATGGGCCGAATCGACCGCGCAGGCTTTAACGCCCAGAAAGCCCGCTGGTATTCAGAAGACGGCCAGAAGGCCCTTGATGAACTCCAGAAAGCTTACGCCGCCAAGAAGTAATTGTGTACGTCCTTGCGGACGTACATTGCATTTTCTAGTCTAGAGACTGCGAAAATGCGGTTTTAAAGGAATTTTTTCATTTAAACCCCAAGGAATAATCCTTGGGGTTTTATTCATAAGGCAGGAATGTATGAACGAATTATTTGAGTATAAAGCTTCCGGCACAGGATACGTTGTTAAGCAATTTACCAACAGCAAGGAGCGATCCAGCAAGTTTTATTTTACTACAGAGAGTTTCACTTCAGATGACAAGTATTTCTTTTACATACGCGTACAAGACGGCAAATCGGGGACTTACCGCGTGGAATACGCCACGGGAAACCAGGAGCAAGTTCTTAACGATGAGTATAAGCATTTCGGAATGGATTATAACAACGATTGCGCGTATGTCCGTAAAGGCGAGTCTGTTTACAGATTCGAGACGCTTACCGGCAAACTGACGGAAGTAGGGACTTTGCCGCCCGGGCGTTGTACCGGCCATTTTTCGGCCTCCAAATCGGGGCTTATATGGAGTTCATATCAACTGGCCTGTAAAATATACGCGCTGGTTGTGCTTGATCCAAAGAAAGGTACAAGCGAGGTTGTCTGGAAAGACGACCATGTTCTTGGGCATTGCCAGGCCTGTCCCGGCGATGATGAATCGGTTATGTACATTCACGAAACCACTGGCGACGCCTTGCAGCGGATATGGATGTTTGACTATCCAACGCGCACGGTGCGTCCGTATTACGTTGAGAAAGAAGGCGACTGGATTACCCACGAAGTGTGGACAGCCGACGGGAATTATCTGTATTTTACGCGCTACCCTACCCAACTAATACGCGGGACAAGGGACGGTCATAATTTTAAGGTGATGGCCGAATCAACCCAATACCTGCATTGCGCCCCTGACCGTTCCGGAAAATGGATCACCGCTGACCGTATGACCGGCGTTTACATGGGCTGGAAAAACCAAATCATGCTTATAAATGCCGAGACCGGCAAGGAAGAAGTGCTTGCCGACCTGGCGGAACCAAATACGGGCGCAGAACACCCGCATCCCTCATTTAACCGTTCTGGAAATGTTGTGCTGTTCAATTCGCCTATTGAAAAAGGTTTTTGCAACGTATGCGCAATTGAGCTGGATCAGGTAAAAAAGCCGTAAACCGCTAAAAGCCTACGATCTAGTGCGCGGTATAAAGCTGTGCAGTTTCTCCAAAACCTCGTCGAAATTTAACGGCTTCCCTATATGGCTGTTCATGCCGACTTGCAGGCACTTTTCGATATCTTCACGGAACACATTTGCGGTCATGGCGATTATGGGAACATCTTTCGCTTTCGGTGTGTCGAACGCACGAATAAGCTGAGTTGCTTCATATCCGTCCATTTGGGGCATCTGCAGATCCATAAAGATCATATCGTACTTATCCGGTGCTTCACTAAATTTACGAACAGCCTCCCTGCCGTTTTCCGCGCAATCTATCTCGATGAGCATGGGCTCAAGCAGCGCCAATACAATTTCACGGTTAATTTCGACATCTTCAACAAGCAGGACATGAATACCCTTAAACTGAGGAGTATTTTCCCGCGTATCCTCCTCCTGCCGCTGGTCCACATCGACACAGTCATTGACAATATCTATTATTGCGGACGGAAACAGTGGTTTGGCCAGGAATTTATTGGCGCCGTCTTTTTTCGCTTTCTCCATAACCGCGTTCGATTCTTGTGACGACATCATGACCACAAAAACTTTGCCGGGATTCTCTAGGTCTGTTGGTTCCTTGGAGACCGCTTTTCCCACTTTCAGAACTTCAATAAATTTCGCGCCATTATCGCCCAGGGAATTCGAATCCACAAAATAAATATCATATACGCCTTTGCGCTCAATCAGCGACAAGGCTTCTTCTCTGTTTCTGGCAATGTCACAAAAAGCTCCGTATCCCTTCGCGATTATACGTATGTAATCCGAAGCGGCATGGTCGCTGTCTATTACCAGAATACGGACATTGTTCCAGTCGGTAAATGTATGATGTTTTTCTTCGCCTCGTTTCACCTGAATCGTAAAAGAGAATGTGGCGCCCTTTCCAAGCTCGGAATCGATACAGATTTTACCTCCCATCATTTCCACAATATTTCTGGAAATTGAGAGCCCCAGACCTGTACCACCATATTTTCTTGACGTACTGCTTTCAGCCTGCTGAAAGGCCTGAAAGAGGTGGGATTGCTGGTATGGGCTTATACCTATTCCCGAGTCCGTTACGGAACACTTTATTTTGCAGAAGCCGCTTTCCTCTTCCGTAAATTGCACTACAATACTTATGGAACCTTCTTCTGGCGTAAACTTAACCGCATTCGCCAACAGGTTTGTAATGACCTGCGCCAATCGCAGTTCGTCTCCAATTAACACTTCAGGGATGTTGCCGTTTATTTTTACTGAGAATCTTTGCTTCTTTTCGTCTATGCGAAATTTGTTGACATTCACAACCTGTTGCAGCATTTTCTCAAAGCTGAACTCCGCTTCCAGGAGTTCAAATTTTCCAGCTTCGATTTTGGACATATCCAAAATATCGTTAATTATGCCGAGCAGGTGCTTTGAAGCGCCGGCGATTTTACCAAAGCAGTAATCTTTCCGCCCTGTGTCGGCGGCGGACATTCCGATTGAGGTCATGCCAATTATGGCGTTCATCGGCGTACGTATTTCGTGGCTCATATTTGCTAAAAAAGCCGATTTCGCCTTGTTTGCATGCTCGGCTACTTCCAGCATTAATTTTTGTTCTTCCGCTTTTTTTATATGTGAAACATCGCTAAAATTTTCCAATAACGCCAGGCGTCCTTTATAATGAATCGTTGCTACAGATTTTAAAATAGGAATGAGCATGCCGTCTGACTTTTTAAACTCCCGCTCAGACCGATCTACCACCTGATTCCGATCCAGTATCGGACAATTCTGCGCCGGGCAGAAAACATCCTGACAATATTTCCCGACAATATTTTCTTTGGAATCGCCATACATACGGACGGCGGTAGGGTTGATATCAATTATTTCACGGGTTTCGGCGTCTATAATTGCAATACCGCCTTCAACATTTTTCCATATTGTTTCAAACTGTTCCAGCGCGTTAAGGTTTATCGCGTGTTCTTTCCTGGCAACATCCCGTGCCATAACAATGCAGTTTATCGGAATATTTACGCCAAGGGCTATCTTCCTTGCCATTAATTGGCAGGTATCGGAACCGCATGCGCCGCAGTCAACATTTTGTTCCGCGTAGTTTTTTTTATTTAAAAGTTTAAAAGCCGCTTGAATATCTTTTTCGGTTATTTGCTGGAACTGCGCATTAATCGGCTGGTATTCCCTGATAAAGTGAGAGAGAACGAGATCCTTATCATAGGATTCATAGAGAGATTCAAAGTCCTGCTTTTTCAGATCATCTGTCACGGATTTTGCGATGTCGTTCATCGTTTTTTCAATTTTGAATATGTTTTTGTCGTGCAGGCAAGCGGAGCCTATGTTGCAACCCTCGTTGCAGCTTAACACGTCAAAAATCTCAGGCAGGAATTCTGCGGGAGTTTGGGTATATGTATTCAACTTTTCATATACATTGTACCCTTCCGCTCTTATGGAATGGAGTCTTTTTCCCATAAAGAATTCAACATTTTCTGTAATACCGCCGGGCACTGGAAATAATGAACCCAAGCCGCCTTCGATGTGGTCAAAGGCGGTTTCCTCTTTTGGAAGCTCAATATTGTTTTTCTCAAGATAGTCAAGCAGTTTGGTAAATGTAATATTGTAGTTTACCAATTCGGTATCTTCAAACTCATTTAGTTTTGCAACGCAGGGGGAAAGAGCGGCAATCCTGTCATTTATGCCCTTGTGCCTTTTCATATATATAGACGTACAGGCCATTGGACTATGTATGGGAGACAGGCTTTTTAGCAAATCAGGTTTATAGATTTCGCAGTATGTTACTATTGCGGGGCATGGCTGGGCTATTAAAGACACGGCTCCGGTTTGCTTAATATACTTAACGTGGGCCCAGACGCAAATATCGGCGCCCAATGATACGTCGTAGATATTTTTGACGCCCTTTTGTTTCAGGTATGAAAACAAGCGTTTATACTCAGGTATATTTGTTTTTATAGACGGCGCGGCAATAAGCGATATGGGGATCCCGCTTGATAGATCGTTAAAGAAAAGCTCAGTATCGTCATAATATGACCTTGCGTTATGCATACACGCATGAATGCATCTGCCGCAGGCGATACATTTTGTACTGTCAACCTTAACCTTAATATTGCCATCCACATCCTGATATGTGATATTGGCCGTCTCCATGGGACATTTCCTGACACACCTGTTACAACCTGTACATAGTTCACGGTTTGTTTTTATAGTCTCTTTCATGATAGCTTTGCTCATTAATCATCAAGGCCTTCGAGTACCTGCGACGCGCTTACCTGATCCGGCTTGTCCTCGCCGTGACGTACAAATAAGAGGCTAAACGCGGCCAGCACATAGGCTATACACGCATACAGGAATAGTACCTTGTAATGACCAACCATGTCGCGGATGAAGCCGAATAAAATCGGGGAAACGATCTGGGAGCTGAAAGAAAAGAAGTAGTAGTATCCCACGAAAGCGCCAACCTTCTCTTCGCCGGAAAGCTGTACTACCATCGGAAGTGAGTTGATGTTGACCATAGCCCAGAAAAATCCTCCTAAAAAGAGGCAGGCGCGGGCCACCCATGCATTGGCTAAAAAGATCAGCGGAATAAACAGAACGGTAAGGCCCGCCAGGCCTATCAAAATAGCTTTGCGCCGTCCGGTTTTTACGGCAATATAACCAGCCGGAACCGCAAAGACCAAAAAAGTAAGAGAAAAAATTGAAAGCGTCATCGATGCGCCGCCGGGATCCATACCCAGGGTGTTCGTGGCATACAGGGTAAAGAAGGTCTCGACGGCATTATAGCCGGTGAACCAAAAGAACACGCCCATTAGAATCAGAAGCAGGCTTTTTTTCTCATCTTTGTTAAGCTTCTTAATCTCGGCCTTTTTGTCCTTCTCTTCCACCTCATAAGCCTGCTTGGGTTCGCGCACAAAAAGCACCAATACCGCGAGCGCGAGCATCATCATGATCGCGCTCATTAAAAACGGGAGAGGAAAGCCGCCCACCCTAAATAGAATGCCGCCAACCAGGAAAGCGATTAAAGTACCGACCCCGCCCAAAAGGTTGACAATACCATTGGCCTGACTGCGCAGCGGGCCGGGCGTAATATCCGGCATGAGCGCCACCACGGGCGTGCGCCATGCCGACATAACAAAAGTGAAAACAATTATAACCGCCATAAGCGACCAGAGGCTGCCCATTTGAGGGATCAGCGTGAAAGCCACGGCGCAGACAGGCAGGCCGACAATTATATATGGAAGCCGGCGTCCAAAACGCGTGCGGGTTTTGTCACTAAGCGTTCCAAACAGCGGTTGAAAAATAACGCCGAAAATATTGTCAATGGTCATGATAAAGCCGATTAGTGTGGTACTTTTGATAAACCCTTCAAGGATCTGCGGCACAAAGGAATTGTAAACACTCCACGCTATTGACGACGCAAAAAAACCGAAAGACAAAAAAAGCGTCTTTTTTACATCCAATTTACCGCTATTCATTTTATTTTCCTGCATTTGCTTCCTCCTTATTTTGAACCGTCACGACACGCTAGCGCAATATCCGGCTTGTTTGTGATAATCCCGTCTACGGCGCATTTGAGCATTAGCTTTACCGCCTCCGGCTCATCCACTGTCCACACGTTTACCTCTATGCCGTGTTCATGACAGCGTTTCACCGTTTCGGGCAGCGCCGCGATAACAAAGTAATGCGGGTGGATTGCGTCCGCGCCCACATATTTCGCGTAAACCCAGGGATCAACCATCCCCAATTCGTACAATAGCCCGATCCTGGCTTTGGGATTGAGCGCTTTTATCTGCTTGAGGGAATAATGGTTAAATGACGAGTAGATTACGCGCTCCTCCATTGCGTATTCGCGCGCCAGGGCAAGGAGCTTTGCCGGAAGATCGGGGTGTAGGCGTTCGGTGGTCTTCAGCTCGACATTCACAAAAAGCCCCGAAGGTTTGACCAGCGAGAAAACCTCCGACAAAGTCGGGATACGATACGCATCGCGATCCAGCGAAAACCAGCCAATGTCCAGCGATTTTAGCTCTTCCAGCGTATAATCGTTTATGTACCCCTCGCCGTTTGAAATGCGCTCCAGCCGCGCGTCATGGGCAACGATAATTTCGCCGTCTTTGCTAAGATGCACATCAAGTTCAATACCGTCGGCTCCTTGTTTAATGGCCGCGGAAAATGCCTCAAGCGTATTTTCCGGGTGACGGGTTGTCGACCCCCGGTGTGCTTGTATCAATGTTTTCACACACATATTGTACACCGAACAGGCAAAATGAGAAAGATGAAAAAATTGGCATCATTTCTTATGTGGAAATTCGATATTTCAATACCCCTTTGGGACAGCCGTCAACACAGGCGCCGCATTGAATACATTCCGCATTGTCCATCTTCTTAATGTTTAAACTCATTGGACAGGCATTAACACATTTATTGCAGGAGATACATTTTTCACCCTCTGCAACGATACGTAACCCTGGAATGCGCAGTAAATGCCGCAGTTTGGTTCCAATTATCATGAATGGAGCCATCCAGCAAAAATAATGGCAGAATGTCCTTTTACCGCCAATTATGGACGGTATTAGAATTATTAAGATAATACCGTAGTAAATTATATACCCCTGTATTTCTGTTACGGATATTCCGTGATCTGTCTGGTAGAAAAAATCAAAGCCTTGAATTCCGCCATTATGAAAAAAAGAAAAAACAACAAAAAAAATCCATACAGCGAATATTCCGTACTTGATATTGTTTTTCCATCCTTGTTTTGGCTGTCTGTCATTTACGGAAAACAGACATTCCTGTAAGCCGCCAGCCGGGCACAGATACGCGCAGAACAATCTCCCAAAAAGAATTGACGTAATAAGCATTGCCGAAAATACAATAAAACTGCCGTTAATTATCCCTTCCAATCCTGCGTTAATAATCAAAGCAGGCGAAAAATAATAAATGGTAATGGGGAATAAAAGAAACGAAATAATTAACAATAATTTTCGTACTTTTTGTCTTGTCATGCTTTTTCTCCTTTAACTTTCCTTGATCTTTGCATTTTCTACTCTAAATTGTTCCGCAACTCTTATAAATGTCTCAACCAGCAACGGATCGAACTGGGTTCCTTTTTGCTCAATGATGATTTGAACCGCTTCCTCATGAGTGAAAGCCCTTTTATAAGGACGCTCTGATGTAAGCGCATCGTATACATCGGCAATCGCCATTATACGGCCCAAAAGAGGTATGTCATTTTTTTTAAGCCCGCGAAGATAACCTGAGCCGTCCCATTTTTCATGGTGGCTGCCGGCAAAAATATTTGCATATTTGAGAAAATCACTTTCTTTTGTTAATGTTTCAATTTTTCCGATTATCTGTTCCCCAAAAGAAACATGTTTTTTCATTTCTTCAAATTCGTTTTCACTTAGTTTGGCAGGTTTTTTTAGGATATTGTCACTGATGGATATTTTTCCAATGTCATGAAGCTGACAGGACTGAAGTATAAGAGCAGTATTCCAGCCCTCTATTTCTTCCCGATAAATACCGCTTCTTTTCATTTCGTCAAGAAGTATTTTTATTCCGTGCTGAGTACGTTCTATGTGGCCTCCGGTAACATCGTCGCGGCATTCCACCAATTCCGCCATGGTTTTTAAAAGGGCATTCTGCAAATCCAAGACATTCTGGGTTTTTTCTTCTACCATCTTTTGTAAATTGTCATTAAAATTTTGCAGTTGGTTTCTCTGTTTTTCAATCAACTCGTCTTTGGTTTTTCGTGTAATTTCTATCGCGATCATCGGGACAAGGATCAGAAAGTAGGCTATCACAACACGGTTTGAGACATCGATATGGTATGTGAAATGCGAAAGCCCGGGAACAAACATTTCCGCCGCGACGAAGCAGAGGAGAATTACAGATAATATCACACCAGAACGCATCCCCAGCAACATAATCGCGAGTATGGGAAGGATATAAATGTACACGAAGTTTGCGCCCTGTCCCTTCCCATACCAGATATTTAAAACGCAAAACAGAATCCAAAGAATAAGGCTGATTAAGGACACAACAAATTGGGGCGTTTTTGTCCTGGCTACAATAAAAAGAACCACAAGAAGAAAAGCCGATATTGAATTAATAACCATAGCGAAAAATGACCAGTCACTGCGGTGCCTTACGGTAAGTACTACCAAAAAAATAACGCCGCAAACAATCATAATGTTCATCAACGTATAACGGATCAAATAATCGGAAATCAGAAAATCATTCTTCTCGTTATACTTTCCGGAAGTGATGATGTTAAGAAAAAACTTAAGTAATTTGTTTTTGGCTCTCATAGCATATCCCTGCTTACCGGACTGCCAACCCAGACGCCTTCGCCAAGGTAATCAATGCGCCGCCCTTCGATTAAAATCTGCACATCAGCGACATTGGAGAATTCCGTGACGGTAAAAACAATCTGCCTTAACTGGCCTGCGTATCCTTCCACCCCGTAGGTGTTGTACTGGAACTCTTCATTAAAATTGAGAAATGCGGTGTTTCCCCTTATGCTTGCGGAAAGCAGCTTTGTTGACGGAGGAATCAGCGAAATTAAGCCAGCGTTCTTTTCATCCGCGTTGGGCCCGGCTATGAGGGCCTGAATGACGTCAGCCAAGGGTGAATCGGAAACCGGAAGCCTTCGGTTCGCCTGCACCCGGCTGATGTACCCGGTTCTGTCCACCTGGACAAAATACAAAACCCTTTCCCGTGTTTCCGGCGGACGCTGCACAGGCGGGTTTTGCTCTGGGACAGTCTGCCCAGGATTCGGCGTTGACTCCTGCGGCTTTACCGGCTCAGCAGGTTGGACCACAGACGGCTGTTTCGCCGGCGTGGCAGTTGGCGGCTCTTTATCCTTAACTTCCGGCGCTCTCCCGCCTGCGGTTTCCGATGCTTCTCTTGAGGAAAAAGCGTTCACGATAATCTGAATGCCGTTATTAATTGCTTCGCGGTTATAAATATAAAGGCAAAATATTAAAATAGCAAAAGCAAGCCAGAAGAGAACCGCCCAAGGTGCCGGTTGGTTAATGCTTTTACCTACCTTCGGTTTTGTGGAGGATTTCCTTCCCTTTGCCTTTCTGGTGGAAGATGTCTTAGCCGTTTTCCTGGTTTTGGTTCCTTTACGGGCTGCCACGTTTTCATGATAAAGTGAAAAAGCCGTGGGGTCAATTGCACTACTAAACCATAATTTACCATACTGAACGCAAAAGATACTCCATCATAGACAGCCGGTATGGGGGTTTGCCTCTCAGACCGCAAGTGGCTTGGGCCTACTCCCTTTTCGCGCTCGCAGGTTATTATTGATCATAAAACTCCCCGGCGTTATTCAAAGATGCCAAGTTTTTATACCTGGGCATAACATTTACGATCACGCGCCAAGGCGGTCTGAGAGGCAAACCCCCACACCGGCGGGTATAGCAAATATCAATGCGTTCAGTAAGATACGTTAAGGTTTCTTATCGGAGGAGAGGTCTACATTAAAGCAGGCCAACCTATTAGGTGAGGTGCGATGCAGACTTTCTTTGCGGTAAAGGAACGCTAAGTTAGAGCTTAATTCCCTATTTGCCTTAGAGCGGCCCTTGCCCAGCTTTGTTCCGTGCCGGTATAGTCCTGGGAATTCATTATAGTGGTAAGAAGCAATCTTACATCATCAGATTTGGTCCCGGTTGCGCCCAAAGCAGGGACAATCCACTGCATCATTTGCCGCTCCTTGTTTCCCCAAACGCCGCTTCGCCTTCTGTCATTTAATGCCTGAAGATAACCATAAAGGAGCGCCACGGCTTTATCTGTTTTTAAGGCCGTCAAAGCATCAATTGTCTTTCTGATCTCGTCATAATCGGGAGAATTATTGGCATAGTTGTTGCTGTAAGACTTATCCAGATTGGGATAAACCGAATCATCCACCGCGCCAAGCAAACGGATTGTGTCAATCGCGCTCTTCCGCATTGTGCTGGAATTCCTCTGCAAAGTGGTGTCAGAGGTTGGATAACCCCAGCCCAATTCCAGGGCTACAGCCGCTACCTTTGCCATTGAGGAATCCGGCGCGTTGGTCCTTAGCATTTCCTGCCAGGCAGTGAGCTTTATTCCGGGATTATTTGAT
>Ga0268262_10005101_pt1 | contig 13179 bp, 8 predicted proteins | sample TergutNc150P3_FD_190354 | JGI IMG/M metagenome (GOLD analysis project Ga0268262, IMG submission 190354) | Nasutitermes corniger P3 segment gut microbial community from laboratory colony in Florida, USA - Nc150 P3 (SPAdes) (version 2) | ecosystem: Host-associated > Arthropoda: Insects > Digestive... | reverse complement strand
GTATTCCCGGCCGATGAAGCGGAAACGCTCTTCATCCTCCAAAGGCCGCTGCTGGAGGCCGCACAGGTGAATATCGTGCCCTTCGGCTTGTTCTTTTTTCAAGTAGTGGACGTCATTGGCGGCCGCGAGCGGCAGGCCCAGGCCGCGGCCGATTTCCACCAGCCCGGCCATGACCGCGGCCTGGGGGATTAGGCCGTGGTTATGCACTTCCAGGTAAAAACGCCCCGGAAAGAGGCGGGCATAATCTTCGGCCGCGCTTTTGGCCGCCTCAAACCGGCCTTCCAAAAGCAAGGCCGGTATTTCGCCGTTAAGGCAGCCCGAAAGGGCGATGAGCCCTTGGCTGTGGGCGGCCAGGAGTTCCTTATCCACCCGGGGGTAAGCCTCGTATAATCTCTCCCTCTGGGGGTGGTAAACCAGGCCCTCGGTATTGGCCAGGGTGACCAGGCGGCAGAGGTTCAGGTAGCCGGCCGGGTTTTCCGCCAGGAGGACCAGGTGGTGGCCCAAATCGTCGGCCTTCCGGCCACGGCGGTTGGCGGCCACGTAGGTCTCCACTCCTAAAATGGGCTTTATCCCGGCCGCCAGGGCGGTTCGGTAAAATTCCAACAGCCCGAACATCTGGCCGTGGTCGGTCAGGGCCACGGCCGGCATCTTCATGGCCCGGGCCGTCTTGACCAGTTCGTCGATTTTAACCACGCTGTCCAAGCTGTAACCGGAATGGACGTGAAGATGGACGAATGACATAAAGCCTCGCTTTCGGGCCGGCGGCCCCGACCTGAAAGCTATTATGGCATACTATCGTTCCGGGTTTTGATAAGTGTGAAAATTTTTTTCAGCCGGGACAAAAAAATTTGCGGGGTTTTTCGGGCCGGGGCGGGGAGGGGAGGGGAGGGGAGCATCAAGAGGCTTTCCAAAAGCGCCGCCGCTTCTTCAACACGGCTCATACTCATGGCGTAGTTATTTTTTTTAAGAAATCTATTGATCTTTCAACCAATTCTCTTGTAATGCCTGCAAGTTCAGAGGTTTCATGCTGGTCCTTATAAAACTCGTAAAGTTTTTTCACAGTGGGCAGAGTTCTAAAATCTCTTTCTGGGAACCTTATCCAGGCACAGCCTTCGTTACTGTCTTTAGTAGCGGCATTAAAACTATTCAGGAATGCGGTATTAAAACTATTCAGGAATTTTGTATGATGCGACGTATCTTTGGACTCCCATTGGAAAAACATTTCCCTATAATAATTTTCATAAAAAAATACGCTGAACTGTTCATTTTCAACACCACGGCGTATTATACTGATAATAATTTCCCCTCCATGATGAGTACCTTTTTCAGAGGGTGAAGTATTACAGCGACCCATCTCCCATTTTCCCGCCAAAGGTTCCAGTTTCAACTCCGTGTCAAATTTTCCTTTCAGCCGGGAACAAAAATTATCCACCAGCTTCTTGGCCAAGTCCCAATAAAGGGGGTACAACTCGAGAAAAGCATTGGTGGCGTCTTTATTATCAAGTAATACATCTTCTTTATTTAGAATGGCGTCGCTCATAAAAGGGCTCCTTCCGTAAAGATAAGTATTGATCCGCTGCGAAATTTCCCCCAGATACCAGCGTATCTTGTCGGGTTTGGCAATTTGTTCGCATCTCTTCAGCCATTCGGAAAAATCGGCAATGGGCCTCTCTTCGGATATGTTTTCCATATCCCGGCTTGGCTGTTGGGAACATTCATAGTGCATCAATAGCAGCCTGCCGTCATGGATGGCTTTTTCACATTCTGTCTTGGGTATGGAACGGTCATGTGGCGATTTTCTGTCTATACTGAGATAGACCAGAAAGTCAACCGCTTCCAGATAATTACTGACCTGATCATCCAGATCTTTAAACCAATGCTTGTTTTCGATTCCAAATTTTTTATCTTCGATCTTTACGGTAACGTCAATGAACCTGCCTTTCCCGGTCGGCGAGTCACAGACAACGGTTGCTTTTTTCAGGTCAAGGTTAAGAAAATTTTTTATTTTGTCATTATCTTGAAAAGTTTCATATAAATGCTCCAGAAAAGCCTTTAAAAACAGGCTTCCCTGCCCGTGACTGCCTTTGGGGTCTAAAAGCAAGCGGATAATTTTTGAAAAAGTGCGTTCATCGGAGCCGGTCGGCTCAAATATGGAAAATTGGGTCGCCCATTCACGGTCAAGATTTGAACGAAGGGTTTCAATTCGGCCTATCAGGGCCTTGGCTTTGGCCATGGCGGTTATTATTTCGTCAAAATTCATAAAAATCGCCATCCTTACTTTAAGGCCTTGATTATAGGCCGCGCCTGTCTGATTGTCAAATTTTGTCAAATTTTTTTCAAAATTCGGCCAAGCATGCCGAAATCTGGAACGGTCGTCTGTTATCATGCCTAAAAAGTCGGAGCCGCTAAAAGGAGGGGTTATGGCGGAAATGAGAGAAGCGGGGCTGCCCGGGCCGCTGGAAGACGATTTTTTTAGGGAAGTGGAAACCCTGGACTTGCGGGCCGAGATTCAAAACTTCTGGTCTTCGGAAAAAACCGGCCGCCTGAACCGCCCCCTCCGTGAGGCCTTTGAGGAACTGGTCGAGCGCCGCCGCCTTTATGAAATCCTGAAGGTGGAACAAGGGCCGGGGGCGGCGCGCCTGACCCTGGGCCATATGTGGCGCCTGACCCGCCTGGAAGGCCGGCTCTTATTGCACACTTTCGACCTGGCTCGGGGCCTCTGGCGGGAACAGGCCCTGGAAGGCATAACCTGGGAAGGCATGACCTGGGATATATCCGGGGATATATCCGGGTCAAGCCGGCCTTTAGACTCCCTGGAGGTCTGGCCCGAAATTGAAATCAACCCTTTGGGAAAAGCCGTCACCGGCTCGTATAAAAACCTTATCTCCGCCTGGGTGGACAGGGTTCTCGAGGCCCTGACCGCCGAAATGAAGCCCAGCCCGCCCCCTGGCGCCGAGGGGGGCCTGGCCGCGTTCATTTCCAGCCGCTTCGCCCAACTGCCCTCCAGGGTTCCGGCCCAAGCCATACATTCGGCCTTACACCGTCATATATTGGACCGGGAATTATTGGATTTGTTGTTTCCCCTGCGCCGCGTCCATGACGGCCTGGTCCCCCTCTCCCTATACCTGGCGGCCCAGCCCCACGAGGCCGGCTTGGCCCGGCTGAGCCGGGAAGCGCCTAATTTTCCGCCCCTTTTGAATTTCATTCCCCCGGCCTCCTGGTTGCGTCCCGATCTTTTGCAAGACGAGGTCTTGAGAAACGCCAACCCGGTTTTTGAAAATTTGTCCCCGGCGGCCCTGGGCTGGCTGCGCCGGGCTCCGGCCGAAGCCCTGGCCCGTTTTCACCACTGTTTTAAAACCCGCCGCTATCCTTGGACTTTTTTCGCCGTGATGGCCTACCAGGTAAAAATCAAATCCGGCGACCCGCCGCTGCCGGACTATATCGACATAGCCCGGGAAGTGGCGGAAACCATGGCCGTCCTCCCGCCCCGGGCGGCCTGGCCGGCGGGACTGCTGGAAACGATCATTGAAAAAGTCTGGAAATTATTTATAAAATTCAACTGGCGGCGAGCGGACCCCGCCCGGACCGCCCGGCTGGCCCGCCATCTGGCCCGGCGCCTAGCGGCCGCCGGGGCCGAGGCGGAGAGTCCGCCGGCCGCCTCCGGGCCGCTCTCTCTTGAAGAGTGAGGCCGGCTCCGCCGGTTCTGGGCCGGGCCCCCCCCGCCTTTTTTATATTTTTTTTCGTTTTTTTTTCAATTTTAGGCTACCCATAGCGAAATCTGGAACGATCACCGGTTATACTGCCTCCGGATCGGGGCTTTCCCTTTAGGGGAAAAATCGTGGTTTGGGCGGAAAATTGCGGCTGAATGAAAATATTGCGCCGGGGGCGCTTTAAAAAGGGGTGAACCGTGTCTGATGAAGCCTTGAAAAACTTGCGCGCTGAAAACGGTTTGAGCGGCTATTGGCGCGTGGTCGCTAACGGTTTGGGGAATGCCCGTCAGGCCCTGAAAGCCAGGCGAAAAGAGGAGGGGCCGCAGTATTGGATATATGCTCTTGGCCAAGGCGCAAGTTGGGAAGAACATTTTTCCCAAGGCCTGATAATGGGCAGCGGTTGGGATAATTTGGGGAACTTGGCCGGTTATTCAAGCCAGGAAGCAATTCGCTTAAAAATGCTGGGCTTGCCTTCCAGTAAGGATCTACTAAAGACTCCAAAATATATATGGGAGTCATCGTTGCTTTGGCAATTTTACCATGATATCCGCGAGGGCGACATAATTTTTGCCCAACACGGGATGAGCGAAAAGAAAAACAACAGACTCATCGGCCGGGGAATAGTGGAATCGGGTTATATGTTCAGGCCCGAGCGCGCGGAACAAAAACATGTCCGGAAGGTGAAATGGACGCATCGCGTAAACTGGGAAAATCCTGTGGAAGTACCTTCTGAACTCGAGAATATTACCAAATTTGCAGGCGGAGACAATGCGCATATGCTTGAAAACCTGTTCGTCAGGGCTGACGATATCGAACTGGCTGAACCGGAAAAACAAATTCCCTGTGAACCATATTCGGACGAGCATTTTGGGGGTGAAGTTTTCCTTAGCCGGGAGCGGCATGAAACCCTTAAAAATCTCTTGAAAACCCAAAAGAACGTCATTTTGTGCGGGGCGCCGGGCGTCGGCAAAACTTTTGTCGCCAAGCGCCTGGCTTATTCACTAATCGGCGCGAAAGATGCCGGCCGCGTCGCCACGGTGCAATTCCACCAGGGTTATTGCTATGAAGATTTCATCATGGGCTGGCGGCTTGTGAAAGAAGGCCGCCGCGAGGTCGACATACTAAACCCCGGCCCGTTCTATAAAATTTGCCAAAAAGCCCGGGCTGATGCTGAACGCGACTATTTTTTCATCATTGATAGAATAAACCTCGGCGACCCGGCCAAAATCTGGCGAAACGCCTTCAGGTGGATTGAAGGCGATAAACGCGGCCAGGAATTCGAACTCCATTATGCGCGTGATAACTCTCGCCCCAGGCGGAGAAGGTTGTTTTCCTTCCCTGAAAATGTCCATATCATTGCCACCATGAATCCCGCCGACAGCCGCTCCGCCCTTTTTGAGGCCACCCTGCGGCGCCGGTTTGCCGTTTTCGAATTGAGCCCCGCTTTTGACTCCGCCGGATTTCTGCGGAAACAAAAAAACTTTAACGACCCAATATTTGATGCGCTTGTCCGGCATATCGTGGAACTTAACCGTGAGATCGCCGATGACCCGGCTCTGGGCAACGGCTTTTGTCTGGGGCACAGCTATTTCTGCCTTGATGAGGAAGAAATGGGCCGAACAAATGGCCCCTCGACCAAATCTTCTTTTGACCATGGGAAGATAGAGGCCGGGCTTCAGGCCCTGGTCGAGAAAATCCTGCCTCTTCTGGCTGAGTATTGGCGCGAGACCCCGGAAAAGGCCGAATCGTGGGCCGAGCGCTTGCGCCGGGTTTTCCGGGGTTGATCGGAGAGGCTCTTGGCCGGCCGGCCGGGCCGACGGCCCGGTTATCAGGCCTATGAAGAGCCCTGGTTTTCCTGAGGGGGAGAGAACATGGTTTCGAGAGCGGAGCCGATTCAAGATAGCCTTTCTCCGGAATCGGCTGAGAACCTGGAGTTGCGGGCCGATTTTCAAAGAATGCTGGCCTGCTCCGAGCAAAAAGAGGCCCAGCTCAGCTCGGAGTTGAAAGCGGTCAGGCGGGATTTCGCGGAATTTATCGAACAATACCGCCTGTATGAAATTGTAAAAGTCGAAAGGCGGCCGGGGGAAGTGAGCCTGACCCTGGCCAACCTGTGGCGGCTCACCCGATATGAGAGCCCGCCGGCTCACTGGCCGGAGTCCTTCGACCCGGCGGCCCCGGCCTTGGCCGTTTTCGATCTGGTTCAAGGCTCATGGCTGGAACAGAACCCGGCGGAAATAACCTGGCGGCAATATGTCAACCCCTGGCGCGGCGGCGGCCCCTTTATCCCCGATTTATTTCTCCAGACGGCCTGGCCGGATTTGCACTGCTTTTACTGGCGGCGCGGCAATCCCAATTTATATGTGACCTTGCTGGCCTCCCTGGCGGAGAAAGTATTGGCGGCCCTGGAGCTTCAAAAAAAACCGGTTGAAGATATCCGGGAATTCGGAGCCTTTCTTTTTCGCCGCTTCAGGTTCATGCCCTATAAACTTCCGGTCCAGTTCATTGAAGCGGCCTTGAACCGGCATATCCTGGACCGGGAACTATTGTCGCTCCTGGCCCCCCTTCATGCGCATTCCGGGGGGGCGGCCTTCATCTCCCAATACCTGGCGGCCCTGCCCCAAAGGGCGGACCTGGCCAGAATCAGCCGGGAATCCCCCGGTTTCCGGCCCGCCTTGAATCTCATCCCGCCAGAATTCTGGTCACGTTCCGACCTCTTGGCGGATAAGGTCTTGCGGAACAGCAGCCCGGCTTTTCAGGGTGTTCCGGCCGGAGCCCTGCGCTGGCTCAGGAAGGCTCCGGCCGAAACTTTGGGCCTGGTCCACTGGTGCTTCAAGAACCGGCCGGATTCAACGCCGAAACTCATCGAAGTCCTGGCCGGCTTGAAGCCGCCGGCCCCCCTGCCGCTGGAAATCCAGTGGGTTATTTTTCCCAAAATCTGTTACCTGGTGGATTACTTGGCGGCTTTCTGGGCCGATAATGCCGTTTTGATCAAGCGGCTGGCCGGGCTCTTGACCCGGCAGATGTGGGCCGCCTGGGCCGGGAGCGACCGCAGCCCGGCGGCCTTTAAAGCGCTTCGGGAATCAACCCGCGGCCTCCCCGAGTTTTTGGATTGGTACCGGGCCGAAGGGCCTGAACGGGGCCTGCCGGATAAAAATTCCACCTGGCTCTCCTTGAAGCGCCGCTCGGATCAATGGCACCGTGAGATTTGGCAGCGAAAAGCGAGCAAAAAAGAAAATGTCGCCTGGGAAAGCCTGTTGGGGGAAACGGTCATGGACGGCCTGAGAATAACCCCCTTGGTTACGGGGCTTGACTTGTATAGCGAAGGCCGCGAAATGCGGCACTGCGTAACTTCATACACCCGGCTCTGCCAGAAATCAGGCTACCGCGTATTTTCCCTTGAGGAAGCGGATGGAACCCGTTCCACCCTGAGCTTAATCCCCCATGGCAAAGGTTATGATATTGAACAGCATAAAGGCCGGGCCAACGGCCCGGTGAGCCCGGCCGCGGCCCGAGCGGCCCGTGAGGTTTGCCGGCTCTACAACCAGAAAAACTGGGAAGTGAAGGAAAGGGCCGTGAGGAGCGTGGAAAGGCTCTTGGCCAAGGAGCCCTCCCAATATTTCAGGCCCCTTGAGGGAGAGGCCATGCCTTGGAGAGCCATACCCCTTCAAGGCTGCTTTTTGGGGGAACCGCAAAAAAGCCTGGATTTACGGGCCGATTTTCAAGACTTCTGGTCATTGGAAGAAAGCTCCCGCCGCCTGGGCCGCCCTCTCCGGCAGGCTTTTGAGAACCTGGTTGAGCGTCATCGGCTATATGAACTTATAAAAGCGGAAGAACAACCCGGGGCGGTGCGTCTGACCCTGGCCAATATGTGGCGCCTGTCCCGGCCGGAAGGCGCGGGGCTCTTATGGCACACTTTCGACTTGGCCGAAGGCCGCTGGCGGGAAGAGGGGGCCATAACCTGGCGCGGGCGGGGAGACGGCTTGACGCGGCCGAACAGCGCGGAAAGCATCTGGCCCGACTTCCGGGAAACCCGTTATCGGCGGGAAGAGGCCGGCCCCGGTTTGTTTAAAAACATAATGGCCGCCTGGCTGGAAAAGGTTCGTCCGGCCTTGCGCGGCGAGGTTAAGCCGAGCCTGGCCCCGGGCGAGGAGGAATGGTTTGCCCATTTATTTTTTCGCTGGTCCGTCAATCTGCCCGCCGACCACCGTTCCAGGGTCATTGATTCGGCCTTGAACGACCATCTCTGGCGCGGGGAAGGGCTGCCCCTGGTCCCGGGCCGGCCTGATTTTATGGCCGCCCTTGGCCCGGCCCCATAATATCCGGCTTTTCCCGATCTCTAATGAAGAGTAAGGATCGGAAAAATTTCCGTATTTTTTTCAAAACCCGGCCCATATGCCGAAATCTGGAACGGTCATCGGTTATACTGCCTCTGGATTGAGACTTTTGGTTTTTCCGAAAGGGGAATGATCATGCTTGGGGCCTCAATGCCGGTTAATGACCGTTTTTTGCAGGAACTGGAAAAAAGCCTGGGCTCACGGGACGAGTTTCAAGGCATATGGCCGATATTGGCCCGGATAAGCCGGGAATCGCCCAATATTTTACCGCTCTTGAATTTCATTCCCCCGGCCTGGTGGACGCGCCGTGATCTTTTGCAAGACAAGGTCTTAAGGGCCGCCAGCCCGGTTCTTAAGAATTGCTCTCCGGCGGGCCTGCGTTGGCTGCGCCGGGCTCCGGCCGAAATGCTGGATTCCTTCCACTATTATTTAAGAAAATATAAGCATGAGCAGTCGGATATCCCGGGTGAAGTGGCGGAGGTTATGGCCGATCTGCCGCCCTGGGCCGCCGATCAGTTTGAATTGGCTGAAACGGTCATGTATTGTTCCTTGGTGCTGTTAAAGAATATTCGCGCCGGGCTCCCCAACTGCGCCCCGGCACGCGCCAAAAGGTTGCTCCGCCTTCTGGCTCGCCATATTACGGACAAATGGGAGTATGGCGAACAGCTTTTCAGAAAAGCTATGACGCAGGCAATAGAAGAGGAAGTGGTGCCTATAATCGACTGGTTGAGAGCCGAAGGCCACCGCCTGCCGGACAAAAATTCCACCTGGAGTTCCCTTAAGCGCCGTTCGGATAAGTGGCATGAGGGCTTCAGGCGGGCGACGCTATTGGAAAAACTTCGATGGGCATTGGGAGGAAATGAAAACAGCGCCTGGGAAAGCCTGTTGGGGGAAACAGTCATAGACGGCCTGAAAATAACCCCCCTGATCACGGGGATGGATTTATATAACGAAAGCCTCGCCATGCGGCACTGTGTAATAACCTATGCCCCGCGTTGCCTCTATGAAGGCTGGCGCATATTTTCCCTCCAGGAAGCGGACGGCGCCAGATCCACCCTAAGTTTAAGACTCCAAAACAACAGTTATGTCATCGACCAGCATAAAGGCCCGGAGAATCGCCCGGTGAGCCTGGACGCGGCCCAAGCGGCCCGGGAGGTTTGCCGCCTCTACAACCGGAAATGCCGGGAAGCAACGGAAACGGCCGTGAAGGGCGCGGCGGCTTGAGGGGGGAGAGACCATGCTTGGGACAGCAATGCCGCTACAAGACGATTTTTTTAGGGAAGCGGAGGAAGGCTTGGACTTGCGGTCCGAGTTTCAAGAAATCTGGTCTTCTAAAAAAGCCGCCCGCCTGGACCGCCGCCTCAGTGAGGCGTTTCTGGATCTGGTCGAAGGCCGCCGTCTCTATGAAATTTTAAAAATGGAGCGAAGGCCGGGGGCGGTGCGCCTGACCCTGGCCAATATGTGGCGCCTGATCCGGCTTGAAGACCCGCGGGGGCTCCTCTTCCACACTTTCGACCTGGCCGAAGGCCGTTGGCGGGAACAGGTCCCGGAAGGCATAACCTGGCGTAAGCGTGAACACGGCTCAAGGCGGCCGAATAGCGGGGAAAGCATATGGCCGGATCTTGACGACAGTTATTTATGTCTTGAGTCCAGCCCCGCATTATTTAAAAATATAATAGCCGCCTGGCTGGCCAATGTGCGCCGGGCCTTGAACGGCTTGATAAAGCCAAGCCTGGCCCCCGGAGAGGAAGAACGCTTCGCCGGTTTCATGTTCCAACGGCTCGTCAGACTGCCGTCCAAATATTATTCCGAAGCCATCCATTCGGCCTTAAGCCGCCACATTTGGGGCCAGGCGACTTTTCCGCAGCTCTCGGAACGCCAACGTCAATTGTCCCGGCAGCTGGCGGCCCAATCAGCGGATCTGGCCCGGATAAGCCGGGAATCGCCCAATATTTTACCGCTCTTGAATTTAATTCCCCCGGCCTCTTGGCCGCGCCGCGATCTTTTGCAAGACCAGGTCTTAAGGGCCGTCATCCCGGTTTTCAAGAATTTTTCGCCGGCGGGGCTGCGGTGGCTGCGCCGGGCTCCGACCGAAACCCTGGCTTCTTTTTGCCGTTATTTTGAAAAATTTAAATGTCACTGGGCCACGGATGAGCGGCCGGAGACCGCCAGGGAAGTGGCGGAGCTTATGGCGGCCTTGCCGCCCCAGGCCACCGAGCGGCCTGAAGTGGCTGAAACGGTCATGGATTGTTCTTTGCGGCTATTGCATAAAATCAGCGCCAATCGGCCATATCGCCCCCCGGTCCGCGAGCGCCTGCTCCGCCTTCAGGCCCGGCATATTATGGCCCGATGGGATTTAAGTGAAAATCCCAAAGATGACCTGGAGGAAATAAAGGAAGAAGTGGCGGAGGAGGGAGAAGACATACTGGACTGGTTCAACAACGAAGGCCATCGCCTGGGTTTGCCGGATAAAAATTCCACCTGGCGCTCCCTGAAGCGCCGTTCGGATAAATGGCATGAGCACTTCAGACGGGCGGAACTGCGGGAGAACTTTCGGGAGGCCCTGGCGGGAAATGAAAACACGGCCTGGGAGAGCCTGTTGGGACAAACAGTCATAGAGGGTATAAAAATAACCCCCCTGATTACGGGGCTGGATTTATATAACGAAAGCCTGGAAATGCGGCACTGTGTAGTAGCCTATGCCCCGCGGTGCCTCTATGAAGGCTGGCGCGTCTTTTCCCTCCGGGAAGCGGATGGAACCCGTTCCACCCTGAGCTTGAAACCCCAAAGCAACGGTTTGGCCATCGACCAGCATAAAGGCCCGGATAACCGCCCGGTGAGCCCGGCCGCGGCCCAAGCGGCCCGGGAGGTTTGCCGGCTCTACAACCGGAAATACCGGGAAGCGGCGGAAACGGCCTTGACCGGCGCGGCGGCTTGAGGGGGGCGGAGTATGCTTTGGACAACAATACCGCTTCAAGCCCGCTATTTGGGAGGACCGGGAAATAGCCTGGATTTGCGGGCCGACTTTCAAGACTTCTGGTTATTGGAAGAAAGCTCCCGCCTGGGCCGCTCTCTCCGGCAGGCTTTTGAGAATCTGGTCGAACGTCATCGTCTATATGAAATTATAAAAGTGGAAGAACGGCCGAGGGCGGTGCGCCTGACCTTGGCCCATATGTGGCGCTTTACCCGGCTGGAAGGTCACCCGGGGCTCATATTGCACACTTTCGACCTGGCTCAAGGCCGCTGGCGGGAACAGGACCCGGCCGCCATAACCTGGCGTAGGCCTGAACAGGGCGTAAGGCGGCCGAATATCGCGGAAACCATCTGGCCCGCTCTCGAAAGCAGTTATGGCCCGGGAAGGGCCGGCCCCGGTTTGTTTAAAAACATAATGGCCGCCTGGCTGGAAAAGGTTCGTCCGGCCTTGCGCGGCGAGGTGAAGCCGGGCCTGGCCCCGGTAGAGGAGGAAGGGTTGGCCCATTTGTTTTTCCGCTGGTCCGTCAACCTGCCCGCCGACTACCGCTCCGGGGTCATTGATTCGGTCTTGAACGGCTACATCTGGAACCGGGAAGCTTGGACTTCCTTGTTCCCCCTTCGCCGGCCAGATAATATCCGGCTGTCCCAGGTTCTGGAGGCCCAGTCAGAGGATCTGGTCCGTATAAAACGGGAATCGCCCAAGGCTTGGAAACTCTTGAATTTCATCCCCTCGACCTGGTGGCCGCGCCGCGATCTTTTGCAGGACAGGGTCTTAAGGGCCGCCAGCCCGGTTTTTGCCAATTTTTCACCGGCGGGGTTGCGTTGGCTGCGCCGGGCTCCGGCCGAAACCCTGCATTATTTTCGCCTTTGCCTTGAAAAAGTTGAAAAGGGGTGGGCCGGGCTGGAACAGCCAATGGTCGCCAGTGTCGTGGCGGAGCTTATGGCGGCCCTGCCGCCCCGGGCCACCGAACAGCCTGAATTGGCCGAAGCGGTCATGGTTTCTTTTTTGAGGCTATTGAATGATATTTTTGAATGGGGCTACGATTGGGCCTCCCTTCAGCTCCTCTACGATCGGCTGCTCCGCCTTCAGGCCCGGCATATTGTGGCCCTATGGGATTCCAGCGAAAATCCTGAAGAGGAACTTGCGGGAATCAAGGAAGAAGTAAGGGATGAGGGCAAATACATACTGGACTGGTTAAACGTCGTAGGCCATCAGCGGGGCCTGCCGGACAAAAATTCCACCTGGCGCTCCCTTAAGCGCCGTTCGGATAAGTGGCATGAGGGCTTCAGGCGGCCGGAAGTGCGGGATAACTTGCGGGAGGCACGGGAGGCCCTGGCGGGAAATGAAAACGCCGCCTGGGAGAGCCTGTTGGGGGAAACGGTCATAGACGGCCTGAAAGTAACCCCTCTGGTTACGGGGATGGCTTTATATAACGAAAGCCTGGAAATGCGGCACTGTGTAATAACCTATGCCCCGCACTGCGTAAATGAAGGCTGGCGCATATTTTCCCTTGAGGAAGCGGGCGGCGCCCGTTCCACCCTGAGCTTGAAACCCGAAAGCAACGGTTTGGCCATCGACCAGCATAAGGGCCCGGATAACCGCCCGGTGAGCCCGGCCGCGGCCCGGGCGGCCCGGGAGGTTTGCCGCCTCTACAACCAGAAATGCCGGGAAGCGGCGGAAACGGGCGTGAAGGGCGCAGCGGCCTGAAAGGCCTGAACCCCGGCGTAGGTTTTCAACCTTTCGCCGGAGCATAAGACTGGGGGCTTCGCGCCCCCAGACCCCTGCGCTGGGGGAGGGCGCGTGTGCGCCCTGCCCCAGACCCCACCCCCACCGGGGGCTCTCGCCCCCTGGACCCCCTGGGTTATTTCAGCATCGCCGAGAACTCGCCTATCGGCTCAAACACTCGGCGATGCGGGGGCGAGGTTGGCTGAACCGGTAGGTCAAGCCCTGGTCCAGCCCTTGAACATACATTAGGCCAGGCCAGGGCTGAGAGATGAAATCCGCTCGGCGGATAAGACGGCAAGGCCGGGGCCGCCGTGAGTAGCCGGAAGGCCGTCCGAACCGCCGCCGACTGTTTGAGCCGAGAGGCGAGTTGTCGGCGGCGTTATAGGAACCTCTTCGGGGTCCAGGGGCGAAGCCCCGGCGCGGGGGGGGTCCGGGG
>Ga0268262_10005100_pt1 | contig 13180 bp, 7 predicted proteins | sample TergutNc150P3_FD_190354 | JGI IMG/M metagenome (GOLD analysis project Ga0268262, IMG submission 190354) | Nasutitermes corniger P3 segment gut microbial community from laboratory colony in Florida, USA - Nc150 P3 (SPAdes) (version 2) | ecosystem: Host-associated > Arthropoda: Insects > Digestive... | reverse complement strand
CTGACACAAACGGAACAATTTCCGTTATTCCGCCCTCAGCCGCCTGACGGACAATTAAATCCATCTTGTCGCCCTTGGGTATTGATTGAAACAAAATTATTGGCGGTAAATTATTTTCTTGCCCATGCGCGAGATTTTCCGTAGTGCTACATTTTCCCGTTAATGCGCCGCGTTCAATAGAAAGAACTTGTACAAGCGTCTTTTTGCCGTCGGGTAAAAGCGCGGGAAAAAATTCCCCTGTCGCAAGGCGGCGGACATTTACTAGGTAGTGATAATCATTGCCCTCAAGTTGGACAATGCCGCTCCCATCGCCTTGCGAAAAATCCGGCTCTTTATTTAAAATAAATTGTTTCATGCCTTATGAAGCAATAGCCAGATTTTTTTCGGCTTCTTCCTGCAGCTCCTTCAATGTTTTTGAGTTCTGCATCAGGTTTTGGTACGTTTTGCTCTCAAAAATTTTCATAGCTTCCTGAAGTTGAACGTCGTATTCCATATCATAAACGGGCGCGATAGTCGTCCTATTTAATTCATTTCTGATAAGCCGCTTAAGCAATGACAGGTTAAGCTTGTATTCACGTTCAAGTTGTTGCGCAAAAGTTTCAATTTGCGCAGGTGTCGCCTTTGGATTTTTTTCGGCAAACTCAGGGATTCTATTCGCGTTTATCAGCACATTCATTTTTTCCGCGTCAGCCTCCGTGTATTCGGGAAACTTTACCTCACGATCCGGCGGAATGCCGATTTTATCAATATTAACATCGCTTGGCGTATAGTAACGGGCGGTAGTTATTTTAAAACCGGTATTGCTTAACGGGATTACCTGTTGAACCGATCCTTTGCCAAAAGTGTTTTCTCCCACAAGATAAGCCCTGCCGCGATCTTTAAGCGCCCCTGCGACAATTTCCGAAGCGGAAGCGGAACTCTTGTTTATCAATACGATGACCGGAATGTCTGCGGCAACAAGAGTGGCGCGTCTGCTGGCGTTAAAATCGCGGTTTTCCGTGGCAATTCTTGATCTGGTACGCACGATAAGTCCGCCGTCTAAAAACAGATTTGAGATTTCTACAGCCGCGTCAAGTCTGCCTCCGTAATTATTACGCAAGTCCAGTATCATGCTGGTGTAGTTTTTTTGTTTAAAGTCGTTGATAGCGTCTCTTGCCCTCTCCGCGGACTTTGGTGTAAAAGTGAGAAGTTTCAAATAGCCTGTTTTGCCAATCATCGCGTGTTTGACGGTAGGTACTTCTATAATTGCCCTTACTATCGTCACAGGGAACTCCATTTTTTCGCCGCGCCTGATAACAATATTTACGCTTTCTCCCTCCTTTCCCCTCAACATTCCAAGAACTTCATCCATAGTGAGGTTTTCAGTCGGTTCCCCGTTAATTTTAATGATAAAATCGCCCGGGTTTATTCCGGCGCGCCAACCTGGCGTATCTTCGATTGGGGAGACAACTTCCACCCACATCGGTTTTCCGTCCGGTCTTGGGGTACTGGCTTTTATGATATTAAGCCCCACGCCGCCAAAACTTCCCTGCGTAGTATCATTTAAGTCTTTCATGTCCGATTCGGTTAAAAAAGTCGAATACGGGTCTTCCAAAGCGCCGAACATTCCGTTCATCGCGCCTTCAAAAATGATCCTAGGGTCTACTTCTTCAACATAATTGCGAATAATAAAATCATACGCACTCTGCATTATATTTATATAATTGCGAACCTGGTTCTGCGGATTTCCCGTCCCGGAAGACTGTTGTAAATTACCCTGCGCGGCTAAGCCCGGTATTAACGCAAAAGTAAATAAAAGACAGAAAATGACAGTTGCTGAAATCCAAACCCATTTAAAAGGTGTTTTTTTGTACTTTATTTCCATAATGACTCCTGATATAATTATGATATATTTTTAATAAAAAGGGTAGGGAGTAAAGTATGGCAGCAAAGATAAAAGTTGGGAAAAAGCTTACCGCGCTTATAATTACAGTGTTAGTTTTTATTGTAATTGCCGGATTGCATGTGCTGGGGGTTTTTCATTATTTGGAATATAAATCCTATGACATGCGGGTCAAATTCTGGGCGGACTCAAATTTTAGCCGAGGTTCTGAGGAAATTGTCGTAGTACTGCTGAATCAGGCAAGTATTGACTGGGCGCAGGAAACAAAAGGTTGGGGCTGGCCGTGGCCGAGGCAGGCGTATGCGGAAATTGTCGATTACATGAATATAAGCGATGCGCACTCGATAGCATTCGACGTTATTTTTTCCGAGCCTTCCGTTTACAGAAACGCCAAACAGGATGAAATAATCGATAACGCGGTTAAAAGTCTGGAACAAGCCGAAGCGGAAAACGCCATTCCTCTTCTTAGCGCCACCCCCCGCGCCCCCGGAGAAAGAAGGCAGACAAGACCGCCTGACAGCCCTGAGAATACGGCAAGAAGATCAATATTCAGAATAGCGATTGAAGCTCTGCGCAGTTTAAGCGCAAGGGACGATGATAATTCATTTATTAAAGCGAATAAAGATTTTGGCCGTGTGGTGCAGACAGTCATGTTTAGTACCCAAACGGGGAGTGTAAGCGTCTGGCCTGATGATTTAAACGCGCCTACATTTGAAATTGAGAATTTTGGTCCTATGTTGGAACGCTTTAGCGTAGGAGAAGAAGAAAAAGCGCAGTTTCCAATTAAAGGATTAAGAGACGCCGCCGGCGCTTTGGGGAGCGTTACGGGCAAACCGGATTCTGACGGAATTATCAGGCGTATTAGGCCTTTTACCCTTTTTAAAGGAAAGGCAATCCCCGGTCTTTCTACCGCGTCTCTTGTTGTTTCAGGGAAAGGGCGGCAATTATCCTACGATGAAAAAACCAGATCAATTGAATGGGAAGGAACTACAATCCCTATTGATAAAAACGGTTGCGCCCTGTTACGCTATCACGGAGATTTACATGAAAAATATCATCTTTACAGCGCAATGGATATTCTGAAAAGCGCCGAAGCGTATAAAAACAACAATGAAGATTTTATGAATTCCGAAGATGAAGTCTATCTTGAACCTGAAACTTTTAAAGACTCTTATGTGTTTTTTGGTTTTTACGCGCAGGGACTTTTTGATATTTTTAACACGCCGATTTCTTCAGTGTATCCGGGAATGGGATGTCACATAACAATGCTGGATAATATGCTTGAAGGCAATTTTATTCGCGAAAGCGCGGAATGGCTTAACTTGCTGATTCTTCTTGTGGTTGTGATTTTTGTCGTATGTTTGGCTATTTTTTCAAGCCGTATTTCCCTTTCTGTTACAGGGATGGCTATTATCATTGTTGCGATAATTATCGGTTCTTTTGCCGCTTATCAGTTTAGCGGACTGTGGCTGCCTATGGTAACATATATTGCAGGAACGCTTGCCGCTTTTATCACCGTAACGCTTTACAATTACGCGACGGAAGGCAGTCAAAAACGGTTTATTAAATCAGCCTTCTCGCAATATCTGTCGCCTAAGGTTATTGAACAGATCATTCACGATCCTTCCCAATTAAAACTTGGCGGTGAAAAAAGAGATATGACCGCGATTTTTACGGATGTACGCAGTTTCTCCACAATTTCCGAAGCGTTAGGCGATCCGGCAAAACTTGTAGAGTTGCTTAATTTCTACCTGACAAGAATGAGCGACATTGTTCTTAACAATCAGGGAACAATTGATAAATACGAAGGAGACGCGATTATCGCGTTCTTTGGCGCCCCTATTCACATGAGCAACCATGCCGCCCTTGCCTGCCGAGCCGCTATTAATATGAAGAAAGCGGAGGTGGAGATTAACAAGGAAGCGCTTGAGAAAGGGTTTATCAATCAGGATGTTTTAAAGGCTTTGGCGGGCAAAAAGATAATAAGCAGTATTGACGATCCAAGTCCCATATTTACAAGGTTGGGTATCAATACGGGGGATATGGTTGTAGGTAACATGGGTACTCCCAATAAAATGGACTATACAATCATGGGAAATGCGGTAAATCTGGCGGCGCGGCTGGAAGGGGTAAATAAGCAATATGACACGGGCGGTATCCTGATTAGCGAATATACAAAAGCCAGTCTTGGCGACGAATTTACCCTTCGTCCGTTAAGCAGGGTTCGCGTTGTCGGCGTTAACACCCCGTTGCGGCTTTATGAACTGCTGGGAATCGCCTCCGAAGCCTCTACTGAACTGCAGGAAATGGTAAAAAACTGGGAAAAAGCCTTTACTTACTATGAAAAGCGCGAATTTCAGGTTGCACAGGGTATTTTCCAGTTAATTTGTGACAATAATAAGAAAGATCTTACCGCAAAAAAATACCTAGAAAGGTGTATAAAATTCGTATCTTCACCGCCAGATGAAAAAAAATGGGATAATGGTGTTGATAATTTAACGGAAAAGTGATATTAATTATATTAAGAGGTGAAAAATGAAAAAGATTTTTATTTTATTATGTTTAATTTTGTTTGTAACCGGTTTTACTGCGGCGCAGGTTTTCCCCGGCGGAACTCTTTATGTCGTTGTAAAAACAGTCACGCTTAAATCCAGCGCGGGTTTCTTTGCCGACAATAAAGGAACATTAAATTATGGAGACAAAGTTACGGTAGTTAAGGTTGAAGGCAAATTTGCAGAAGTCAAAAGCGCCAAAAACCCCGCAATAACCGGATGGACATCGACAGCTAACTTTTCCACAAAACAAGTAGTTGCGGGATCATCGAGTAACGCGTCGGCGAAAGAAGTCGCTCTTGCCGGAAAAGGCTTCAGTCAGCAAGTTGAAAATTCAAGCAAGCAGAAAGGCAAAAAAGTTAACTATGCCGATGTAGATAAGACTGAAGCTATTACAGTTCCAGAAGGAGAACTTAAAAAATTCCTTGAAGAAGGCCGCCTGAAGATGGGGGGCAATTAGTGAAATTAAAACTAATTGCCTTTCTCTTAGTAAGCCTTTTTCTTGTTGGAATGACTTTCTCTTGCGCGGCTATTACGAAAGGTATGCAGGCAGTCCAAGCGGCGGGAGTAAAAGCTAAGGATTCAGTTAAGTCTTCGGTTGACGCTTCATTTAGTAATTCAGCCAAAGCCATCAATACGTCCAATGCCGCCTTAAACTCCGCTTTTGAAGAAATTACTCCTGAACAGGAATACTTCATTGGCAGGGCGGTGGCGGCAAATATTCTTAATTCTTACAAACTCTATATTAAGAGTAAAAAGCTGACCACTTATTTAAACAATATCTGCGCCGCCATAACAATTAATTCTCCGCGTCCATTTATTTTTAAGGGTTATCATGTTGCAATGTTGGACAGCAAAGAAATAAACGCCTTTGCCACTTCCGGCGGACATATTTTTGTGACGCGGGGAATTGTTAACGCCGCTAAATCCGAGGACGCGCTTGCCGGAGTAATCGCGCATGAGGTCGCCCACATTCAATTACAGCACAGTATTAAGGCGATAAAAAGCAGCCGCTTTACTCAAGCTTTATTGATATCAGGCACAGCGACAGCCAGTGCCGTGTCAGGAGTGGATGTTGATAAATTAACCGATATTATGAATGAATCGGTTGGGGACATTGTACAAACGCTTGTTAATAATGGTTATTCGCAGACTCAAGAATATGAAGCCGATAATACAGCAATAAATCTTTTGGCGTCAGCCGGATATACCCCAACAGGTTTACTTACAATGCTTGAATCATTGGCCGCCGTCCAAAAAGAGGGTGAGGGTTTTGGTAAGACGCATCCAAGCCCCAAAGATCGTATAAACAACGCTAAAAGAACATTATTATTGTATGGTTTTTACAAAGATACAAGCGCGACAAGAAACAAGCGGTTTTCTGCGGCGATAAAGTAAACTCGCGTATTATAAATATAAGTTCACTAAGTTCCTTCTAAAGGAGAGCTGTTAAATGATAAAAAATAGGAAAACAAAAATCGTATGTTCTTTGGGTCCCGCATCATCCACTGATGCCGTTATACGCGATCTTATACTTGCCGGAATGAATGTGGCGCGTTTTAATTTTTCTCACGGTACTCACGATTCGCATCGTGATTTAATTGAACGCCTTAGGCGTATTTCCGGCGAAGTGGGAATTCCTGTCGCAGTCATGCTGGACACCAAAGGGCCTGAGATACGGACAGGCATGGTGGAGAATGACGGCAAGGTTACGATTAATAAAGGAGACGAAGTTATCATTTCTACCGACGATAGTTTTACCACGGCGGTAGGGAATGGGGTCCCGGCGCGTATTGCGTTGTCATGGAAGGAAGCGGGACAAAAATTGCAAAACGGACACCGCATTCTTATTGCGGACGGTCTTCTTGAGCTTGAAGTGATTGATACCGCTGGAGGCATCAAGTGCAGGGCAAACAATACTGCCGTTATTGGGAGCAAGAAAAACGTCAACCTTATCGGCGTACACGCCGGGCTTCCCATTATGGGCGAACAGGACAAGAAAGACTTAGAATTCGGCATTAGAATGAATATTGATTATGTCGCGGCGAGTTTTTTGAGTTTTCCACATGAAGTAACAGATATAAAAAAATTCCTTGAAAGTCATTCTTCCCACGTTAAAATCATTGCCAAAATTGAGAGTGGCGAAGGACTGGAAAATATTACGGAAATTGCAAAGCTTGCGGATGGCGTAATGGTAGCAAGGGGGGACCTTGGCGTACAACTTCCCACCGAGCAGATTCCCCTTGCGCAAAAACACATTATCAACGCGTGCCGTAAGGCAGGGAAACCCGTCATTACGGCGACACAGATGTTGGAGTCAATGATAGTGAACCCGCGCCCTACCCGCGCGGAACTGACCGACGTGGCAAACGCGGTACTTGACGGAACCGACGCGATTATGCTTTCGGGTGAAACATCAGCGGGTGCGTACCCGATAGAAGCGGTAAAAACGATGGACAGAATAGCATGTACCATTGAACAATCTGAGGAATACCGTAAACGCATGAAGAAGTTACACGAAGAATGTCATTCTGAAGTACATAATACAAAAGACAATCTTGGTATCATCATGTCAAGGGCGGGAGTTGAGACTGCGACATCGGTAACCGCAAAAGCCATTGTAACGCCAACCCGCAGTGGAAATACAGCGCGTATCCTCAGCATATTCAAGCCGGATGAACCTATTCTTGCCGTTACAACTGATGATCGTTCTGAAAGAATTATGCAGTTATACTGGGGCGTTAATACCTGTCTCAGTTCAATAGTCGGCGATTCGGAGACTATGATAAACAACACCATGAAGTTTGTTTCAGAGACAGGGGCGGCGGGAATATCTGATAAAGTGGTACTAATTGCCGGCTTGCCTCTTGAAAGTCCAAATATGATTAATACCGTCCGTGTCGTAATTGTCGGGACGGTTCTTGCGCGTTCAAACGCCGGCGGTTTTGCAAATCCCACCGTTACCCGCGCAAATGGCAAAATAATCCACGCCACGACTCCCGATGAAGCCCGCAGAAAAATCATGTCTTCGAGCAATGATGGAATACTTATTTGCAAAGAACTTACCGAAGACTACACGTCTGTCATCAGTATGGTGAGAGGTATCATTTGCGAAGGAGTTTCAGTAGTCAGCGAGCAAAAATTACGCATGATCAATCCCAATCTAGTCTGGCTTACCTACATCAGAGACGCCGCACAAAAACTCGAATCCGGATTAACGGTAACCATAGACGGAAAAGAACTGCTTGTGTATGAGGGAACGATTTAACGGATTACGAACCTGTACTGTTAGTCCGCGATCTAATCGGTCTTAATTGGACATCTGTCACTTTTTTGGGGTCGTTTATGCCGGTGGGGAGTTGTCTGCCTTTTTCCGGGGGAACGTCTTCTTCTTCAAATTGGCCGTCTGCGTCCCATAATTCGGTTTGGGGGGGCGGGCTGTCTGTGATGTCTAGTTCGCCTTTTTTAATACGGGCTGTTATTAATTTGGTTACGCCGGATTCTTGCATGGTTATGCCGATTAGGGTTCCTGCGCCTGTTGTGGTTTTTTTATTGTGAGTGATAATAATGAATTGGCTTGTGTCGCTGAACTCGTTTAGGAGGTGGACGAAGCGGCCTACATTTTGTTCGTCTAGGGCGGCGTCTATTTCGTCCAGAAGACAGAAGGGGCTTGGCTTTACCATGTAGGTGGCGAATAAAAGGGCTACCGCCGTCATAGAGCATTCGCCGCCAGAGAGCAGGCTTAGGTGTTCCAGTTTTTTGCCGGGCGGCTGGGCGAAAATTTCTATGCCAGATTCCAACACATGGTTTGGGTCTTGAAGCCGCAGTTCTGCCCTGCCGCCGCCGAACAGACGGCGGAACATATTGTGAAAATTTTTCTTAATACGGTTATAGGTGTCTATGAACAACTGCGAAGTTTCCTGGCGTATTTCCGCCGTAAGGTCTTCAAGGTCTTTTCGCGCTTTTTGAAGATCCGCCATTTGGTCGTTAAGGAAATCGTAGCGTTGTTTTGTCTCGGCGTATTCTTCCGGGGCCATGAGGTTTACGGAACCTAGCTCCTTTGACTTTGCGCGGGCGGCGGCAAGTTTTTCGCGTAGTACGGCAGGCGGCGTTGTAATGTTAAAAATGCGCTCTTCAAACTCCATTAAGTCCCTGGAATGGGTCTCCCTGAAATTCTCCTGAGTGTTTTTTATCTCCATCTCGGACTGGACAAGTTCCAAATGAATTTTTTCCAGCGCTTCCTGCACTTTGGAAAGTTCCGCCATCCGCTTATTGATAATTTCTTTCTTACTGGCGACATTATCGTTTCTTTTGCGAATATCATTTTCCAATTTTTCCAACTCAGAGGAATACGCTTTAGTCTTTTCCTCGATACTGGATATTTCTGTTTGTATACCGTTAATACGGGCGTTGGTTTCATCAAATCTTTTTCGGTACAGGGAGAGTTCATCGCGGATATTTTTAAGGAGAGCCTCCTGACCGGACAATTCGCGCCTGATAAGACGCGCCTGATCTTCCGCGGCTTGGGCGCTGGCGTTCATGTGGGCGCGGTTGATTTTCATGTTTTCCAAGGTTGAGCGGTATTCGTCGATTTTTGCCAAAAGACCGATATTATCTTCGCGCAGTTTTTTAATGCGTTGCCGCCTTTCCTCAATGCCGTCTTTTGCGGTTCTTATTTGCGCGTCCAATGCGCGTTTTTTGGTAATAATTCCCTGAGGGGCTAAAAATTCGTCAATGAAGGTTGGCGAATGTTCGCGGTAACTGTTAAAAAGCTCTACGGCTTTATTCGCTCCGGCGGCGGCTTCGGCAAGACTTTTTAGCAGAATATCGGTAATGCGCTTTATTTCCGCCGCGTCAACCACGCCCGTGGCATTTGAAGCGGCGGCAAGGTCGCTGACTAAAGCCTCCCTGCCTGAGAGTAGGGTATTCAGGCGGACTAGCGTTTCGCGTAAGGCTTCTTCCGCGTTTTTTCTCTCTGTGGCGGAATAGCCCGCTTTTTTTAAACCCGCATCCAATTCCGCCACAATGTCGTCTGTTATGATGGCAAGTTCTTTTTCGTGGGTAGCGAGTTCTTTCTCTATTCCGTGAATCTCATTTTCCGCCCTGTGCGACTCCTTGTCGTTCTCGCTGATGCGCCCTGCGGCAAGCTGGATATTTTCTTCAAAGGATTTGATATTTTCCTCTATGCTTTTACATTGCTTTCTTAAATCCTGAACAATAACATCCTGCCCCTCAGCATCGGCATTTAATTCCGTTATTTTTTGAACAGCCTGTTTTTCACGTTCTTCGTTTTGCCCGATTTTAGCCTTATTTTCACCGCGCTGTTCGTTGAACAGGCGCATTTCGTTCTCCCTTGCGTTTTTTTCCAGAGCAAGACCGTAAATATTTTTTTGAAGCTCCACAAGCCGCGCCTCCATGGAGTTTACTTCGTCCATGTGCGCTTCCAAAGCTTGATTCTCCGCTTCCATTTCGGCGCGTATCCTGTCGCGGTCTTGAGTTCTGCGCCTTAGGGTTTCGTTCTTTTCGTCCCTTTCGTACTTAAACTGCTTTAAACGTAAAAGCTGAATATCCAATTCATAGTTAAAAATTTCATCCCTAAGGGTGCGGTACTTTAGCGTCTTTTCCGACTGTATTTTTAAACTGTCATGGGCGCGTTTTACTTCGTTCAGTATCAAGTCAACTTGGCGCACATTTTCCTCGGTTTTGGCAAGGTTGCGCTCCGCCTCCGCTCCCCGTTCCCTGTAGCGTGTGATGCCCGCCGCTTCTTCAAAAAGATAACGCCTTTCTTCCGGCTTTGATGAAAGTATCTGGTCGATTTTTCCCTGTTCCATTACCGAATAGGCGGTTTTGCCTACGCCGGTGTCCCAAAAAAGCTCGCGTATGTCTTTAAGACGCACCTGCGCCCCATTGATGAAGTATTCGCTTTCCCCGGAACGGTACAAACGCCTCTTAATCTCGATTTCAGGCATATCCATGGGAAGAAGACCCGTTTCATTTGCGATGGCTAGGGTAACTTCTGCCACATTGAGGGGTTTTCTGGCTTCTGTGCCGCCAAAGATGACATCTTCCATTTTTTCCGCGCGTAGGGATTTGATAGCGTGTTCGCCTAAGACCCATTTAATCGCGTCAACTACATTGGATTTTCCGCAACCGTTTGGCCCCAAAAGGGCGGTAATGCCATCGTTAAATTCTATATCCGTGCGGTCCGCAAAAGATTTGAAGCCGAGAATGGTGAGCCGCTTAAGAAACATAAATTAAAGTTGCCCTTCCTTGATGAATCCAGCGGAAAGCCTTTTAATCACCGCGTCGAATTGTTTTTGGTGTTTTAAACCGTAGTTTTCCAGAGGACCTAATTCTAACTGATCAAAGCTGATATTTTTATTTTCATATTCGCAGAACATATTGGCAAGGTACACGGTATCAACCATATCTTTACAATCAAATGGAGCCGCGTCTGGGTCGTGATGATAGCGGATTGCAGCCACTAATTTGTCGGGGAAATTCCACTTTTCAGCGATGAGTGCCCCAAGTTCCGCATGGTTCATGCCGGCGGAAAGATCTTCAAATGTGGATATGGGGAGGCTTTTTTCGCCGCAGAACCCTTTAATTTTATCTAATAAATCGGGGTGTACGTTGGAAAATACGATTTTCCCCATGTCGTGTAACATTCCGCCGATATATACGTCGTCCAAAAGTCCTGAAACATTTTTAAAGTTCTTAACCAAATTGTAGGCATAAAACGCGGTTTTGTACGAATGTTCCCAAAGCCTCTTTTTCTCCACCGTATCGTCGCCTAATATTTTTTGTGTTCCGTAGGAATAAAGCAGGTTTTTAATCCCCTTTATTCCGATCATTTTTACGGCATCGGAAATATTATCAGTTTTTTTGGACAACATATATTGCGCCGAATTGACAATTTTTAATAAGTCCGCAGTAAGCGCGGGGTCCATTGAAATTTGTTTTGCAATCATCGGCATATCGGAAGCGGGATCGTTAATAAGTTTTTGTATTAGCAGTACGTTTTCCGGGAATTGCGGCAGGCTGTTTACATTTTCTACAATTTCTCCTGACAGAGTTGACATATTTTCTATCATTGTTTTATCTAGGGGGATTGATATGCTTGCGATTGTACAGTTGTCTTTTGTTTTAATTGTAAAAGCTTCATCGTCAAGTCCGATTTTTCTTAACATGAGGACAAGGATAACCAACCCAAGCCCCGCGCCTTCGGAATCGTCAAGCACTTGGGATAATGCGTCTTCCAGAGTGTCGTACTGCCTTGATCTTGCCATCTTGTCCTGTATACGCAGTTGTTCCATTTTATTTGCGGTGACATTATTGCGTATTTCAATAATTATCGTATTTCGTTTAACTTGTAAAATTACTTTTATATAAAGGCCTTTTTCTTTTTGCAACTGAAGATAATAGGAAATATTGCTGATAGTATCATCTTTAAAATTTTTCATTCCAGTGTGGTAATCGCCGTCGTTATTAATATCCAATCCGCGTTCTTTAAAATACACCCGTTTTGTGTTGGCTTTTTTCGCGTTAATTACAAGCTCCTGTACACAGTAGACAATGTAGTCTTTAAGTTTGATTTGATTCATGTGTTTAAGAAACGCGTCAATTACCTGTTCAATATAAATTTCTATTTCTTTGGGATGTGTGTATGTTGTAATTGTCAGGGGGAGTCCGGACTGTATGGCCTTTTTGATTTTTTCCTCATCCACAACCAGTTCGGAAGCAGAACTCATAATTAAACCTGCCTATAACAAAACTATTCTTTCATAATATTAACTTTTTCCATACAAATCAAGGTATTCATTATTAATAAGATTATGCAAGGTGTGTCAAAACGACACAGTATTTTGACACATTTGGCGATTTGTGTCATTTTCCCTAAAACGAAATTTAAGCAGATAAAAAACCTTTAAAAAACACCTGAATTAACCCTGAAAAACGTAAAATACCGCTTGGCATGGATATTGCTACTAGATAGGTATTAAAGGTGGTATAATATGAACAATGTAAAGAAAAGAAAAGAATTAAGCGACAACCTCTCCATTTATTTAAGGGAGTTGAATCGTACTCCGATGCTTAACAGGGAAGAAGAGGAAGAAACCGCACGACAGGCGGCTGCCGGAAACAAAGAGGCAAGAGAGAAACTTATAAAATCTAATTTGCGCTTTGTTGTTACAATAGCGAAAAGATACCAAGGGCTTGGACTTCCTTTGGAAGATTTAATTGCCGAAGGTAATGTGGGGCTTATTAACGCCGCGGATCGCTTTAAGGTTGAGAAAGGTTATCACTTTATCTCTTACGCCGTATGGTGGGTAAGGCAGGCGATTTTAAACGCGCTCTGCGAAAAATCCAGAATGATAAGGCTTCCCTTAAACTGCGCCGCGGATCTTGTTAAGATTGAAAAAGTGGGAAAGATGATAGAAAAGCCGCTTTCGCCGGAAGAAGAAATTAATGAAATAGCGGATATGTTAAACATGAATAAAAACCATGTTAAAGAAATCGTTAATATTTCACGGGAAATAATTTCGCTTGACACCCATGTTAATAACAGTGATTTGCCATTAATGGACAGTATAGAAGACAATCAATATATAACGCCGGATAAATACGCGGAACAGAGTTACATGAAGGACGATGTAAATAAAGCCCTTAACGGTTTAAATAAGGACGAGGCTGACATTATCCGCTTACATTACGGTATTGGAAAACAGGAGATGTCCTTGACTGA
>Ga0268262_10005099_pt1 | contig 13180 bp, 9 predicted proteins | sample TergutNc150P3_FD_190354 | JGI IMG/M metagenome (GOLD analysis project Ga0268262, IMG submission 190354) | Nasutitermes corniger P3 segment gut microbial community from laboratory colony in Florida, USA - Nc150 P3 (SPAdes) (version 2) | ecosystem: Host-associated > Arthropoda: Insects > Digestive... | reverse complement strand
AATATGTTCCTCATGTTTTTCACCTTGAGGATCCTGAGCGCAGGGCTTACCGTTGCGAATACTGCGACGAGATACGTTATGCCGGGGATTTTAGGTAGCGTATTTTAAGGCCGCTAATGACACTTATCACAAAAATCGAAGCATTGCTCATTTCCGTGCCATATTAGTCTATGAAAAGCCTTAAAAAAGGGCTAAAATCATTATTGGAGAAGAAAAGTGGCTAAAACAACAATACCGGTTCCCCGTGGCATTACTTTCGAAGATGTCTGGGCGGGTCTGATGGAAAACAGACAATTATTGAAGGATCTCGCCGAGCAAAATGCCAAGGAGCGTAAAGAAACCGAACGCGAATTAAGAGAAGCCACCCGTTTGTCAAAAGAAGTCAGCAGGCAAATGGGCGGATTACACAACAGCTTTGGAGAACTGGCCGAACAAATGGTCGTCCCAGGTATAATCAGGCACTTCAACAGAAAAGGCTATTATTTAGGGAGCATGTCTACCTGCGGACTGCAAATCCTTGAAAACGGGAAAGTAAAAACCGAAGTGGATATACTTCTGGAAAATGTTGATTTTCTGATCGCGGTTGAGGTGAAGTCCAAACCTAAAGAAGATGACATAGAACACCACATAAGGCGGCTTGAAATAGTGAGGGAATACCGGAACAAATTCCATGACACAAGGAAAATACATGGCGCTATAGCAGGTGCAATATTCACGCAAGAGGTGAAGAGATTAACGCTTGAGGCCGGGCTGTATGTAATTGAACAGTCGGGGGACACCATGAAGATAGACGTACCGGAGGGCTTTGTTCCAAGGGAGTGGTGATTGGCGCTGTATGGTGCCCCTGTTTGTCTCCTACCTAACAGAACTAAGTGACCGTACTGTTAGCTAAACTTTTTAAAAATAATTATCCACTTTGTATAGCTTAGAATTCTCGTAAATATCTTTTATCGCATTGATTTTTTTATCGATTTCCCTATTAACTATAAGGTGTCTTTCTTCCGCGATGTTAAAATGGTCTGAGCGGTCATTGTAGTCGTCTTTGAGATAACACATGGTGTCTATCATATTATGATAAGCTCTACCTTCATTGTGCATTTCCAAACATTTATAGTAATGCGACAACGCCCGTTGGTTCTCGCGGTAACCGGACAACTGTTCTCTCCATTCTTCGTCAAGATACTGTTTTAAATACTCTTCTATGTGTGGGTGCTTGTTTATTTCCAGGTTTTCTTTTTTATCTCTTTCATACGCTTCATATTGCCTTATCCAAAAAGAAAGGTGTTCATGTACTGAACCTATATAGCTGTGGGGAAAAAGATATGTTTCGTCCATTGTTTCTACCAATTGGGCAATGTCTATTAAACAATAAATTGATTCGGCGATGAGGTTTTCAAATATTTGGATAATATCAAAATTCTCCCCAAAAATTTCTTTTGCAACACCTTTACAATTACCGTTTTCAAATATTCTTTTATACTCCGTATTTTGTAAAATAAAATCTTTTTTTCGTGTGTCTCTTTTTAATTTTGCTTTTTCAAGTATTTTTTGATATGCCTCATAATTAACTTTAGATTTCAATCGTAGGCGATAAATACGTGCCACAATGCTGTAGTTAATTTTATACGGTGAAGTGATGTGCATATCGTAATATTTTTTAATATCTTTGGGTGTTTTGTTTAAATCCGATTTTAATTCCAATTCTTTTACCAAAATCCGTATTCTGGTAATTTCAGTGTCTACCAAGACATTTTGTAGGGGTATTATATCCTCATTCTTTATCGTAGCTTTATCGAAATCTTTTTTACGTTTATTTACTTCAAGTAGATTCAAATCATCATTGGCGTAATATAAATAATGAATGGCTTGTTTGCTTAATCGTTTGATATAATCCTCGTTATAAATTTTATAATCCTTAAACAAACAAAGCATTTTATAAATTTGGTAAGAAGAGCGTTTATATAGGTTGGCTCTACGATATGCTACTGATGATATGGCGTACATTGCAAAGGCAATGTCTATTTTTGCAAAAATTATAGTTGTTTTCATTAAATCATTAAGATGATCCAAAATAGCCTTTCTGTTCTTTCCTTCTGATTCAGAATCCATATAGTTAATATATTTTTGCAGGATAATTTCCAAGTCATTAGGCTGTTCCGCATTATCACAAGAAAAAAACACATTACCCCAGTCTGAAAGTATCCTTGCCAATACCGTACAAAATCTCATATTGTAATTTTCTTTGATTTGTTCGTTATTTCCTTTAATTTGTTTAACACTTTCAATTAATAATTCTACCACTGATTTTTCACCTTTATTTTCAGATTTATCTAACTCTGTTTCATATAACAAAGTCGAAAGTGCCTTATGATAATAATTACAAGCCGTGCAAGAAGAGTTTTTTGTATTTTCTTCGCATTTCAAATCTATTAAATCTGAGTTCTTATAATACAAAATATCTGCCACTCGCGAATAAAATTCTGCTTTAAGGAGGTTTGACTCTTCGTTGTTTATATTAAAAGTTAAAATTTCTAATTCATATTTTAATAAGTTCAAATGCTCGCTATTAATGCCGCCGATATGGCTTTGTTCGAGTATTTGAAGTTTAGCAATAAAAGGCAAATAAAGCATTTTTAGGCCTTCGTATGTCGTTTTTTCAAAAATAATGTCATAGGAGTTCGATGAGTTATTCTGCCATTTTGTCATGGCAATTGAACGTCTATGTATAATCCATTTACATAGTTCGCCATAGGTCAGGTAAGCAAAGTCATATTGCTTCCGTTTTTCGTAAATAATCCCCAATCTAAGCATATTGCGTACATATACATAAAGTTCTTCGATTGTCATTTCTTTATCCTTTTCATTTTTACCTTCTTCTTCTTCTTTATTTTCTTTTTTTTGTCCTATTTCACGAAGCGCTTGTACAGCCTTTTTATAGTATGCCTCTGCTTCTTCCAGTTCATCGTCGTAGTAATGCAAATCACCCAATACTCCCTGTAATGATGAAATAGCGTCTATAAATACAGAAGCCCTTTGATTTTTTTTGTATTCTTTCTCGGTCTCTTTTAATAGGTCTTGATAATGCTTTTTTAACGGTAGCATTTCGTCAAGTGAGAAGCTGAAGAGAGCCGAGAAAACTTCGTCTGTTTTTGCCATCGCGAAAATTTCATTGGCAATTAGGCCATCAAATTTGTAGTCTGAGAGGCTGAAATTTGATTTGTTGATATGTACCTGCGCCAAATAATTGAGTAAATCTACGGCAACGGATTTCAGTTCCGGCGAACGGTTTACTTCCAGCATTTCAGGCGACATATCCAGATGTTTCCATGAAAAGGAATGTTTGTGAAATTTGAAAAGGAAATCAACAAATCGCAAGGATGACACCAGCAATTTGTCGCTAAGCTCCTTGATATTACTTTCTGCGAGACGATAAAAAATTGGCGTTATCAGGTACGCGATAATACCAAGCGTATATTGCTTGTAATAGTTGAAAGATAAAAAGTGTCTTGAATTATGATAGTGTTGTACGAACAGTGTGTTTCTCTTATTTTCACTACTTTCAATATGAATATCAACGAACGACTCGAAGAGTTGTATCATTTTCTTGGGTGCACCTTTGCTTAAATGTGCAAGATATATAATAAATTGCTGTAATACGGCGATTACTTTTTGTATTTCCTCTTGTTGTGTATCTTCACAGAATATTTCGTTTTTCAAATACTTCTGATAATTATTTAAATTATAGGATTCTACCGGATAATCGTACGGAATAAGTCTGCGGCAAACAAATTCTTCGGGTAATGATGCTATGCTGGATTCCTGGGGTATCAATTTTTTACCTGTATGGTGATCGGTAAGAAAACTTGGAACGAGGACAACAACATTGAAAATACTGCCGATATAATTGTTCCTTTCCGATACATCGGCCAAATGAATGTCGAACATTTCACGCCCGGCAATAAAGATGAATTTTGCCCTGGCGGTAGAAAGAAAATACTTCATATTAGATAAAATTCTTAATATTTCCGTTTGCCTTTCACGCGTAGCGTGGATAGAAAACAATGAAGCTTTTGTTTGCGGGTTTTCTTTTTCAAGGCCGGCATCACCGGGTTCTACTTTGTCCAATTCGTCAAACACAATAACAACGTTAGGACGGCACATAATAATTGGTATTCGCTGTATATAGGTTAAAATATCCTGCAATTCTTTCTCTATTTCGCGCGCGTCGGCTATATTGCGTGTTTTTTTTATTTTTGCCCCAATTCCAGCGACATCACTTTCTTTCCCTATGCGTATTGAATTTTCACGCTCAGTACTATGCGTGATGTCGCTGTTCAGCTTCTTCAATCGTTGCTTTATTATTTGGTGTGTAACGAAGAAATGAGTGATCAAATTACGACCGAATAGTAGTTTACAGAATAGATACATTAAGAGAAATAATAAGCAAGATAGATAATTTATCGGAGGGAAAAATTTATTATCAAAGTATTTATTTCCTTCCCAAAAATATTGCGGGATTTTTTTTATTATTTTTGTTATTTCAAAAACAAGTTGGTCAAGTGAAAGTAAAATCTTACCGACTTTACCTATTTTTTTAGTATCTTCCTTATCAAAAATACCTTTTAAACGTTCTCTATCCTTTTTTAAAAATATAAAATCCAAATAAATACGGTATTTTAAAGGAGGATAATCCAAAAGTACCTGGGAACTAACCTTATACAGATTATTACTTTTAATTATTTTATTATAAAATTCCTGTTCTTGGACAATGGGCGTAAACAAATAAGCAAAAAGAATAAGAATCCCAAATACTAAAACGCGTCGTGGCAACATTCTTCTAAACGAGCGGCGAAACTTATTGTATTCAGTACTTAGCGTACGCGCTATCAACCGTAAAATGTCTTTTTCGTCATTTAGTTTATGCCCAAAGTTTATCCGTAAATACAGGCGATTATGGTTTTTTATGTAATTACTAAAACCTTTTATTATTGAATCAAGGAATATTATTTGAATAATACATTTGAATTTAAATTGAAAGCCTTTTTTTAAATATATACAGCAAAAACCACAAACAAGAATAAATTCCAAAATAAAAGGAATACTCATTATCAATAACGTACAGGCACTAAAAGGGTTAATATAATTATTACACAATGGTAGAAATAATAACAATAAAAATAATAATTTAGATAGAGTACCTATCAATTTTATAAGACTCTTATTTTCAATATGAGCAATGTCTTTTTCTGAAAATTTATCCTTTTTATATTTTCGATAATATTCACGTAACTTATCTCTTATATGTCTTCGAAACATAAAAGCAAATACAAAACACAGATAAAAAACAAATGCTTTTGTTGGAGTAATAGTATTTACTTTGACAAATTTAATAAACGGGAAGGAACTATATAATTGAACTTTTGAAGCAATTTGAGTATAACAAACGACAAATATTATTTTTAGCAAGTATTGTGTTTTTTCGACAGGAATGTATGGGTTGATTAAATAACTTAATTCTTTAAAGGCAGTTTTAATGCAATTAAAAAATCTCGCAAGAATTCCATGTGTTTGTTTCGGGAATTTAAGTCTATAAATATTAGAAAGACATAGTGTAATGAAGGAAAGACTGAAAAGAATAGGACATATAACCTGTATTATATTGACTAATTGATGAAATACTTGTAAGCAAAACTGAGTTCCGGTAACAGCTAGCAAAAGGAGAATCACATACCTCAGATTTTCAAAAAAATTGGACTTAGCTTTTAATGAAGTCTCATTGATTACCCAACTGACTAAACTTGTTTTTCCTACACCCCGGTTTCCCGCAATTAAATAAACACCAGGCTCATCGGGGGAATCCTCTATTACTTTCTTTAGTTTTTCCCGTATTCGTTCACGACCAATAAAAGCATGAGGAGAGTCGCCTGATGATGAATGGCTGAAGCTGTAATGCGGAAGCTCAATGCGGATTTTCTTTATTTTTGAATTAAGAATATCAGGCGGTTTCACAAGTAGATCTCCATAAGGTTTGCTTTTTTAATCTGCCTCATTGTACGTAAAACATATATGCTCATTAATAAATACCACCGCTCTAAGAATCGTCATTGAGCTTTGAATTAGGTAGTACTATTTTGCAGTCGGTACTCTCTTGCAAACCTTTGTCTTTATCTTCTGAATTTGTTTTTGAAGATGGTTCAAGCATTTTTTCTATTTTCTGTAATACCTTCCTGTCTTTTTCTGAATCAAGTTTCATATCATTGATCGTCTTTTTTATTTTATGCATTTTATGACGAAGCCCTATATAATTAATACATGAGAACCAAAATACTTTTTTGCAGTGTAAATTCAACAAGTAAAGAAATACAATAAAAACTATTAAAGGAAGAACTGTGAGGACATAAATTAATGCAATGACCCAACAATCAGGTAACCCATCAGAATGTAATAAAAATGCGACAATGCCATAAGACAAAACACCAAATAAACCGATAATCACTAACAAGCCTTTTATAAATGCTTTTACTGCCTTTGAATTAAGAATATCCTGAGATTCCATAAACAATCGCTCCTTTTATTTTATTCCCCGCCAAACCCCTGTGAACTCGGAGTTTGGCGGGTTTACGCCACTATTGGCGCAATTCTTTAGCTTAGGTAACGCAGTACGTTCAATCATGCAAAAACGATGCACAATGAAATTCTGGTACCTACCATCTCTGCATAGGAATACACTTCTGCACAATCATGACTTTCATTTCGTTGTTGTCGCAGATATATATCCCGGATCACTTTCTCCAGCACTATTATAAGTGATTATCTTGTAATAGTAGGTTGTATTAGGAGACAAATTACTGTCACTAAAAGACCAAGCTAAATAATACTTAATAATCTCTGGATTTTCTAATCGAATGTACGTACCGGAAGCGCTTGAGCTACGATACACATAGCACCCTTCGGCCCACTCTTTAGAAAAATGTATTGTGATATAATTTGATCCCACAGAACCCAATTCTATTCTTGGAGTTTCAGGTTTTAATAAAATGCTTGTCACGGAAACATATTCAGAAAGACCACTTTCTCCAGTGCTGTTACAGGCAGATACCTTGTAATAAATTGTCTCACCTAGGATGACCTCTAGAATATCTGTAAATGACGTAGATGAAGTTGTTCCTAAACAGTAATAATAACTAGAAGGTCCTTCTTTTAACCCGGTGCAGTACACCTTGTACTCCGTGGCCCAGGTAACAGCAGACCAGCTAATTTTGTTTTTGTTAGTTGCTGTTTGAGTCGCGGTTAAGCCTGTTGGAGTAGCTGGTATGGGTGCGGATGGAATCGTAGTCGCCGAAACGGACGAAGACTGGGCGCTTTCCTCCCCTGTGCTATTGTAGGCGGAAACCTTGTAATAGTACGTCGTATTTGCGGTCAGCCCCGTATCCGTATACGAGTTGGTTGTTACATCTCCCACATCTCTATAAGTCCCGGAAGCGCTTGAGCTTCGGTATACCACGTATCCCGTGGCTCCTGTAACGGACGACCAGCCAACCCAAATGCTATTTTCCGATGCCACTCCTGCCCATACGCCTGTTGGGGTTGAAGGTATAGATTCTGGTTTCGCCGAAACAGAGGAAGACTGGGCGCTTTCCCCGGCGCTGTTGGTCGCAGAAACCTTGTAGTAGTATGTCGTGTTCGCGGTCAGCCCCGTGTCCGTATACGAGGTGGTTGTTGCATCCCCCACTTTGCTGTAAGTCCCGGAAGAACTTGTACTGCGGTACACTTTGTAACCTGTGGCCCCGGTGACGGACGACCAGCCAACCTGAATGCTACTTGACGATGCCACTTCTGCCCATACGCCTGTTGGGGTTGAAGGTATGGATTCTGGTTTCGCCGAAACAGAGGAAGACTGGGCGCTTTCCCCGGCGCTATTGTAGGCAGATACCTTGTAATAATAAGTCGTGCCTGCTGTCAGTCCGGTATTTGTATATGACGTTGTTGTTACGTCGCCCACACTGCTGTAAGTCCCGGATGAGCTTGTGCTGCGGTACACTTTGTACCCCGTAGCCCCTATAACGGACGACCAGCTAACTTTGATGCTGGTTGAAGACTCCGCCGACGCTGAAACGCCTGTTGGGGTTGCGGGTATGGATTCTGGTTTCGCCGAAACAGACGAGGACTGGGCGCTTTCCCCGGCGCTGTTGTATGCGGATACCTTGTAATAATAAGTCGTGCCTGCGGTCAGCCCTGTATTTGTATAAGACGTTGTTGTTACATCACCCACACTATTGTAAGTTCCAGAAGAGCTTGAGCTTCGGTACACCTTATACCCCGTGGCCCCTGTAACGGACGACCAGCTAACTTTGATACTGCTTGAAGACTCCGCCGACGCTGAAACTTCTGATGGAACAGCAGGTATGGATTCGCTTGTTTTAGCCGAGACGGACGAAGACTGTGAGCTTTCCCCGGCGCTGTTGGACGCGGACACTTTGTAATAGTAGGTTGTGTTCGCTGTCAGCCCCGTGTCCGTATACGAGGTAGTTGTCGCGTCCCCTACTTTGCTGTAAGTCCCGGAAGAGCTTGAGCTTCGGTACACCTTGTACCCCGTGGCCCCGGTAACGGACGACCAGCTAACCGTGATGCTGGTTGCTGACGCCGCCGATGCGCTTACGCCTGTCGGAGTAGCGGGTATGGATTCGCTTGTTTTAGCCGAGACGGACGAAGACTGTGAGCTTTCCCCGGCGCTGTTGGACGCTGAAACCTTGTAATAGTAGGTCGTGTTTGTGGTCAGCCCAGTGTCCGTATAGGAGGTGGTCGTCGCGTCTCCCACTTTGCTGTAAGTCCCGGAAGAGCTTGTGCTTCGGTACACCTTGTAGCCCGTAGCCCCGGTAACGGACGACCAGCTAACCGTGATGCTGGTTGCTGACGCCGCCGATGCGGTTACGCCTGTTGGGGTTGAAGGTATGGATTCTGGTTTCGCCGAAACAGAGGAAGACTGGGCGCTTTCCCCGGCGCTGTTGTAGGCGGATACCTTGTAATAATAAGTTGTGCCTGCGGTCAGTCCGGTATTTGTATACGACGTTGTTGTTACAACACCCACACTGCTATAAGTCCCGGAAGAGCTTGAGCTTCGGTACACCTTGTACCCCGTAGCCCCGGTGACGGATGACCAGCTAACCGTGATGCTGGTTGAAGACTCCGCTTCTGCCGATACGTCTGTCGGGGTTGCGGGTATAGCCAATGTGATAGTAACACTACTGCTGGCCGTCTTGTTGCCATCAATAGTGGTAACGGTGATAGTCGCCGATCCGGCGGCAACAGCGGTAATTGTGCCGTCTGATACCGTGGCTACTCTGGTATTACTGCTGTACCATGTTAAGTTCTGGTTTGTCGCATTTGAAGGTAGTATTGCCGCGATGAGGTCTTCAATGTTGCCCACATTAAGGCTGATGGATGATTTGTTGAGGGATACTCCGGTAACGGGGACGTTTTCGGCAGCAACGCTAACGGTACAAGAGGCTGTTTTGCCGCCGTCAACGCTGGTTACGGTGATAGTTGCCGTTCCCTTAGCAATAGCGGTAACTTTCCCGCTTGTGGATACGGTGGCTACGGCGCTGTTGCTGCTCCGCCATGTTACGTTCTGATTGGTTGCGTTGGAGGGCGCTATTGTCGCATTGAGGGTTTCAGTGTTACCTACGAGAATGTAGGTGGATGACTTCAAGGAAACGCCAGTTACGGCGACGCTGGTAGATCCGCTGGGTGTATTGGGTGTGGTGCTTGTACCACTGCCTAGGTCTGTTGTACCGTTGCCGCAGGCCGCCAGGGAAAACACCCATACGCCCAGTACCGCGATGCTTATGCCCAAGAGCAATGTCCTAAAGGTGAAATTTGCCTGTTTTGAGGTCTTTTTCATAACCGTACTCCTTTTACAAAATGATTTTTTTTGAAAAAGTCTTTTTTCTCAAAAAACTACAAAAAATGCGCTATACGCAAAATTTTTTTGTCCATTGACCACAGATTTTCCATAAAATATTCAAATAGGACTATAGTCCTATTAATTTCATATTATACATCCTATTATCCTATTTTTCAATGGATTATTAGGATTTTTCGCCTATTATCGCAAAAACAATGGGATTTAAGGAAAACTTAAAGTCAGAGCTGGTTTATTCCGGTATGCTTGTAAAGGAACTTGCGCAAAAATCTGGGGTGAATAAATTTAGTCTTGATAACTATCTGAATTCCCGTGGTCAGATACCTTCTATAGAAGCGGGTTATAAGATTGCTCAAGCTTTAGGTGTTTCAGTCGAATATCTTGTTACGGGCAAAGAAATCAATCGCCCTGAAAAATTGGAAAATTCTATCAATGATATACGAACAATAGTCAGGCTTGCAAAACAATTAGATGACGAAAAACGTGAATTTGTCATAGACTTCCTAAAATGGATTAAAACTCGAACATAGCGGACTTCATAGGGCTATTAGTGTGGATGGGCAGGAAATAAAGGCGTTATTGGGCAAAAACATCAAAAAATTAAGGTCTTCCAGGCATTATTCCCAGGAAGAATTAGCCGAAAAAGCGGATATTTCCATCATTTATTTAAGCAGTATTGAAAGGGGTAAAAAATATCCAAAACCTGCAATTTTGGGGCAAATAGCGGAAAGTCTGGAAGTAGAAATCTACGAGCTTTTTAAAGCGGATCACGTACCCAACGCCGCCCAGGCTATTGCAACCGAAAACAATAAAAAACTAATTAACCACATTTCCAAAGATATAACCCAAAAGGTAATGCAGGCAATGGAAGCTGGTTTCAGAAAATACATAACATAGTGGGTTTAAGAAGCGATTACCGGGGTGCGACCAGCCACAGGGCGCTATGGGTATTTATATTCCTGCTGCGATTTCCTGATGTACTATTTTACCGATAACCTGGGCTGGGGTTTGGTTAGTAGCCTCAGCCATGGCTATTATATAATTGGCGGTAACTTTATCAAGAACTTCGAGCAGGGTGCGCTGCTTGGCAAAAACACCTGGCCGCGCAAAGTTTACCTTCGGCGTCGTTTCTGTCCACCGTTCATCAAGTGCGTCATATTCTTCATCGGTCATATCCGGCATAGTCACTCCAGTTCTTTTAGTTTTTCGTAAAACTGTCTTCTGCATTTCATTGCATGAAATACCTTAATTGTTTTCTCGTCTAATAAATTGTACATGATTTCTAGTAAATTCCCTGATTTATCAAACCCAATAGACAAATATTTTGTCTCATTATCCTCTTCAATTATACCATCGGCAATATGGTTTAACAAAACCCATCGTATATTTTTTTCCGAAACTTCATGCTTAAAAGCTGATGGAACAAAGACTATCTCCGGTCCCATAATTCAATTCTACTATAAAACCGTTAAAAATACCAGTAGCCTTTATAGGTATCAAGAGTTAAGCCAGTCAATTCCAAACTCCGCATCTGCTTCAGACAAATTCCAGCCTCCATTTATTAGATAATCCACGCCCATTTTTTCTTTCATTACTTTTGCTAAAAATGGGGGCATGGGAGCTGTCCTTATAAGGCGGCTAAATCCTTCTTTGTCTCCGGCTTCCAATAATGTAAATGCCTTGTTTGAGATGGCAAGTTTTTCGTCAAGGGTCATGGTTTCCGGCATATATTTCTCCTTGGTTTACAGTATAACAGTCCTATAAAACGAAATAAAGTCCTTTTCGCTATTTCAGTTACCTGCATAGAAATCACTACATTATAACTGGCCATGAAAATAAATTTATTGCCCCTTGTAATTTATCTGATTGTTCTTGCGGCTTTTCCGCCGTCCAATTCACCTGACGGCAAAACACTCCCGCTTAAGGATATGGCCTACACGTTGGCGGACAGCTCTGGCGTTAAAGTTTCTGCCTACGATTTTGGCGAAGGCGATTTGAAAAACTCTGGCGGGAAGCGGGTGCCTTGTCCGCTTGACGGCATCATCGCGGTGCCGGAAGGTTCCGGCCCGTATCCGTTGGTAATCGTTTTTCATGGCGTTACAAGGGTAAAAAATGTTTATGACAAGGTATATTCGGGTTTTGACTACCTTGTCGCACAGCTCGCCGCCGAGGGTTATGTCGCCGTGAGCTTCAATGTCAACATTGAGTATCACTGCTGGGATTACGGCGAGTCCAGGATGTTCGATTGGGCGTATCAGGTTTACAAGCAGCAGATAGCGTTGCTACAGCGGGCTAACAACGGACAGGAATCCGGACATGGCGTCGATCTGCAAGGCAAGATTGATTTTTCTCAGATAAACCTCATTGGCCATTCGTGCGGCGGCGAAATGGCCGATTTAATCATCCGCAAGGAGCAGGACGAGGGGTTAAACAGGATACGGTCGCTTGTTCGTGTTCAGGCAACAACACTCATATATGACGATCCCTTCCCCGATGTGCCTACCGGCATTATCATCGGCGAGTTTGACGGCGATGTTCCGGAGGCCGGTCAGTATGTATTTGACGAACTTCAAAAACAACAAGGGCGCTTTTCTCCGGCATCGATTGTTTACCTCCAGGGCGCGAACCACGCGTTTTTCAATCGCTGTTTTATCAAGGACGAAGCGAGATCGCAGACGAACAGGCTGACCCGCAAGCAGCAGGAGGATTTTCTTGCTCACTATACTTGCGCTTTTCTTTCGGTATACGCAAAGGGCCGGGAGCGGGGGCAATGTGAAAACCGCTTTGGTATTTGGGATGTAACGGAACCTCAACCCGTCACGATGTTTGGTTACGCTGTCACGGCATCCAGCCTGACGCCTGAACGCCTGGCCCTGTTTATTCCAAGCGAAGATGGCGTACCGCATCTGGCTCCCAGTAGCGAAGCTTCTGTTGCGTTTATTTCAAAAACCTCTAGGGATGGCATTTGGTTCAGGCACCCAGGGGCGTCCTATGTAGCCGATAAGGAATTGCCGTTATACGCCATTCGGTGGAACGAGATCGGAGGGACAGTTAGCTTTAACTGTATGCAGGATAATCCTACTGATTTTTCCGCGTATAGCGCTTTGAGCCTGTTCGTCGCGGTTGACTCATCCGACGCCCTGAACCCAAAGGGGGAAGCTCAATCGTTTACTGTCGCCTTGATTGATGCAACCGGAACGAAGCAAAGCGTTTTGATCCCCAAGGGAACCAGCGCCCTGGCGTATCATGACGGGCGCA
>Ga0268262_10005098_pt1 | contig 13182 bp, 11 predicted proteins | sample TergutNc150P3_FD_190354 | JGI IMG/M metagenome (GOLD analysis project Ga0268262, IMG submission 190354) | Nasutitermes corniger P3 segment gut microbial community from laboratory colony in Florida, USA - Nc150 P3 (SPAdes) (version 2) | ecosystem: Host-associated > Arthropoda: Insects >... | reverse complement strand
ATGAAGGGAAACTTCCTCTTGTTGCCGCTTCAATATCAAAAGATATGAATAAATTCCTCAGTTGGTGCGATGATGTCCGTAATAAGTCAGTCCGCGGAAAAATTAAAGGTTTTCAAGTCAGGACTAATGCAGATCAACCTGAAGATGCAAAACGCGCGTTTGATTTCGGCGCTCAAGGCGTTGGTCTTTGCCGTACTGAACATATGTTCTTTGACAAGGAAAAACTTATTCACTTCCGCGCTATGATTGTAGCGGAAACAGAAGAAGAGCGAAAAACGCAGTTAAAGAAGATACTTCCGTTGCAGCAAAAGGATTTCTTCGGTATTTTCAAGGCGATGGAAGGCCGTCCGGTTATAATCAGGCTTCTTGATCCGCCGTTGCATGAATTTGTGCCTCATACAAAGGAAGAAATTGCCGAACTTGCGGATCATTTAAAGATTGATGCCGCAAAACTGACAGCTATAACTGAATCCTTAAAAGAAAGCAACCCAATGTTGGGTCATCGCGGGTGCCGTTTGGCGGTAACATTTCCGGAAATTTACGATATGCAGGTAGAAGCAATTGCCCATGCCGCAGTTGAGTGTGTTAAACAAAATATACCTGTACATCCTGAAATTATGATCCCAATTGTTATTACAGCGAGAGAACTTAGACTTTTACGTCCCAATGCGGAAAAAATTCTTGAAAAAGTTTTTAGCGCGGCCGGCGTTAAAGTTCCTGTAATTATCGGAACCATGATTGAAGTGCCGCGCGCGGCGATTCGTTCCGCGCATATCGCAAAATACGCGGACTTTTTCAGTTTTGGAACTAATGATCTGACACAGATGACTTTTGCTTTCAGCCGTGATGATGTCGCGTCATTCTTGCCTGTCTATCTTGATAAACATGTTCTTGATGTTGATCCATTCAAACAGATTGACGAAGATGGCGTTGGCGGTTTGATAGAACTTGCGATTAGGGAAGGAAGAAAAGTAAAACCAGATCTCAAAATTGGGGTCTGCGGAGAACACGGCGGAGATCCTGCGTCTATTGACTTCTGTTATAGAGCAGGGTTGAGCTACGTATCATGTTCACCCTTCCGGGTACCGTTAGCGCGTCTTGCAGGCGCACAGGCGGTTATAAAAAATACCGGAAAGAACATAATGGGAGGGGAAACAGTTAAAACTGCTAAACCCGCCACTGCCAAGGTGAAGGGCAGTAAAAAACCTTTAGAGGGAGGCAAGAAAATGGCAGTAACATCTGCAAAGAAGCCGGCGGCGAAAAAACCCGCGGCTAAGAAACCTGCGGCTAAGAAAGCCGTAAAGAAACCTGCGGCTAAGAAAGCCGTAAAGAAACCTGCGGCTAAGAAAGCTGTAAAGAAACCTGCGGCTAAGAAAACAACCGCAAAAAAACCGGCAGCAAAATAAGCCGGCAACCGGAAAACCGGTTATGTAACAGGTTTTTTGGTTATAGAAAAATGTTTCTTTATAAAAGACCTGATCTTTATCTTTATAAGGTGAGTGATCAGGTCTTTTTTGTTAGAATTGGAAATATTGTAAGCGAAGTAGCTGGATTTTCAAAAAACTACTATTGACACTTTTCGTAATGTATGGAAAAGATATGTATGCTAATGGATATTGAAAATAAAAATACACTGCTTATTGTTGATGACGAGAATATAAGCATCAAAGTCCTAGTTGACATATTGGGCTTGGAATATACTATTTATACTGCGACAAGCGGGCAAAACGCCATTGAAAAAGCAAAAGAATATAAGCCCGATCTTATCCTGCTGGATGTAATTATGCCGGATATGGATGGATACCATACGCTTTCAGAATTAAAAAAATGTGAGGATACTTCCAAAATCCCTGTAATTTTTATTACCGGGCTTGACAGTGACGAAAATGAAGAAAAAGCACTTTCTCTTAATGCATCTGACTACATAACAAAACCCATCAACCCAATGATTGTAAAGTTAAGAGTACGTAATCAAATTCAAATTGTAAACCAAATCCGTACTATAGAGCGATTGAGTTTGATCGATCAACTGACCGGTATACCCAATAGGCGTAGTTTTGATGAACGGTTGCAGATGGAGTGGAAACGGGCGAAAAGGGAACAGACGCAAATCAGTTTATTGATGATAGATTTAGACAAATTTAAGAATATCAACGATACATACGGCCATCAGCAGGGAGATGTTGTACTACAGGCAGTTGCCAAAACTTTACAAGAGGCATTCAACCGGCCTGCCGACTTTGCCGCACGCTGGGGCGGCGAAGAATTTATCATTTTACTTCCTAATACGTCTCTGTCCGGAGCCGTAAATATTGCAGAAAAAATACGTACCGGTGTTGAAAAAATAGAAATTCCCTATTATGAAGGCGTAATCATCAAGTTGACTGTCAGTATAGGGGTAAATTCACTGATACCGGAGCAAAATAACTCTATAAATGCTTTTATTTCCAATGCCGACAAAGCGCTTTATGCCGCAAAAGCCGCCGGAAGAAACAGGGTAATCCACAGCTAAACCATCTCTTTTTAATGCCGATAATTGAACAGAAGGGAAAATACCTGTAATTCTTTCAGGCGGAGGTTGGTTTGATCAGAGGGTGGTATACCGGAGCGAGCGGTATGAGGGCGCAGCAGTGGCGGCTTGACACTGTAGCGAATAATTTGTCGAATGTGGATACGGATGGCTACAAAAAAGATGTAGCGACTTTAAAGGCTTTTCCTGAAATGTTAATCAGGCGGCAGGACGATGATGGGGTTTACTTGCACCCATTTGGCTCCGCAGATGCCGCGCCCATTATAGGAAAAATGGGAACCGGCGTTGAACTTAATAAATTATTTACAAATTTTGATCAGGGTGCGTTAAAAGAAACAACAAGCGACTTTGATCTTGCCCTTGACGGCAAAGGTTTCTTTTCTATAGCGACCCCATATGGGGAACGTTATACACGAAACGGTTCATTTATACTCGGTAAAGAAGGTTTTCTTGAAACCAAGGAAGGTTATCCTGTTCTCGGTGAAAACGGACCTATCAGAGTAAAGGCAAACAATTTTAAGGTCGATGAAGATGGTAGGGTATGGATAAACGCCGCCTATCCCGATGAACCAGATGTAATGATAGGCAGGGAGACAAATCTTTGGGAAGAAACTGTTCTTTTGGATACGCTAAAAATCGTGGAGTTCGATCTTGACATCTATCTTAAAAAACAGGGTTCCAGCCTTTACAGCGAAAGCGAGTATTCAGGCCCCGCAATGATAATACCCGAAGGCGGACGACCAAAAGTTTTGCAAGGGTTTCTTGAAGCTTCCAATGTTGATCCTGTAGTGGAAATGGTCCAGATGATCGAAGTAAACCGCGCTTATGAAGCGAATCAAAAAGTAATTCAGAGCGAAGATTCGGCGCTTGGTACGTTAATTAATCAAGTAGCCAAATTCGGCTAAAAAAATGAGGTAAACAATGGTTAGAAGTTTATGGACAGGCGCTTCCGGCATGATAGGGCAGCAGGCAAATATTGATACAATTTCAAATAACCTTGCCAACGTAAATACGCACGGTTATAAGCTACAGAGAGCGGACTTTGAAGATTTAATATACCAGACTGTAAAGACGGCAGGAACGCCCGCTACGGAAGACACAGTGGTTCCTGTCGGCATTCAAATGGGACACGGCGTAAAACTTGCCGACACGAAGCGCGTCTTTACGCAGGGCGCTCCGCAAAATACAGGCGTGGTTACCGACGTTGCTATCTTTGGAGAGGGCTTTTTCAAAATACAGATGTACGACGGCAGTATGGCATATTCGCGTAACGGAAATTTTCAGATAGATGAGACAGGCCGCATGGTAACAAGCAATGGTTACTGGCTGATCCCTGACATAGTTATGCCGGAGCGTTTTCTGCCTGATTCCGTAAATATAACCAAAGACGGAAGGGTCAGCGTGAAAATACCGCAGGATGGAGATTTAGTGGAAGTTGATGTCGGCAGGATTGAACTGTACCGTTTTCCGAACCCTGTCGGCCTTACCGCAGTCGGCGAAAATCTTTTTAAGGTAAGCCAGGCATCAGGAGAGGCAATTCCCGGCAGACCCGGTTACGAAGGTATGGGCACCTTGCAGCATAAGTTCCTTGAAATGTCCAATGTTCAGATCGTTCAGGAAATGGTTAACATGATTGTCGCACAGCGCGCCTATGAATTTAACTCACGTACCATTCAGACAAGCGACAATATGCTTGGAACAGCGACGACATTAAAGAGGTAAGTTAAGTGGAAACAACCGGTCTTGGGTCGATATATTTGGATAATTACCGTTCGTCTTTTTCAGAGGCAAAAAACGCTCTGAACGCCAAAAGCCCCGAAGATTTCCGTGAAATTTTTGAAAGAGCCTATTCCGCAGAATACGCGGATGATGAATACGGCGCTTTCTTTTACGAAAGAACTGCTTCCGCAAAAATGGTTTCAAATTCGGCAAACTCGCTTCCCCATAAGGGAAGCGTTCCGATTGACAAAACCGACAAACTCTATCAGCTTTGCCTTGAACTTGAAACTTATATAGTCAAAAATCTAATAAACGGCATGAGAAACACAGTACAAAAATCAGGGCTTGTTGATGACAGTTTTGCCGGAAAAATGTACGAAGATATGCTCTACGATGAATATGCCAAGGATTTTACCAAAAATGCAAACTTCGGCCTTGCAGAGCAGGCATACAGGCAGTTAAGCCGATATAACAGCTAAGTCAAAAACACCGACAGATTTTACGCACCGCTGGTACAAACATTGACGATTTGTCAATAAAATGATTTAATTATATAACTATGGATTCAGCGTCCATTGAGGAATTAGATCTCCACTGGAAAGACGAAGACCAAATCTTAGGCATTGCATCAGAAGGTGTATGCTGTAAGAACATGGATGACATTATTGAGCGTATTGCCAATGTAAAAAATACTGTTAAAAAAATTAACCTGAATAATCAGCGCGCTTTGACAGAAGTCCCCGATATTTTGAAAGAATGCGAACTTCTTGAAGAACTGAACATTTCGCACACTGAAATCACCGTAATTCCCGATTTTATATTTACACTGCCTGCTTTGCGCAATCTCTCCTGCTGTTGCAGAGTACTTCCCCAGCCGCCATCGGGTCTTGCCAAGGCGCAAAAGCTGGAGAAACTGCACATAAGGATTAACGAAAACTGGAGTTTCCCAGAAGGAATATCGTCATTGAGCGAACTTAAAATCCTTTTGTTAGACATCTATTCTGAAGCGGCGTTACCAAAAGATTTGGGGAATTTAAAAAAAATTGAAGAATTGGTTTTGTCAATAAAACATGAGCATGGGGAAGTGCAAAATCTGCCTGACTCTTTTTCAAAGCATCCGGCTCTGAAAAAAATCAGTATAGTTGATAATATTTACAAGAATTATAAAAATTTAGATTTTGACAAAATGGCTCACATACTTTCTTCATGCCATGAACTTGAATCCCTGACGCTTTCAGGTCTTACAATTAAAAAACAAAAGGACATTACAAAACTTACTAGTCTGAAAGAACTTATACTGCGGCATCTGCTTGTAGAGGGAAATATTTTTGATTCGATAACGACATTAAAAAACCTTGAAAAACTTGACATATTGGGCAGTGAATTTAAAATAACCGAACTGCCTGACATATTCGGTAGTTTTAATGAACTGCGTTCATTCTCTTTTGCGGGTAACTTTGTGCGCAATATGCCGCAATCGCTGTTTATGTTAAGCAAGCTTTCAACGCTGGAAATAGGCAGTACCGGAATCGCTGTTTTAGACGAAAAAATAGGGAACCTGAAAAGTTTGATAAATCTTCATATTTACGACAATATGCTCGAAAAACTCCCCAACAGCATTTTTACCCTGTCGTATCTTGCAGTTCTTAATATTGAAGAAAACTTTTTTAAACAGCAGGATATAGCCGCAATAAAACAAAAACTCAATGCCATGTATAAAAACGGACAAAGAATCGAATTCACGTGTGGCAGGCAGGGACACCGGCTTTCTGTAAAAAAACTGCGCGCCATCAATTATTTTGAATCAATAAACAGTGCGGTTTATTTCAGGTACTGCATGGCGGCAGTATACGAAAAACCGAACGCGCTTAAATATGTCAGAGACGAATTATTAAAAGATAACGAGTATATACAAATTTGCCTTGAAGCCGCTCTGCGCAATTCATATGCGGATTTTCTTATTAACGTAAACCACAAACGGCTTAAACGCGGAGACTATGAGCGTATATGCTGGGCTGCTATTTTACACTTTCCCGCGACTGTTTCCAAAATGGTTGAACCTACAGAAGAATGGCTAGTCTTTGCTGCAAAATGTTCCGGCTAATGTATGTCTTATATAAGACGCTAAATTTGTGATTTTACATTAAAAAAAGCAAAAATGCAGGGTATGGAAAACTGCGGGTAAAGTTTTGCTTTTCAGGGTGAGATTCGTTATTCGTTGAATTTTTTAAACACCCAAGTTTTGCCGCTACACCGTAGTATTCCCTCGCTGGAAATCCATATATTAATACCTGGTCGAACAGGAAAAACAGGCATTTCGCCTTCATTATAGAACAACGGTTCTGCAAAGGGGGAGCTTCCGTACCAATGGCCGGAACCTACAGAGATATTGACAGATTCAGAGGTTTGAGGAACAATACGGCGGCGGTCAAAATTTGAATTGATTGTTTTTTCCGCAACAGAACGCCAATCGACAAGCCAAGGGTCTTTACAAACAGCTTCACTTAATATTTTCGTTTCAAAAAGCTCTCTGAATCTTGGCCAATCAAAATTTGCAGGTATTTTTGTTTCTTTATCATTATTTGCAAAGGCAAGCTCCCAATAAAAGACCGTATCCGGGCCGGCTGTCCAGCTTAAGTACAATTTTTTTTTATTTACGTCATATGGGAAAAGAGCACCGGCTGGTTTTAAATGCCCAGGGATAAGGTTGTACTGCGGCCAATACGGCCATGCTGTAACCGGATTTGTCCATGTAACTGGAATTTCAATTTTTACAGTTTTACCTGGTAAAATATCAGTTGACTGCTTTTTCCCGTCAGTACCCAGCCATTCAAGACGCCAGTAAGGCTCTCCAAGCAAAGATAGCCACGATTTGGGCGTTTCCGGCAGTTCTAAAGTATATTCGGAAGAAAGACGATCCCCGCAGCAGGAAAGTTGAAAAGACAAGACAAGGACTGCTGACAGTCTAAATAATAGTTTCATATACATATATGGCGCACAAATGCTCTGCCGCTTTATTTTAACAGTCGAATTGCATTTTTTTCTTGTTTATATCATAATTAAAATAATGGCAGAAAATGATATTATAAACTATGTAAATACACTTCAACAGGTTCTTCTTGCCCGTAAAGAATGGCTGGAAACGTCTGAAATGGAAAAACTTAAGGATAATTTGCGTGCATTTCAAACATCTTTTGCTTCTTTATATAATATTTTCCTGAAGAAAAAACTAATAAATGAGGATCCATATAAACATGAGACCAAGATTAGCGAGCTTGAGGTACCGGAATCCGACAATTTTTCGGAGGCAAAACGAGTAGAGCAGCTTTCAATACGGTTGTCCAATTACGATAACCAACTGGACTTTTTGGTTAATTTTTATATGTTGGGCATAGATTTCTTAAATCTTGAACGTGTAAAACGAATTGTCGGACTTGTACGTTATGTTGAATGGACAAATCTTTCACCGGACAATGTCGGGGTTATGACTAAGGCTGTATCAGAATTAACAAACCAGTCAAAAGCCGGAGTTGATACGATAACACTCAGTATTATCGGAGAAAGTCTTAGCAGATTGTCAAAAACTACAGCTTCGATAATGGCTACGCTAAAGGACCTTAATACCTATTACAGAGAAAGCTATAAACTTTCAGTCAGACAAAGTGTTTCCCAGAATATGTCCGAGAGTGAAGCCACCCTTGATAACATCAGGAAAAAGGTTTCATCAGCGATGCCGGGAACGCCCTTTTACAAGGAGCTAGTAGATGAAATTATTAAGGAGGATTATTCTTCATCCGGTCAGGATTTAAGAGATGTGCTTTTAAGTTCTCTTATGTTGAAAACGGAAAAACGAAAAACCGTAAAGCCTGTTGTAGAATATAAAAACATTCTTCTGGATGGTATTCAAGTTATTGGCGGTGCTTCGAAATCTTTAAATGAGATTGTCATAAAACTTGATGAAAATCATGCTGTATTTGAAAGTGAAAAAAAGGGTTTTATTTATGTTATAAAGGAATTAATAAGGCAAATTACCAATGCCGAACCCGAAGAAGTTGTATACATTGTGGAGTATCTGGATCAAACAAAAGATACGATGATAAAAGAAAAGGTAAATTTTCATCAATTCCGTGATGAACTGGATAAGAAAATAAAAATTTTAAGCAGTTTTGTTAAGGGAGCCGCTTATAATAAAATTGCCGCAATGGCGGAAGACCAGATAATAGGTTATCTTGAAAGAAATATCAAGGATGTTCAGGCATTACATAAGACATTAAATGCGCTAGATGACTTTTTCAAGAACAATGCAGAGCCCAGCGACCGTGCTAAAATTAAGGGCATAAAGCCCGAATTGTCAGCTTTGAAGAATACGTTTGTTAAGGCCAATCAGCTTAGGTATGAATACAGCGCACAGAAAGAAGAAGATGAGCAGATGAAACGTCTTAAACTGGATTCTACTGATGATGTTCCCCCTAACCCTGCTAATCCTCCTCCTCCCCAAGCGCAGGCACAGACCTCTAAAAAGACAGAACCCACGAAAAAAGGATAATGAGGGTATTTACGCTGTATTTTACATGTATAATGACATACTAACGAACAAGTTATCTCAATAAAGAGCGAGGATTAACAAGAACTCCGTTTTTGTAGACCGTAAAGTGAAGATGAGGCCCCGTACTAAGACCTGTGCTTCCTACATCGCCGATACGCTCTCCAAGAGTAACATAGGCACCTGTTCTTGTCCTGATTACGCTCATGTGGCCGTACAGTGTACGGTAACCGGAGTGGTGGGTAATAACTACATAATTTCCCAGTACATTATCATATCCCACCTGACTTACACGGCCTGCCATTGCCGCCCTGATTGGAGTACCCGCGCTGCCTCTGATATCAATTCCTGTGTGGAATTGCCGGAGTCCTGAATTAAACGGGTCTATTCTATACCCGTACGGAGAAGTTATTGTTATTGCGCCGTTTATGGGCCAGATAAACAAATCGCCGTTAATTTCCTGAAGTATTGTAAAATCCAGTCTCGCTCCAGGGATAAAAAGGTCAGTTCCGGCAATAATTTTTTCAGAAAAAAGCTCATTTACAGTTTGAACGGTGCTTTTATCTACTTTGTATTTTTCTGCTATGGAAACCAATGTATCTGTGTTTTTGACATTATGTAATATTCCGTTTTGATTTGGTATTTTTAAAACTTTACCTATCTGTAATAGCCGTGTATTTGTTATTTTATTTAAAGAAATAATTGAATCCTGATTAAGTCCGAAACTTACGGCAAGCTCGCTTACATTCTCGCCACTTTGGACAGTGTGAGTATCATAAAGTAAAACGCGCGGTTTGGAAAAAGCTTCCGGTTCCAGAACAATGGATTCAAGGGATATTGTAGTCAGCAAAATGCCGGTTTCATCTTCTGAGATTGGTTCTTCATAGAGGACTCCCCCTCCGATACCGTATTTTGAAGCAGGAATTTCCTGTTGTTTCTTTATATGAGTTGGCTTAATTACGATAAAAAGGCACAGAATTAAAATTAATCTGAAGATGTTCCTGCCATTTCCATGAAGCGGCAACATACTTCAATTTTATTACATTTTTTTTTTCAATGCAACAAAAACGGTTTCGTAAAAACTAAATATCTGTCTCATTTTCCAGAATTTTCAACATATCCCGTATTTCCGCCGCCTGTTCGTATTCTTCTTCGGCAACTGCCTGTTCAAGCTGTTTTCGCATGGAACTGTACCTGTCGTGAGTATCTTCTTCAATGCCGCTGATAAAGAAATTCAGGGGAATGCCTGTATTTTCGATAATGGAAGAAGCCATAAAAATAGGGCATTTTTTACGGGTAACGATTGCGAATGCATCGGAAGGCCTACTTTCCAGAATTAGGGGTTTTTCATTGGTATATTCACCGCCTGTTATGATCAAGCGGGCATGGAAAACATCGTCTTTTATCTCATAAACTTCTATTCTTCTGACTGCAAGGTTTACATTTGCCAACATATTCAGGAACAAATCGTGAGTATGGGGACGGGGCAGCTTCATCCCTTCTTTTCCGATTAATATGGACTGCATTTCAAGAGTACCGATAAAAATAGGCACTGCTACATCCATATTTCTTGGTTTCATTAGAACTGCATTGCCATGACTTGTCTTGATAATAGACCATATTTCACTTATGACCATACCCTTCACTTGTTTCCCCCTAGCTAATCATACTGATAAGGTTGTCAATAAGGGTGCGTCCCTTTTCTGATGCGGGGAAGTCGCCGTATTGCGGAGAATTAAAAATATCACGCGCTTCTTTTATAAGACCCAAAGCTTTTTCTTCCGCTTCCTTCAAAACGCCCGCAGCAGTCAATAAATCTATCATTTCCTCTATTTCCGGAACCAAAAAACCGTTTGTTTTTGCTTCGTAAAAACAATAAAAAATCAACTCGCGTTTTTCAGGATATTTGTGCAAATATAAAAGAACAGGATAACTTTTTTTTCCTTCAACTATATCATCGCCCCGTTTTTTACCCGGAACTCCGGTTGTCAGGTTTTTAACATCATCAAGTATCTGGAAACCTATGCCGAGTTTTTCCGCAGCTTCGCCCAGATAACACGCCGCCTCTGTTGAAGCGTCTGCGATATATGCGCCTGATTCAGCGGCAAAACGGGAAAGGCTTCCTGTTTTTAATGCGCACATTACAAAGTAATCATTTATATCAGGAATAACCCTGATATCACGATGCCAGCTGATATCTATTGCCTGTCCTAAATGAAGATGCCGCATATATTCAGCCCAAAGTTTATATATACGGTCTTTATTGGCTCCATTGTAAGTTTCAAAACAGCAAAGCGACAGAAAGTAAAAAAAAGAGCCTGAGTTTATTGCCGTATCAACGCCGTAAATTTGATGAATTGTCGGTTTGCTGCGCCGTTCATCTGAATCATCTTCGATGTCGTCATGAATAAGACTGGCATTGTGGCAGAATTCAACGAGCGGCGCAAGGGGAATTGCAGCATCGCCGCCGCCAAGTGTTTCGCATATCAATGTCATTAATAAAGGACGCCATCGTTTCCCGCCGCGTGAAAGCATATCTTTAAGGGGTTCAATAAGGGCATTCAGAGATGATTCCCTGACATCTTTCCCTATACCGGAAAATACCTCCTCTGCCAATATCGGTTTGGCGCCAGTTTTAGTATTTGCCGGAAGCCAGCGCTCAAGTTCTTCTTCAATTTTTTTCAATCTGTTAACATTTTCTATATCCATAAAGATCAGTATACTATTATTAAATGACGGATTACAAGAAACCTGATCATTGGCAGCAGAAGGCGCGCGAGGAGGGGTATCCTGCCCGCTCAGTGTACAAATTAAAAGAGATTGATGAGAAGTTTAGTCTTTTTAAGGCGGTACTCCCTACCGGCAGCCGCTTAAACGGTCAGGCAGGCTTAAATGTGCTGGATATTGGCGCCGCTCCGGGAAGCTGGAGCCTCTATGTACTGCGTAAAATGGCGGCAATGAAAAAAAAAGGGGCTCTTGTCTCTGTAGACCTTTCGCCGCTTTCCCGTGAGTTTGACAAGGGGCTTTTTGACGGCGGCAATTTCTTCTTTATTCAGGGCGACATCACCGCCGCGCAGACCCGTGAGACAATTCTGTCAAAAGGCGCGTATTCGGCGATTATCAGCGACGCCGCTCCCGCCACCACAGGCAGCCGCACGGTGGACGCCGCCCGTTCCCTCGCCCTTGCCGAAGAAGCCGCAAACTATGCACAGGACGCTCTCGCTGAGGGAGGCAGCCTTGTTGTCAAGGTATTTCAGGGGGGCGACAGCGCCGCCTTGCTCAAAAGGATGAAGACGCTCTTTGAAACCGCGAAAAGCTTCAAACCGCAGGCTTGCAGGGGCGAGTCGGTGGAGACGTATTTCATCGGGATTGGGAAACGTTAAGCGCTTAAAGCCTATTCTACCTTGAACCGCCCTATTTCCCCGCTGACAGAGTCTATGTTCCCTTTATTCTCGTCCGATATTTCCTGTACCCTCGAAATTGTGCAGGCGATCTCGTCTATGCTGACGGACATATCGTCCATGTTTACGGCGGCATCGGTTGTTATCTGCTTTAACTCGCTGCTTTGGCTCAATATATCCCTGCTTTCGCCGGTTACTTCATCGGAGGTCTTTTGCACCAGGTCTGTGGCGGTATTTAACTGCGTTACAGCCTCCAGAATTTCCTGGCTGCCCTTCTCATGCTCCACCATTGAATTGCGTATCTGCGTCTCCTGATCGGACACAATCTGCACTTCCTGCTGTATCTCGTTAATGCGGTCAAGAACCGCGCCCGTTGACTTTGTGATAGTGTCAATCATTAACTTGATCTTCTTCAGTACCGCGCTGATTGTCTTGGACTGCGCTCTTGAGTTATCCGCCAGCTTGCTGATCTCGTCGGCGATAACCGCAAACCCCTTGCCTAACTCTCCGGCGTGCGCAGCTTCAATCGCCGCATTCATTGAAAGGAGGTTAGTCTGGCTTGCTATCGTCTGAATAACCATGTTTATCTCCAGAAGCCCCTCCGACTCCTTCGCAATCTCCTGTATCTCGGCGGAAACCTTCTGCAAGTCGGTGCGCCCCGCCAGCGAGGAGTCCGCCAAAGACTGAATGTTCGCCGTATTCTTCACTAAGGTCTCGGTAACGGACTGGACATTCGATACCATCTCCTCAATGGAGGCCGAAGACTTTGACAAGGTCTGCGACTGAGCCGTTATGTGATCGTTAAGCTCGTCCAGCCCCTTTATCACAATCTCTATGGAGCTTGCGGTAGCGTTCACCTTGTCAGCCTGAGACAGCACCTGCTCCCTCATGTACTGGACATTCTTGTTAATCCCGTCAATGTCCATCTTTGTCTTGTTCATGTGGAACTTCAGCTCGTCTCCGGTCTCCGACAGAGTAACCGTTTTCCC
>Ga0268262_10005097_pt1 | contig 13186 bp, 14 predicted proteins | sample TergutNc150P3_FD_190354 | JGI IMG/M metagenome (GOLD analysis project Ga0268262, IMG submission 190354) | Nasutitermes corniger P3 segment gut microbial community from laboratory colony in Florida, USA - Nc150 P3 (SPAdes) (version 2) | ecosystem: Host-associated > Arthropoda: Insects >... | reverse complement strand
GCAGTTGTATCCCCTCCGCCTCAATGCCGTGCTGGTAAAAGCGGTGGACGCGGCTTCTGCAAAAAAGGCGGAAACTCTGTTGGGAAAAGGCATTTCCATTGCCAATCTGCTGGCGGAGATGAACAAAAAACGCGTTACCCTCGTGGTCGATACCGTGCTGTATTGGCAGGGACAGAACAAACAGTTCGATGCCTTTGTCGATTGGGAAACTGCCCGCATCGGCAGTGTTTTCCCCAACAAAACGGACAACGAAGTGGTGCGGATTGAGGAAATTTTACAACCCTCGCCCAAACCCTTGAAGGAAATCAAAGGACTTGTCGTGTCCGAGTACCAAAACAAATTGGAAGAAGATTGGATAAAAGAACTGCATTCGAACACGATTGAAGTCGATTATCCGCTCATTATTTCCCTTTGCAGAAAAAAATAAATGCGGACAATCAGATTTTTCATTTTCGCAATAGCGGTACTGCTTTTGTCGTCGTGCAGGCGGGAAAAACGAATTCTCGTCCACGCCTTCGACAAGCAACTGACGATGGAGGAAGTACCCGAAATCATGCCCATGTTCGACGAGCAGGGCGACAGCGTGCAAATACTGCAACGGTATCTGGACGCATGGGCAGTCCGCCAGGTAATGCTGCACGATGCCGAGCAAAACCTTTCCCGCAAGGAAAAAAAATTCGACAAAGAGATGCGCCTCTATCGGGAAAGCCTGCTGATAGAGGCGTACGAAAAAAAAATCCTGAAAGAACAGTTGGACACGGTGATTTCTGAGGAGGAAATTCTGGAAATATTCCGTGCCAACCCGCGGTTTTTCACCAACAAAAAGGCGCTTGTACGGGTAAATTACGTGAAAATGCCCTCGAACCATCCTCAGTTGGAAGTGGTGAAGAAAATGCTTTTCAAACCCGAACGCAGTCCACAGGAAACGGAAAAATTGCAAGAAATCTGTAAGTCTTCGGCTGTCAATTCGTTTTTTTCCAGCGATTGGCTGCTCTTCGACGAAATATTAAAGGAAATCCCCATTGCAACTTACAATAACAATGAACTATTTTTGGAAAAAAACAAAACTTTGGAGTTGCGCGATGCCGACAATGTGTATCTCGTCCATTTTTTAAGTTACAGAATGGACGAGAAACCGCAACCTGACCTTTTTGAACGGAAGCGGATAGTCCGTTCCATTCTTCACCAGCGGCGGGTGGAACTGTTGCGCATTTTCCGCAAAGATGCCCTGCGGAAAGCACAGGAAGATGGAGAGGTTTTATTTGATGATGGGATAAAATGATAAATGGGGGAAAAGGATAAGGTATTGTTAATTTAATATACTTACTTTATTATTAAGTTTCACCATTAGCAAATTTAAAGAAATTTCAATCATATAACTGCTTTTGTTATAGCATTTTGTTTTGCTCTTAAATCTTGCTAAATAATGTCTTATTCGGCTATTATACCCTTCAACAGTATCGGTTTTTGCTTTCGACTGCAAGTGTTTTTCTACAGGCATAAAGTCTTCATGACTTTTCCAATAATCTGATGTTAAACAATTGATTTTCAATTGTTTCAACCTGCACCATAATTTTAATCCCCTCTGTGTTTATCTATCCCCACAGACAAACGAGATAAACCGTTTTCCATATCTGTCAACGGCAATCCATATCCATCGGTAGTTAACATACGTGTGTATTTCGTCAAGTTCAACCATTTTGATGGATGTTTTTCTATCAGGTAATTCTAAATTCGCATTGCTTTTTCTAACCAATTGGCATACTGTACTATAACTTGTTTTTAGTATGCGTCCGATGGCTCGGAAACCCAAACCTTCCAAATACATTTCAAATACCATGCGTCTTGTCTCGGCGGACTTTACATCGGACTTTGCTAATACCGTATAATGATAATTGCATGATTTACAGGTATATCTTTGATGTCCTTGAACAATTCCTGATTTTAAATGCTCGATGCTTTTACATCTGGGACAATTCATATCCTTTTTATTTATAAAATGCAATGATACTTAAAATATATCAAATTAACAATGCCAATTTTACTGTTTTATTCCCTATTTTCAAAAAACACAATTCATTTGCCAAATGCGAAATATCAATGGCAATTGAGCCTTCCCCAAGCCTTCCTAAGGAGGGGAGTGGGGATTAAGGGGGACTATCTCTACGATTTGACTTGCAATATTATACACCTGTATTTGTACGGGAAACGCATGCGTTGCCCCTGCCGAAACAATATGCAATACGTCATGGGTTGGATTGGGATAAATTATCAATTCTCCATTTTCCATTGTCAGTTGTTTAATGCCGATACCGTTATACGCGAAAACTGCAATCAAATTCAGGTCTTTATCCACGATAAACGCATACAGAAAATCACTGTTTACCACATTGATGTAGGACAAAGACGGGTAGATTTTTTAATAGAAAATGAAATATCTGTTGAAATAAAAGCCATTGTTAGTTTAGAAAACGTACATTTTGCACAAGCAATTAACTATTTAGAGGCATACAATCTGCAAACGGATTTATTAATTAATTTTGGTGCTAAAAGTTTACAATTCAAAAGATTATTCAATAAAAAATATAAATTTTAATCTTGATAATTATGAAAATCTTATTAAAATCATGGTTCAAGACAAATAAGTACCGAGCCTACCGAAAAAATTGATTATGCTCTTTCCGAAGCAAATCATTCACCGTTTTCACAGGCGAAAAAGTAGTGAGGGGAACAACGGCAAAAACCGTCAGCCAGTCCGACATCGCACCATTCCACAACCCGGGGTTTTCAATTGCTTTCAATGTTTTGCCATTTTGCGATTTTTCGCTGATAAAATACCGTGAAAAATCCACATAATCAGACAAATCAAACGGTTTTCCTCGATAATTTTTCAGCGAACAAACCAAATCCACAGGGTTAAAAAATGTGGAATTGTCCAGACAGGCTTTTTGCGTTGGGTCAGCCAAATTGATTTCGGAAGTTTCCACAATTTGCAAGGAAATTTCGCCCGCCGAATTTTTTACCCAAAAAGGACCTCCGCCCGCTTCATCTTCCCGCTTCACCATGCCGCAAATACGGATTGGACGGTTAAGTTTCTCAAACAGAATATTTTGCTTTTCCGCAGACGAAAGATTTTGGTACGAACTGGGCAGGGAAATGAAAAACTTTTCCCGCAAAAACTGTTCAATTTCCTGTAATTTTTCGTCCGATAAAAGTTCATTATCCATTTGACGCAGAAAATGAAACAAATGATTTTTCAGTTCCATCAACAACCCGACCAGCCACTTTTTGCTGACAACGGTATCTTTTTTATATCTGTCAAGACACACATTATCAATGTTTTTGATAAAAACAATATCGGCATCAATATCGTTCAGATTTTTGAGCAAACTGCCATGTCCGCCCGGACGAAACACCAGTTCACCCGTTTCCGTCCGAAAAGGCGTGTTGTCTGTGGCAAAGGCAATGGTATCGGAGGAGGCGTGCTGCGTGGAAAATTCAATCTGAAACTGCACGCCGTACTGTTGCTCGTATTGCGGAATAAGGTTATCTTTCAATAAATCAAACTCTTCCATGTGTTCGGGTGAAACGGTGAAATGCAAATAGGCGTTTTTTTTCCTGTCGCAAGCGTACTCCATGGCTTCCACCAGATGTTCCTCAAAAGCGGTGCGGGCAATTTCTCCATACTTGTGAAAAAGCAACAGTCCCTTAGGCATTTTGGCATAATTCAAGCCTTTTTCAGTCAAAAGACAGTCAATAATGGTAAAATAATCCTTTTTTTCCAGCAATTCCGATAAATTCAGCCCGTTTTCCGTTATTTTCTTTTTCAGCGATTGAAAAAATGCAAATTCATTCAGACGTTCAAAGAAAAAATTTACGGCATTTATTGTTGATTTCGAGAGAGTTCCATTTCTGTAACTGTGCAAATCTTGAAACATGCGGGAAGCCGCTCCCGATGCGGGAACAAACTTAACAATCTTTTCATCAGACGCATTTTCTTCGTAAGATATAAATATTTGATTAACAGTGTGTTCGTCCATTTCCAACACGCCGTCTCCTGCAAGGGCAGGTCTTACAACTTCCACCAGTCCGCTATTGTTTTTTACGATTTTGCACTGTCTTTCAGCCTCTTGTATTTCTATACCCTGTTGAAGCAATTGCTTAATATCTTGTTCTGTAAACATAAAGATTTTTTATGTAGAACGTGGGGCAGGGTGAAAAATTGTTGCAAATTGCAATCCTAACAAAAGGATGTTCTGAAATAGAAAACCTTTTTTACTCTTCACTTCAAAATCTCCAACAATTTTTCCTTTCCCACAACCTCCACCGCCTGCCGTGCCAATTCCTCAGTGGGAAAATAAACAATACTTACAGGATATTCAACCCACTGAATAACAATGTCTTTACCATTTACGGCAAAAGTATATTTTTCCTCGTTTCTGTTTTCCCAATCGGGTTGCCAGTCTTGATTGAGGAAATACGCCGTATTCAATAAATCATTGATTAACAGCCACTTGTTTATATGTTCGCGGGAAGTACAATTGTTACGGTCATTGTAAAGCGTGGTTTGGTTGGATTTCACTTTTCCAAACATATCAACGAAAAACGCCTCTTTCTTGTAGTAGAGCGACCGCATGATTTCGTCTAAATGCTTCGTTTCCATCGTTTTCCGTTGCACAAATAAGAATAGGGCTACAAGGAGGTTGCCCTATTCAAAAATTAAAAACCAATTAAAAAAATCTCTTTATATTAGGCTATTTTATTGATTTTGAGCATCAATCCTGATTTCAGATTGGCGGCTTTATTCTTGTGAATAATGCCTTTTTTCGCTACTTTATCAATCAAAGAAACAACCGACGGCATTTTCGCCTTCGCCTCGCCTGCATCAACCAAATTACGCATCTTTTTGATAGCATTCCGCATTGTCTTTGCCCAATATCTGTTCTCCAAACGTCTTTTTTCGTTCTGTCTAATCCGCTTAAACTGTGATTTATGATTCGCCATTTCTATTTATTTTTCCTAAAAATACTCTCTCTGTTTATCTGAAATGCAAAGATACAATTTTTTTTTGAATTAAAAGTTGAAAATTGAAAATTGGAAGTGTTTTTTTTTATTTTTTTTTCTCAAACCCCTTTTTTTCCCTTACAACCCCTCAACTTTATAAACTTTACAAACTTTCAAACTTTCAAACTTTATAAACTATTTTCACGGTTGTTCGCAAAGTTCCGTCAATACGCCGCCCGTTGATTTGGGGTGCAAAAAGGCGATATTCAAATTTTCTGCTCCTTTTCGTGGCTGTTTATCAATCAGTTGGACGTTTTTCTCTTCCATCTCGCACAGAGCGGACGGCAAATTTTCAACGGCAAATGCAATATGATGCACGCCCTCGCCTTTCTTTTCAATAAACTTCGCAACGGGACTGTCTTCGCTTGTTGCCTCCAGCAATTCAATTTTTGTTTGTCCGATTTTGAAAAAAGCCGTTTTCACCTTTTGTTCAACAACTTCCTCCACCGCATAACATTTCAATCCCAACTTGTTTTCGTAATAGGGAACGGCATCCTCCAGACTTTTAACCGCGATGCCAATGTGTTCGATATGTGTTAAATTCATATATTTATTGTATTTTTTTATTTAAACGTTGATTATGCAGTTTTATTTTATTCACATTATTCTTTAAGCAATTTAACAATCCTTATTTATTTTCACTATTCCTATTTTCTTTCATTTTCAGCACCAGAAATTTCAACTGTTCCCACCCGAAAACAAGGCTCGCCAAACCCAAAAACAACAACATGCAACCGCATTGCTTGTACCATGCAAACGGCAATTCCAAGGATATTCTGCCCGCAAATACAGCCAGTACAGCAAAGCCTGTCAATTTGAAAAAATAGGTTTTGGGCACTTTTATCTTAAACAGGCGAACCGTCAGCACAATCTCCGCCGTAATGATAAACAGTTGCGTGCAAATGCTTGCAACGGCAGAGCCTAACGCCTGATATTTAAAAATAAGCAACAGGTTCAGTCCCGTATTTATCAGTATGGCAATCAGTGCGATGAGAATGAGTTTTTTCAATTCGCCCTTTGCCGTGAGCAGCGAGCCGAAAATGTAGGTCGCCGATAGGGGTGCAATTGAGAGCATCAACACCGCAAAAACCGAAGCCGATTGTTCTATATGATTGGTGTACCGCAAATTTATCAACGGAAGACTGTAGAAAAAAGAGGTAACGGCAACCGTAATGCCGTAAATGAAAATCAGCGAAAAAGCCATTTTCAGCAAAGCGGTAATGTCTTCTTTTTTTGCTATCATGCTGGAAAACAGTGGCAAAAGCAATACCGAAAATAGATAGGCGATAATCATGGCAGCGTCCAGCAACCGAAAAGCGGAGGCATAAATTCCCGCCTGATTTGTACCCGCACCAGCAGGCAAAAGGCGTTCCAGAAAAACGGCATCTACGTTGTTGTGCAAACCCGTAAACAACGCCAAAAGGGCAAAGGGCAAACTCTGTTTGAGTATATTTTTAAAACAGGTGTAATCCACAAACGGACTTTTTAACCGCGTGTGCGACAGTACAATAGGCAATGCAATAAAAATGGTAAGCAGATACGCAAAAGTTTGCATATAGACAAACCATTCAATTTGAAAAGGGGTTTTTGTAACTCCGCCCCACAACAGAATACTGCAACAGACAATCATTATCAGACGGTCAATCACGGAAAGAAAACTGTCCGTTTTGAACAGCAGCAGTCCCGAAACATTGGAGCGGAGAAAAAGGATAAATCCAGCCAGAAACTGATTGATTATCAAAAAGAAAAGCAATTCAAAATGGGCGGTTGTGTACCCGATTATCCCTCCTGCAACCAAAACGCAAATGAGGTAAAATAAGCCCAAAATGAGTTTGAGTGCGAAGATGCGGGAAAAATTTTCATGCAGGAAATTGCTGGAACTTGCCACGTTGCGGTTGTTGAGGCTGGTTATTCCAAAATCGAGCAACATGTTGAACATCAGCGAGAATTTGAACAGGGCAAAGTAAATTCCGTAACTTTCACCCACGGTGTTTTGCACGCTTATCTCTATCCCAAAAATCCAAAACGGTTTGATGAGCAGATTTAAGCCTAAAAACAGAAGCAGGTTTGTTATAAATTTCCTTCGCATGAAGATATTAACGCAGGTTGGAGGGGTTAATTGTTGTTGCGATTGTGTTTTTTTGAAACTGCGAAAATTTTTAAAAAAAATTGTACCTTTGCATTTCAGAAAAAAAACAGTAGTAAAATTAACAAAATTTAAATATGGCATTGTTAATTTGATATATTTTAAGTATCGAGCATTTAAAATCTGGAATTGTTCAAGGACGTCAAAGATATACTTGTAAATCATGCAATTATCATTATACGGTATTAGCAACGTCAGATGTAAAATCAGCCGAGACAAGACGCATGGCATTTGAAAGGTATTTGGAAGGTTTAGGTTTCCGAGCCATCGGACGCATACTAAAAATAATTTATAGTACAGTATACCAATGGATTAGAAAAAGCAATGCGCATTTTGAATTACCTGATAGAAAAGCCGCCATCGAAATGGTTGAACTTGACGAAATACACCCCTATGTTGGTCGAAAAAAACTATCGATGGATATGGATTGTCGTTGACAGATATGGAAAACGGTTTATCTCTTTTGTCTGTGGGGGTAGATTAACACAGACGGGATTAAAATTATGGGACAGGTTGAAACAGTTGAAAATCAATTGTTTTACATCAGATTATTGGAAAAGTTATGAAGCCTTTGTGCCTATAGAGAAACACTTGCAATCGAAAGCAGAAACCTATACGGTTGAAGGGTATAATAGCCGAATAAGATATTATTTAGCAAGATTTAAGCGCAAAACAAAATGCTATAGCAAAAGCAGTTATATGATTGAAATTTCTTTAAATTTGCTAATGGCGAAACTTCATAATAAAGCAAGTATATTAAATTAACAATACAAAAAAAATTATAAAAGAATAGTCTGAACCTTGATTTGCTTGATTTCAAGATTGTCAGAAAAAAAATAGAGAAAATAATCTGTCTCTATTTTTTTATTTTCTGTTTCAACGCAAAAGTCTCTTTCAATTCCCAATCAGGAATTTCCGTTACGGATTTTTGAAAATAGTCCTCCGATTTTGGGCAAAGATAAGGCACAATCGCTGCATCAGAAACAGCATATACCAGTTGATATAAATTGTACATCAGCATATAATCCAGTCCGTTGAAGATGCCTTTGTGTCCCGTACCTTGATACTGTTCTGAAAAGGTAGCACGGTAACGGTATTCGTGCGCCCAGCCGCCTGCTGCGTGATTGGCAGTATCTTTTGCATTTACAAAATTATAAGGACCCTCCCAAGGAGCGTTAGACAATTCATTTTCAATCAATTGTTTTTCCGAAGCAACGCCCTGCTGATTGAATAGAAACCGCCACAAAGTAAGGTAGAACGAGCGCCAATCGTGCGATGCCGTTTTTCTTTTTTTATACAAGGCATTGTTTGCAATTCCTTTGTCTGTGCCGGGATACCAAGAATCGCCCATAGCCGCAAGGGTTGAAACCATGGAGCGGTTCCATTCCTGATTGCCGGGAACGCCATAAGCGGCAATATTCCACACAAATTTTATATTTCCTTTTTTTATCAATCCGTCTTGGAATTTTTTGTTTTTGTCGGATTTTCCTTTCTGTCTGTTGTAGGCATTCATAAAATAGTCTAATTCTTTCCCCGTTACCGCTGCGGCTGCGGCTGCAATTCCGTAACCCAGAGCGCCCGTACTCCCTCCTGTTGATTCTGAAACTTTATGACAATCAGGTTTATAAATATAGTAACCGATTGCGCTGCAATGATAATTCGGATTTTTATTGATGATATGCAAAGTTATTTTCTCAAACAAATCGGCGGCATCCTCTTTTAATTCGGGAACGCAACGGACAATCAACGCCAAACCCATCATTACGCCGTAAGCCTCGTCCTGACTCATCGGCGGTTTATTATTCCATGCAGCAATATCAAGCTTTTCCGCCCAGGCAGGGTGTCCGTTGGGCAGTCCTGCGAAAGCGTTTTGTGCGGTATCCCAAACATTTTCCTGTGTAAGTCCCTGATTGAAATGTAGTTTGTGTGCCAATCCGTAAGAAGAAGTGTCGGATAAAAAATCGGGAGGTACATTTTCACGTATAAAAAAACCGTCCGTTATTTTTTCTTTATTCCATTGATTTTCACATTTATCCATCTGTTCCGTGTAAGCAGTTAAGGCAATGCGCAGTTCGTTTAAAGTATGATTTGCGGCTTGCGGTTGGTGATAAATTTTCAACAACAAATACTCTGTGGCGAGCATACCCAAATAATAACCGAAATGAACACCATGTTGCCCAAACCCCAAATTCGGCAACATTTCACGGCTATTCTTCGGATTTACCCGATTGCGGATACAAACCACATGTCCTTCCCCATTTTGAAATCCGCTGTACATGAAGTATTTATCAAACCGTTCCCTGTATTTCCAATAGCGGGCATGGTTTATCTCTTCGACTGTTTGCGAAAAAATAACAGTCGCTTGCAGAAAAATGATGCTGAAAATTAGAATGTGTTTTTTTTGCATTTTATAATCTTGGCAATCCATTAATCAAGTAAATCAAGGTTCAAACAATTTCCCCCACCAAATCAAACCAATCCGCTCCCGTTACCGCCACCTGATAAAATTCTCCTATCTGTATATTTTTTTCACCTTTGTCCGTGATAATCACCGTATTATCCACTTCTGGCGAGTCATATTGCGTCCGTCCGATAAAATTGCCCTCTGCATTTTTTTCATCTATCAAAACCTTTACCGTCTGACCGATTTTGCTTGTGTTTTTCTTCAAGGAAATATCCTGTTGCAAGAGCATCAATTCTTCTTTCCGCCTTTCTTTTTCTGCCTGACTGACAGTCTCTTTCAGTTTGTAGGCGGGAGTATTTTCCTCGTGGGAATAGGTGAAAACGCCCACTCTGTCCAACTCTGCCTGTTGCAGAAAATCGCGCAACTGCCTGAATTTCTTTTTCGTTTCGTTTGGAAAACCCACAATCAGCGAAGTACGAATGGCAATATCCGAAACCTTATTGCGAACGGCATCAAGCAGACGGCAAATTTCCTCGCCCGTAATTCTGCGGTTCATTGCCTGTAATATCTCATTATCAATGTGTTGTATGGGTATATCCAAATATCTGCACAACTGCGGATATGCCAGCATCAAATCTAAAATCTCCATGCGGAACGAGTTCGGATAGGCATAATGCAGGCGTATCCACTCAATCCCTTTCACCTTCAACAACTCCTCCAACAAAGCGTATAGATTTCGTTTTTTGTACAAATCATATCCGTAATGGGTAAGGTCTTGTGCTATCAAAATCAGTTCTTTAACACCGCGCTCTGCCAAGACGACCGCTTCGTCCCGCAGCATTTCAATCGGTTTTGAAACCTGTTTCCCGCGAATGAGCGGAATGGCACAAAACGAACACCGCTGATTGCAACCCTCGGAAACTTTCAGATAGGCATAATGCGGAGGCGTGCTTGTTTTCCGCACTGTCAGCAGTTCTGCGTGCAGGCTGGCGTGCAGAAATTGCAATATTTCAGACAGGGCATCTACCCCGAAAATAGCATCTACTTCTGGAAATTCTGTCCGCAAATCGTCTTTGTAACGTTGTGAAAGACAGCCGAATACAATTAAAACTTTAATTTTTCCCGCCGATTTCTCTTCGATGCAGTTCAAAATGGTTTCGATGGATTGCGATTTGGCATCATTGATAAAACCGCAGGTATTGATAAGGGTAACGGGCAAAGGATTGTCGGCTTCGTGCGTAACTTTAAAGCCGTTTTGTTCCAATTGAAACGCCATTTGTTCGGAGTCCACCATGTTTTTGGAACAACCCAGCGTGATGATATTCACCTCGCAATCAATTAGATTTGCTTTTGCAGGTTGAAAATTGCTTAATATGAAATTTTGTAGAATGGGCATGTGCTATATATTTTAGTCATTTTGCAAAGATAGCATTTTTAATTGAAAATTAGTCTTCTCTAAATAATCATTTATAGGATTATAAAAAAGTCAAGGTGTTTATATCTAACAAAAGCAAAATTAATCTTGCTTTTTGTTATCAACAAGGCAAAATCATCGCCGTATTTTACATATATGAAATACTAACACCGTAATTTGTATTTTTGTAAAAATGAGAGTATTAGTTGCTACTATAATTAATATTTTTTTTATTTAAAATAAAAACACCCCTTCTACGTTACCATTAAATAATAAATTTTAAATAAAAAGAAATTATTAAACACAAATCTATAATTAACAGATGAATAGAATTATAATTGTATGCAGTTTTTTGTTGGCGGGAGTTGCCGTGTCTGCCCAGCCTGCAACCGAGCATTGGAAAAACGGACAGACACGCTGTACAGGCGAAAAAAAGAACGGGAAAGAAGAAGGCTTGTGGATTTATTACCACTCCAACGGGACAAAAGCCGCTGAGGGCAAGTACGAAGCAGGAAACAAAGTCGGCGAGTGGGCGACATGGTATGAAACAGGGTCAAGACAATCCGTGTATTTTCCACAAACGGGAAATTTCACCGCTTGGCATCAAAACGGGGTGGTTGAAAGCAACGGTTTTTTCAAAAACTACCAAAAAGACAGTGTTTGGACGTTCTACCACAGCAACGGACAAATCAGTAAAACATGCTTCTACGTGAACGATTTGATTGAGGGCGATTGCAAAGAATTTTATCCCAACGGACAAAAATTGTTCGATGGATGGTACAAAAATGGTGAAATACAGGGTTTTGCAACTTGGTATTACGAAAACGGAAAAGTAGAAATGCAGGGACGTTCTGAAAAAGGTTTGCAGGACAGTGTGTGGTCTTTTTATTTTGACAACGGGAAATTAGGCAGTCAAGGCGGATTTAAGCAGGGAAAACAGGATGGTGTTTGGACATTTTATTACGAAAAGGGTAAAAAATGGCGTCAAGGTGCGTACGCGGACGGAAAACGGCAAGGCGTTTGGACAACTTGGTACGAAAACGGTCAAAAACAGTACGAGGGTAAATTTGTGGACGATAAAGAAGAAGATGTTTGGCAACAGTGGTACAGCACGGGCAAAATGGAAGCGGAAGGAAGTTTTTGCCAAGGAAAAATGTGCAAAATGTGGAAAGGCTGGTATCCTACGGGCGTGTTGAAATACGAAATTGAATATGAACGCAATTTGAAAAACGGCAGTTATCTGTATTACTGGGGAAATGGAAAGTTAAGATACAGAGGAAATTACGTAAAGGACGACCGACAGGGCAGTTGGGAAACTTTTTCAGAAACGGGTTTGCCTGTGGAAAAAGGGAATTACGCAAACGATAAAAAAACGGGGAAATGGACGTTTTACAACCAACGCGGGGGCATTTCCCGCGAGCAGTCCTTTGCAAACGACCTGCCAAACGGAAAATGGGTTGAGTATCATTCTAACGGATTGAAACACAGCGAAGGTGCTTATAAAAATCTGCTGAAAACAGGCGTTTGGACTTATTACAGCGAAAAAGGGGATATTATACGGAAAGTGCAGTATAAGAATGGGGAAATTTCGAAAGTTTTGGTGGATATAAATGTTAAACAACGGAAATAATATTTGTTGTTTATAAACTATCCCTATTTAGATGCAGAGATAAGAGCGGAAAAGTGAAAATAATCTTAAGTTAAAAGATACATTTTTTTTGAATTAAACACAAATAGTATGCAAATCTTTTCAAAAATTTGCATACTATTTCTACAAACTGACAATACCGAAAGATTATTTATCCTTAAACAAATCCTTTATCCCGCCGATAGACCCCAAAACGCCCGTTGCTTCGTAAGGCAGATAGATAGTTTTGTTGTCTTTGCCCGACACCATTTCTTTCAATGTATCTACATAACGGACGGCGATTAAATAATTAATCGGGTCGCCTTTGGTTTTCACCGCATCAACAATGCGTCCAATGGCTTCGGCTTCCCCGTGTGCAATACGGATACGGGCTTCGGCATCTCCTTCAGCACGAAGGATTTGCGATTGCTTTTCCCCCTCTGCCTGATTGATAGCCGCCAACTTCAAACCCTCGGAATGCAAAATCTGCGATTGCTTTTCTGCTTCGGCGGTCAAGATTTTTGCCCGCTT
>Ga0268262_10005096_pt1 | contig 13187 bp, 15 predicted proteins | sample TergutNc150P3_FD_190354 | JGI IMG/M metagenome (GOLD analysis project Ga0268262, IMG submission 190354) | Nasutitermes corniger P3 segment gut microbial community from laboratory colony in Florida, USA - Nc150 P3 (SPAdes) (version 2) | ecosystem: Host-associated > Arthropoda: Insects >... | reverse complement strand
ATTTACTATGTAAATTGGTATGACGCTATAGTATTTTGTAACAAATTGAGCATAAAGGAAGGATTAAATCCCGTATACAGTATTGGCGGTAAAACAAATCCTGCGGAATGGGGAACCATACCCACCGGCAGTAGTAATGCGACATGGGATGCGGCGGTAATGGACAAGAATAAAAACGGATATAGATTACCAACGGAAGCGGAATGGGAATATGCGTGTCGAGGAAGTTATGCGAACAAGGCGACAGAAACAAATACAAAACCGTTTGGGGTAGGAGACGGGACGAAGATGGTAAGCGGTATGGCGAATTTTGATGTTACATATCCCTATGATCTTAACCATTCACCGGCAGGGTATAACGATACAAGCGCTACAGGGTATGTAGGTAAAACAACTGCGGTAGGAAGTTATGCAGCCAATAATTACGGGCTTTATGACATGCACGGGAACGTATGGGAATGGTGCTGGGACTGGTATGACTCAGGTTATTATTCGAGTAGCCCGACCAATGATCCGACTGGTCCTGCGGTTACCGGGTCTTTCCGGGTGGGGCGCGGCGGGGGCTGGGACAACTACGGTCAGGACTTGCGTTCTGCGTGTCGGGTCAACTACCACCCGGGCTTTCGGAGCTTCGTCATCGGTTTCCGGCTGGTGCGTTCCTGAGTTCTGCTCGAAGGGCGGAAAAGCGTAGCGCCGCCGACCGCCTCAGCGGGCGGGGAGCGCGGAGCGGAAAGCCTGACCACTTGGGACAAGTGGTCAGTACCTGAGCGAACGGAGTGAGCGAAGGGAAGGGCATGGAGCGGTAACGGAAAAAGAGAAAAATTTTAAATTTGGTATCAACGGAAGGGACGAACAAGACGAATCCCACAGCGTTGAACCCTTGAATAAACAATATCGTGTGGACGGGCGGCAGAACGTAATTTACTAGGTAAACTAAAATACTCTCCGCCGCGGAATACTCGTTTACACCATATAAACTGCCCCGACGGTCCCATTGGATCATTAGTCGGACTATTCAAATAGTAAGAATAGTCGTACCAGTCCCAGCACCATTCCGACACGTTACCGTGCATATCATACAAACCCCAGGCGTTAGACGGTAACATTCCCACCTTATGCGGTGTTAGATCTTCCGTTGGTAAGCGACCGTCATTATACCACCCTGTATCGCAGTCGGCGGTATCTCCCGTATTAAATGCGGTTGTTGTACCGGCGCGGCATGCGTACTCCCACTGCGCCTCAGTCGGCAGACGGTATCCGTTTGAATCGGGAACTATTTCAACAGTATCCCATAGCGTTGAGTTCGGGTCTTCTAATGCGCTTGGTACTTTTCCCCAGTCTTCAGGGTCGGTACTGTTGTTAAATGCCGGAATGCGGTATGCCGGAGTTAATCCCATCATCATACTCAGTTTGTTGCAAAATACCAGCGCACCGTACCAACGTACAACGGTTATAGGCAATTGTTCCGGTGTTTCGTTTTCTCCTTCCACAGCTTCAGTAAAAGGATCGGGATTGTCTTTCATTACTAACTCGTACAATTCCTGCGTTACTGTATATTCGCTCATGGAAAAACCGCTTAACGTTACCTGATGCAGAAATTCGTTAGATCCTCGTTCCGGTTCGGTATCAGGACTGCCCATCATAAAGGTTCCGGCGGGTATCTTAACCATATTTATCACTATAATAGTTACTTCCACATCTTTTGTTACGGTGTTGTAATGTGATGTGTCATCAGGCGTAAAAGTCATGTTGTATATTTGTTTTCTTTTCTTGCCCAATGAAATGTTCGGCTTTGTCCATGTAAAGGTTCCGTGCGTCTCGGTTGTGGTGCAGTTGCACGGCAGAGCAATATCATAAAGCTTCTGTCCGAAAATAGCCTTTAAATCTTTTGGCCATCTGACAACAGGGTCAACCTTGCCGTTAGTTGAACCGGAACCGCCGTTTCCAGCAGTTCCTTGTTCTTCCCACCAGTTTTTAATAGCGGGATATTCGCAAGACATAAAACAAATAAAGACCGCCGCTGTTATCAAGTAAAAAAGCAGTTTTTTTTTCATAAGACGCCTCCTACCAACATGTCAGATTCATTCATTCCTATTAACAGAGTCAGGTTTTCATCAAAATTAAGTATTTTTAAAGGCTTAACTATAAATTTCATGTTTTCATGAAACAATGGGTCGTATCTAATCCCTTTATAGGTAATTCTGTTATTCATTGCGGAAAATATATCCTGCATATAATCTTTGAATTCTACGTCGGCATCGAACATGTTTCTGCCTATACGTTCCGGCTTAAAATGGGCGATAATTGTTCCGTCGTCCAGGTAAACCGCCATAAAAGCGATTTTATCGTTTTCTTTTATAACCCTCTCCAATACCCTTTGCGTAACAATCAGCAATAAATATTTTTGAGCGTCCGTCTCTTCCGCGTTTTTATCAATAAGTTGAGCTTTGGAATTTATTTTATTGTTGTTGTTTACGTTTAGTTTCTTCAACTCGTTATTATTGGTATTATCTTTACGCGCGTTAACATAGGCGGTATGCGCCATTATAATAGAAAGAGTAATTATTATTACCACTACAGACATAATCAAAATGGCAAAAACGGTTAGATCGATTTTAATTTTCATGATTTTCTCCTATCTTTTTGTTTTTTTGGAGTTTGCAAACCCTTGTATTTTTAAAAATAGTAATAATATCCATTGAAAAAACGCTCAAAAACGATAAAAATCAATCGCAAAATACACCCAAAATGCGCCCTAAAATACCCCTGAAAAAGGGCAAAAACCCCTTGCCATTAACCCCTTTTTTTGCTAATCTGAACCAACAGCTTAAAACTCATTTAAGCTAACCCTCTTTTCCGGTATTGCCGGACATAGGACCATAAGGAGGAACTATGAGAAAGTATGAATTAATGGTTATCTTCCCCCTGGAAGAAGACCAGCACAGGGCGGGACGGGATCAGCTGCATGCCGATCTTTCCGCCAACGGAGTCGAAGTCGAAAAAACCGATGAACTCGGAGATAAAGACCTCGCCTATGAAGTTAAAAAAAGAAAACGCGGTAAATACGCTCTTCTGCTGATTAAATCCGATCCCGCAAAGATTGCCGTTCTTGATCGAGTTTTTAAGCTCAACACCAATCTTCTTAAATACCTCTTTGTAAGAAACGAGGAATAGGGGAGTGTATGGCGGACGTTAATCATGTAGTTTTAATCGGGCGGCTTACAAGAGACGCTGAATTAAAATACACCGCGGGCGGACAGGCAGTTTGCAAGTTTTCCATAGCCGTAAACAGAAGAAAGAAAAACGGCGATCAATGGGAAGACGAAGCGAACTTCTTTGATATCGTACTGTGGGGCAAACAGGGCGAATCCCTGCAATCATACCTTGTAAAAGGAAAAATGATAGGCGTAGACGGAGAACTCCGTCAGGATCGCTGGCAGCAGGACGGGCAGAACCGTTCCAAGGTTGAGATAATAGCGAATTATATTCAGCTTTTGGGCGGCGGAGGATCAGGCGGAGGCGGAGGAAGTTCAGGCGGCGGAGACCGGCAGAACTACAATAATTCGTCAAATAACAATTCGCAGGAATCGCAGAATTACGCTTCCCCGTCATCAGGTAAAGACGACGGTTTTACCGACGATATACCTTTTTAATTTTAATCTAATAAGGAGATTTTTATGTCAGACGAAAAATATTTTGATAACGAACCCCATCCCCGCCACGGCAGGGAAATGGATATGCAGATGGACGACCGCGACGGCGATGATCGCGGACGCGGCGGCAAGGGACAAAAAGTTTTTTTCAAAAAGAAAGTTTGTAAGTTCTGCGCCCAAAAAATGAAGATAGACTACAAGGAAGCCGATACGCTTCGCAGGTTTATTACGGAAAGAGGAAAAATTCTTCCGCGCCGTATTACGGGAACCTGCGCGAAACATCAGCGCGCCCTTGCGTTGGCTATCAAACAGGCAAGAAGTATAGCGCTTCTTCCCTATGTAGCGGAATAATATGTTTCAGGAAGAAGAAAACGGTTCCCCCTCCGTAACTATGGAGAAAAGGCTTCCCGGTATTAATAAATATTCGCCCGTTATTACATTATTTGTTTGTACAACTCTAAGTCTGCTGTTTATGAAGACGGGAATTCTTTCGCTGTTTTATCTTGTGCCGCTGGGGTATATAATAGTTTTAACAGGCGTTTATATGCCTGTGTTTATTACGGCGGCGGCGGCAAATATCGTTATTATGATTGTCCAGGCATTTTCAAGAATAGACGGTATAAAAAATATGCCGTTAGAAGCGTTGTTATTAACGGCATTCTTTCTTGGGTTTACATGGATAATGGGCGGAAAAGGTTTGCGGACGGCGTATAAATTTATTATCGCCTCGTCAGTATGCGCGGTTATTTTTCTTATTTACATTAACAGCCCTACTTCCAAATTTTTTGAATTGTTTTCAAAAACAGCGGAAGAATTGTTCGGCACAGGCGACTCTGAGTTGCAAATAAGAAACCCGTTATTCGCGCAAGCCTTTATACCGGAACATTTAACGGAATTCGCTAAAATGTTTCTGTTAAGAGGCGGCGCGTTAATCAGTATGTTCTTTTTGTTTTTTGTTAATCGTCAAATGACGGTTGTTATTGTTTCAATGAAAAAAAAGCAAAGAATCGATCATGGATTAACGGCGTTTTACGCGCCCGTAAATACAATCTGGGCGTTCTCAGCTTCTTTGGCGACCGTCGTATTAACAAGTATTTTCAAAGTTGAAATATTGAGCATTTTAGCGTGGAATGTATTTACTATTTGCGCTATAATTTATCTGGCGCAGGGCGTAGGTATATTAACATATTGGATGCTGCTCCGCTCAAACGTTTTCAGGTTGATAATCAGCGTATTGATGATTGTAGTATTATTCAGCCCGTTAAATACATTCGCCATTGCGGCGTTGGTTTTACTGGGAATAATAGATAATTGGCGTCCTTTTCGCATTGCGAAAAGCGTCTAAGTAACTGCCGTTTTAACGGCAGTTATAAGCCTCTACTCCGGGGCGACAGTTGCTTTTTTGCGGCTGATATTAAAGAAAACTCCGTAAAACTTTTCGGAGTGTCTAATCTGCAAAGCAGGTTAGCAAGGAGCTTGGTATGAAAGTTATTTTGAACAAGGATCTCGCGACTCTAGGCGAGGAGGGAGACGTAAAAGAAGTAGCGAAAGGTTATGCGCGTAACTATCTTTTCCCAAGGGGAATTGCGCTGCCTTATACGCCCAGAATGATCAAAGTAATCGAAGGACGCAGGGCGGAAATAGAAGCTCGCAAAGAGCAAAAACGTTTGGACGCCAGAGGATTAAAAGAAAAACTCGACTCGTTTGAGCTTTCTCTTACAATGCCCGCCGGAGCGAACGGCAAACTTTACGGGGCTGTAACGAATCAAACTGTCGCCGATGAACTTTCCAAAAACGGATTCCAGATTGAAAGAAAGCGCATAGAACTTGCGGGTAACGGATTCAAGAGCGTAGGCAAATACAAGGCGATAATTAAACTTTACGAAAATCAGTCCGCGGAAATTACAGTTACAATTATCGCGCAGGAAATAAAAGTTGAGCCTTCCGCTTCCAAACCGGCGCCGAAACGCGGCAGAAGGGATCGTCAGGAAGCCGCTCAGGAAACTCCGGCTGAGGAAACTGTTGCAGAAGAAACCGAACAAAAAACAGAAACTGCGGCTGAATAGCGGCGGACACAGGAGACAGTACCGTGTCCCAATCTATAAAAGATAAAACACCGCCTCATGATGATGAATTGGAACAGGCCGCGTTAGGCAGTATGCTGGCGGATAACGAAGCCGTTTCCGCCGCCATACAATTTCATCTTAACTTTAACGATTTTTACTCCCGCGCGAACTCACGCATCTTTGAAGCTATCATGAGTCTTGACTCAAAGGGACTTCGCCCCGATATTCAGACTGTTGTTCAGGAATTAAAACAGATGGGCAAGCTGGACGAAGCCGGCGGCGCGTCCTATGTTTCTAGCCTTACAACCGTTATTCCCTCAAGCGCGAATATTGAATATTACGCGCAAATGGTAAAAAATTACTCCGTTAAAAGAGCGTTGTTAAGCGTAGCGTCGGAAATCGGCGTGGAAGTATACGATGAATCAAAAGAAGCCGCCGAAATACTGGAAGACGTTCAAAGAACTATTTTTAAATTAAGCGATGAAAGACAGGTTTTCGCGTCAAGAAAAATCAGCGAAGTTTTAAAAGAAACAATTTTAATTCTTGACAATGTAATGAAGTCCAAAAATCCCATAACAGGAATTTCAACGGGCTTTGAAAGACTGGATCAATTAACATCGGGTTTTCAGCGCGAGGAATTTATCGTAATCGGCGCTCGTCCGTCAGTGGGAAAAACCGCCCTTGCGCTTAATATGGCTTCCAATATGGCGTTTCATCAAAAAATACCCACAGCGTTCTTTTCTTTGGAAATGTCAAATATCGCTCTTGCCCAGCGTATCATAAGCAGCGAGGCAAAGGTTCAGGCGCAGAATTTAAGAAGCGGTTTTTTAAGCACAGGCGATTATAAAAAAATAGTGGATGTAATGAGCCTTTTGTATGAGGGTCCTTTTTATATCGTCGATATACCGAACATGGATCTTTTAAGTCTTCGCACTCAGGCGCGCAAACTGCGTTCCCAGCAGAATGTGGAGATAATCTTTATCGATTACTTGGGTCTTATCGCGTACGAAAACAGCAAGTTACAGCGTTTTGAGCAGATTTCCAATATTTCACGCGCCTTAAAAAGCCTTGCCCGAGAGTTGCATATCCCGATAGTGGTTCTCTGTCAGCTTAACCGCGACGCCCAATGGGAAACCCCCACGCTTGCGAATTTAAGGGATTCAGGCTCAATAGAGCAGGACGCCGACCTAGTGTTGTTCTTAAACCGCGAGCAGCCTAAAAAAAGCAAAAATGATAAAGAAGAGGAAAAACCCGTTTCTTTTGACAGAATACCGACAGATTTGATAATTGCGAAGCAAAGAAACGGTCCTACAGGCGTAGTTAAGCTGGAAATGAACGCAAAATACGCTAAATTTGAACCCCCGGAAAAGGAAATTTCCGCCGAATAAATTACTTGATAAAGACCGCTATTTTTGATATATTTATAAAACCGGGGGGCTTATGGCATTTACAGATGAATATGATTTTGATTTATTAAAAAACGAAGCCGAAATTCTTGTTATCCGCGAGATGGAACAGCAGTTAAAGAACGGCTATGAAGGTATGTGCCGCTGTAATGAGTGTATTGTAGATATTGCGGCAATCGCGCTTAACTCCGTTAAACCGTTGTACCGCTTTTCATTGCTCGGAGGTCTTTACGCTTCTCAAGCTATGACGGAACAATCTTATGCGGAGAGCGTTAAACAAGCGGTTACGCAGGCTATAAAAAAAGTAAGGAAAAATCCGGCTCACGACTGATTACTTTAAACCGTCAGGACGTAAGTAATTCTGTACAGACAGATAAGAACGTACGCGAAGCGACGGGAAAATTCCGCTCTTTGGGCTTTTCTTATAATCGTTAAGTGTCTTTATGTATATCTCATGGGGGATCTTCATTACGGCGACTTCTTCCTGTCTTATTCCGTCAAGATGAAATTCTATAAAAGAAGGATCACTTAAGTGATACCACGCGTTTACTTCTTTGTCGGGATAACTTTCCGCGGCTTTGTCCACAAGGAAGGCTTTTAACGCTTCTATTGCGACAGGATCAAGACCGTCTTTTATTACAGCCAGACGGTCTGCCATTTCCGGGTAACTGATAATTGTTTCAAATTTGTAAGTATCTTTTTTATCGCGGTAAAACTCGCCGCGTTCAAGTTCCGGGATTACCCTCATTTTTAAATCTTTGGATTTCCATTCAAGGGTAATCGGAAATTCGGGCTTGTTTTTCTTTCCGCAAAAAGAGCATTTATAAGTCATAAACGCGCCGCTGGAAATCTCCTCAAGATATTTAGGCTCCTGATCCAGATCAATGCTTTCCTCATAATCAATGAGAATATTTGTTCCGCATAAACAAGTAATTGTACTTTTCATAACCCCTCCTATATTAAAGTTTTATAAAAAAAAGAACATCTCCGAATAAAGCTAAAACCATCAATGAAAATATTATAACCGTTCCGCACGCCTGAAGAATAGATATCGCTTTTGGGTGAGCGGGTTTTTTGCGAATCAGTTCCACAAGGAAAAGAATAATCATTCCGCCGTCAAGAATCGGCAGGGGCAGCATATTCATTACGCAAAGAGCGATGGAAATAATGGCGATAAAGTCGATAAAATACCTAAGTCCTGTTCCAATGCTATGCCCAAACCCCTGAGTAGCTATATCTCCCATCATGTACGTTATGCGCACAGGTCCCGAAACCGCTTTTGTAAGATCAATTCCCTTAAAAAGGAGCCTAAGACTTTTTACGGATACTGAAAGATTTTTATACCCTTCTTTAAATCCTTTTGCGACAGCCGCGGGAATTGAAAGATTGGGAGTGCGGTAAGTTATAACCTTCCATGAAACGCCGATATCGCTTGCCGGATTAATATTCATTACAGCCTTCTGCGCGGAGCCGCCTCTATCTATTTCAAGATCAAGACGGTCGGGCTTTTGTTCCAAGACTTTCATAAGATCGACAGTATTCCGTATGGGCGTATTGTTCGCTGTTTTAATTATGTCGCCGGGTAAGAGCCCCGCCTTTTGCGCCGGACTGCCTTCCGCTACATTTTCCACTACTGAATCCGTCCAAAAATACACGCCTATTTTTCCCGCTCCGCTGGACTTATCAAGCGCCGGCGTTACCTGCAAATCGATTATTTTTCCGTCTCTTTCTACCGTTATGGGAAGAGATCTTTCCGGGTTTACCGCGATATTTTCCTGCACCTCATGGTAATAGTTAACTTTCTTTCCGTTAATATTGATAATACGGTCGCCTGTTTCTAACCCAGCCCTATCCGCCGGAAAAGTGTCGCCTGAAATCTCTGACGCAAGAATAATTTTATTATCGAGAGTTTGCATTTCAAAACCGAAACCCCAAAGGAAGCAAAGAAGGATAATAGCAAAAAGCAAATTGAACAACGGTCCGCCTATGGCGACAAGTATTCTTGCCGCAGGAGATGCCGCAAGGTAGGAGCCTTCTTCCGGCTTTATCCCCTTATTTGTATTTTCCCAAGCTTCGTTATAATCGGTTTCGCCTTTCATTTTGCAATAGCCGCCAACCGGAAACATTCCAATGCGGTATTCCACAGAGCCTATTTTCTTTTTTAAGATAGGGTTTCCCCACCCGATAGAAAACGCTTCCACATCTATTTTTACAAGGCGCGCGGCAAGAAAGTGCCCAAGCTCATGGAAGAAAACCACAATCCCCAGCCCAAAAAGCCCCAGCAGAATTTTTAAGATTATCATGATTTTATGATAGCATATTTTAAGTATTTATACCATAAGATTTCACACAAAGGACACAAAGAGACAAAGAGCACAAAGGAAGATCAGGGATTGTTGTTCAAAGACTATGCGTGGACTAAACGATAAGATAACGAACAAAAATTCCTGTTTCCTCTTTGTGTCCTTCTCTTCCTTCGTGTCCTTTGTGAGAAAATTTTAAGGTAATAAACTCTTCGCTCTCCGCCTTGCGTCTGCGTCCGCTCTAAGGACTGTCTCCAAATCCAAAGAACTGGCGCTCCAGTCCGCCTGTAAAACGTGTTCCGTTATTTTTGGTATATCCAGGAAGCCTATCTTTTGTTCCAAAAACGCCGTGACCGCCGTTTCGTTTGCGGCGTTGTAGGCGCATGGATACAACGCACCGCGCCTCGCGGCTTCCCATGCGTATTTTAACATTGGGAATTTATCGGGATCGGGTTTTGAGAATTCAAGGGTGAGAGAATCAAAGCTGATTGGTTCTAGAGTTGACTTGGTTGTTACGGGATAATATATCGCGTCGTGAATAGGGTGGCGCATGTCGGGTTTGGAAAGTTGGGCGTAAATGACTCCGTTGCAAAGACGGATCATTGAGTGAACAATGCTCTGCGGGTGGATTACCACTTTTATTTTTTCGCTTGGCATGTTAAAGAAAACGCAAGCCTCGATTATTTCCAATCCTTTGTTCGCCATTGACGCGGAATCAATCGTTATCTTTTGCCCCATGTTCCATGTGGGGTGGGCTAGAGCGTCTTTTACGGTTACTTTTTCCATGTCTTTGAGGCTTAAATTTCTAAATGGACCGCCTGACGCTGTTAAAATTATTTCGCTTACATTTTCGCTTTTGCGGTCTTGCTCGGCGAAAAAGCGCAGCAGATGAAAAATTGCGGAGTGCTCTGAGTCAACGGGAATGATGTTTACATTTTTTTCTTTTGCCGAGCGGATAGCCAAATCGCCCGCCATGACGATTGTCTCTTTGTTTGCCAGCGCAAGATGAGAGCCGGCTTGAATTGCCGCGAGAGAGGGTTCCAGTCCGGCGGCGCCTGATATGCCGTTTATTGTTATGTCGGGTTTTGTTTCGGCTATTGCGGTTAAAAGTTTTTCTTTGCCGTTGGGGTCGTCGGCGAGTACGCAAACGGCGGTAGGGAATTGTTTTGATAACTCTTCAAGTTTGCCGCGGCTGGAGCGGCTTGTAAGAAGGACTACTTCAAAGTTTTCAGGGTCGCGAGAAATTATGTCGAGGGAACTTTTACCGATAGAGCCTGTCGCTCCCAGAACAGCGATGTGTTTTTTCATCAAACTCTGAAAAATATGTTGAACAGGAGATAAAATACAGGGGCGGCTACGGCAATGGAGTCAATTGAATCAAGAACGCCGCCTCGTCCGAGCATCAAATTCCCGGAATCTTTTGAATCACAGCTTCTTTTTATCGCGGATTCGGCAAGATCGCCTAACGACGCGGCGATACCGGTACAGAAGCCCAGAATAGCCGCCAAAATTGCCAGTTTACCGGAAGGGATTTCAAGGTTTAAATAAGTAAATATATTGGGAAAAAGAAACGCGGCTCCCACGGCGACAATTACAGAGCCTAACACTCCGCCTATGAAACCTGCAATGCTTTTGTTGGGACTTACCGGAATTATTCCGCGGTTGTTTTTTCCGAATAATGAGCCAAAGAGCCACGCGGTTGAATCACTGCTGAATGTGACGAATAAGAATAAGAGTGTCGCCGTGGAATTTTCCCATCCGCTCATTATTACTAACCAGCAGATAAAAAGTCCGGGATAAATAAGCAGGGAAATTTTACCGGTTATTTGTTCGGTTATTGGTTCTATTTCTGATGATTTAGAAAAAACTTTTGTTAATAATATCCATCCCGCGCTTGCCATTATTAAAACAGGAATAATCCATTCAGGTAATTCAAAACTGATAACAAGAGTAAAAGCCAATGGAATTACAGCGCCTAAAATAAAACTTTCAATTTTTGAAATTACAATTTTCTTTTTTTCAAGCAAGAAAGAAAATTCAACAGTGCCCATTGCGGAAAATAAAATTGTAACTATATTCAAGGCAAGGTTGTTGCGGTAGGGGAGCAGAATTACAAGAGCGAAAACAGCGGGAATCCCTATTATAAATACCAGTAACCGTTCAATAATTTTTTTCATGCTTTTACTCCGCCAAAACGCCTGTCTCTATTTTGGTATTCGGCAATTGCCGTTTCCAAATCCTCTTTATCCCAATCGGGCCATAATTTCTGCGATATGTACAATTCCGAATACGCCCCTTCCCACAGTAAAAAATTACTCGTTCTGTATTCGCCCGCGCTTCGGATTATCAAATCGGGGTCGGGCACATCGGGATTATCAAGGTAATTTTGTATAACATCCTCGCTGACGTCCGCGTTTTCGCTTTCCGCCGCAAATTTTTTGAACGCCCTGATAATCTCGTCCCTGCCGCCGTAGTTAATCGCAAGGATAACCTGCATTCCTTCAAAATCTGCCGTATCCGCTATGGAATCGGACAGTTCTTTTTGAATGTCGGGCGGCAATCCGTCAAAATCCCCGGCGTGGCGGACTCGGATTTTATTTTGTTTGCTAAAGTCAAACTCCGCCCGCAAATATTGTTTTATAAGCCCCATAATAAAGCCGACTTCTTCCGCCGCCCGTTTCCAGTTTTCCGTAGAAAAGGCGTAAAGCGTTAAATATTTTATGCCTAAATCGCTTGCCGCCTTTACAATACGTTTCGCCGTCTTTAACCCTTCAAGATGTCCCTGCGTACGGACAAGCCCTCGGCTTTTCGCCCAGCGTCCGTTTCCGTCCATAATAATGCCCACATGAGCAGGGATATTTTTTTCCATTTACACGTCCATTATTTCTTTTTCTTTTTCTTCAAGGAGTTTGTTTATCTGCCCTATGTAGTTGTCCGTAAGTTTTTGCAGTCCTTCCTCTCCCTTGCTCTCGTCGTCTTCCGTGATTTTTTCTTTTTTGTCTTTCAAAAGTTTTTTCAGTTCTTCGTTTCCGTCCCTGCGGATATTGCGAATGGCGACTCTGGACTGTTCCGCCTGATTTTTGGCAAGTTTAACAAGTTCCTTGCGTCTTTCTTCCGTAAGAGGCGGAATTGAAATGCGGATTACTTTTCCGTCATTCGACGGATTTAACGATAACTCGGAAGAACGAACCGCTTTTTCAATCTCTGTTATAAGACCTTTATCCCAAGGCTGAATAACGACAAGACGGGCTTCGGGAATTGAAATATTTGCCACCTGATTAAGCGGCGATTTTTCTCCGTAAGCGTCTACGCGAACCCTGTCAAATAAAGCGGCGGTCGCCCTTCCTGTCCTGAAAGCTGCAAATCCGTCTTTAAGGCTTGCCACCGTCTTTTTCATTCGCTCTTCGTTAGCCGAAAGTACTTCATCAAGCATAAAAACCCCTGATTATTCGCCGACTCTGTAGTAAACATACTCGGTTACCGCAAGTTTTGCTCCCGCTTTCTTACCGCATTCTTCAACGGCTTTCGCTACGGTAATTTTTTCGTCTTTTACATAACCCTGATCCATAAGGCAGATTTCGCTTAAATACTTTGAAACCTTGCCCTTAAGGATGCCTTCAAGAACATTTTCGGGTTTTCCTTTAAGTTTTTCATCCTGTCCCATTTGAACTTTGAAAATTTCTTCCTGTTCTTTAAGCCACGCCTGATCGACTTTTGTTTTGTCAATGGCGAGAGGATTAAAAGCCGCAATGTGCAGGG
>Ga0268262_10005095_pt1 | contig 13189 bp, 7 predicted proteins | sample TergutNc150P3_FD_190354 | JGI IMG/M metagenome (GOLD analysis project Ga0268262, IMG submission 190354) | Nasutitermes corniger P3 segment gut microbial community from laboratory colony in Florida, USA - Nc150 P3 (SPAdes) (version 2) | ecosystem: Host-associated > Arthropoda: Insects > Digestive... | reverse complement strand
CCGAATCCGGTCACGAAGCCGGAGCGGGTTTGGCAGGACGAGCATAAGCCGTTCGGGACGCTTTTGATGGGGAGCATTGAAGGAAGTGTCGGAGCGCCGCGCCCCGCGCCTGATATTCCGAATCCGGTCACGAAGCCGGAGCGGGTTTGGCAGGACGAGCATAAGCCGTTCGGGACGCTTTTGATGGGGAGCATTACGGGGAGTATCGGGTGACGAAGGCTTAAAAATCAAAGGCTTTAAGTCTTTTTTAGACGAAAGGCGCTACGCGCCTTTCATAGATAAATCGGGGGGCTAAACCCCCCGATTTTCAGTCAAAGTCAACATCAAAAGACTTTGACTTTGATTTTGATTTTGACTGAAAATGCGGGGTTTAGCCCCGCATTTATCTATGAAGCCGAAGGCTTCGTCTAAAAATGAATTTGACTTAGATTTTAAAGACTTTGACTTTATGGTTTGGGGTTTAGCCCCGCATTTATCTATGAAGCCGAAGGCTTCGTCTAAAAAAGATTTATATGTTTTAAGGCTTCGTCTAAAAAAGATTTTAAAAGATTTTAAGGCTTTAAGGCTTTTAAACATATAACATTAACAAGGAGCGTCATTATGGCGGAAAGTCCTTTAAAGGTAACGGTTGAGGCCGGGAAGCTGGTCGGTTACGAGGTGTACAGGTCGGGCGGGGAGCTTCTCAAGAGCGTTTCGCTCGATAAGCCGATAAGCAATTATATGAATCCGATTATGCTGTCGAGGCTGTCAGACCGCGGCGCGCTCGGTTTAGCGGACGAAGCGACGGTTGCGTGGCGCGCGAGCCTTGCGGGGCTTGTGCGGTTTTCTCAGTTAGGCACGGGCGCGTCGGCGAACCCGCGGGCGGATCAGAGCCTTGAAGCGCCTATTTTGAGCCGCGTAGACGGCAATACTGCGGCGGAGGATACCGGTACGGCAGTGGGCGGGTTTAAGCGGAGCGATGTAAATTACACGCATACCTATTGCCGCCAGATACCTGTTGTCGATCAAAGCTCAGGCGACACTTACAACACCGTCCGCACCAGGTGGCGCATATCGCACCGCCACGCATTGGTGCCAGCAACGCAAACAACCCCGCTCGTCATCGCGGAAATAGGCTGGAGCGATAGCGCAACCGGCGTTCTGAGTTCGCGGATTGTTCTCCCCGAACCGCAGCGCATAACTCTCGAGGCCGATCAGTTCTTAGTGACCATATACGAGATCGAAGGCATACTTCCCGATATGCTGATACGCCCGTTTTCCGGCCTTAATATCGCCGGAGCGTTTACCTGGGGCAACTTAAGCACATACTCGGTCGACGAATTGGTAACGCATAACAACATAAAGTACAAATCTTTGATCAATAATAATATCGGTAACGTACCGGACGCCTCCCCGGCGGCGTGGGAAGCTGTGGATCCGGCGACGCCGTTGACGCTCTCCGGGCAATACGTGTTTCGCGGCGCGTACCCCAAACACACCGCGCCGGTCGCGAGGATATTGGGGATACACGCGTGGGCTTGCCTGTTTGGATGGTACTATTCAGACAATTCTTACAACTGTGATATTTTATCTACGGGCAACCCCGCCGACTTTTACAACAGTTCTTTCCGCGACCGCCCCACGTATCTAGCAGGTTACATTTACATAATTCCCACATCGATGGTTAGCCTATCGGGAATCATTCTCACCGAAGGCAATGGCTACCATCCCGGAGATATTGCCACCGGCATTGTTTTCCCGGACGATACGCTCGTCCGTAACCAAAACGAGGCCGCCGCCGGCAAACTGACGATTACCGTAACCAAGGCCCGCGACAGCGGCCCGACGATGATCATCCGGAGCATCTTCATCTTCGGCTTCCAGTTCTTGCTAGACCGCCCTATCCACCGCGCGTCCGACCAGCCGGTCACGCTGACCGCGACGATTCAGTGGGCGCTGGCGCAAGAGGTATAAGATAAGTTGTCTGAATTAGGATTTTTAGGATTTAAAGGATTGATAATGTAGGGGCTGAAAATTTTCAGCCCCTACAATGCGATTAATCGCATATTGATTGATAAGATTAAAGGAGAGGCAATAATGGAAGAAGCGGCAAAAGCCACGATGGAAGCGGTCGGGCAGGTTGACAGCGAGATAAAGCTCGTCGCGTTTGTCATCGGCTGTCTATTTGTCGCGATCAGCATCTATATGATCAAGGTGGACAGGGACAGCAAGAGGCTGGTGCAGGTCAAGGAGGATGCCGAGATCGAGCGTACCGCGAGCCGCAAGAGGGAGCGTGACGCGGAGTTGAACGGGATAACGGCGCGGTTTGACGCCGAGATAAAGGATATTCGCGAGGATATCGCGAATCATCTGGAGGCGCACAAAACGGCGGACAACCGGCTGTATGACCGGCTGGGCAAAATAGAGGACAATATGCACAACATTAACATTAATCTTGCCGAGATAAAGATAAGGATGGAAATGTCGGAAACGGAGAAGGGGCGGCATGAGCATCACCAATAAGGTATTGTTGGCGTTATTCATCGCGGCGCTTGTCGTCGCCGTTATTGTCTACGCCAGGATAACCGCCGAGTTGTACCGTAAGGCGGAGGAGATCGCGCGGTTGGAAGCGGCGCTTTCCGAATGCGGCAGCCGCGTGAGGGACGCGGACAACGCGATCGAGAGGCAGAACGCGGCGGTGGAGGCGGCGCGGGTGGATACCGTGTATGTCGAGCGGTTGATCAAAGACGCCGAAAGGAAGTACGCAGAGGTGCGCGAGGTTGTTGTTGAAAGCATCAGAAAGGATAGCGGTTGTGGTAACAAGGTTGATAATATCAATACTGTGCTGCGTCGCTTTTACGGCGAGCTGCGCGCGAACGGTAATTAAGACGGAGACCGTGACCGTCTACCGGGACGTGAAGGTGCCGGTGCGGTGCGACGTGTCTGTGCCGGAGCGTCCGAGGTATAACGGCGATCCGGTGACGGGGGTTGTTGATTTGTGCGAGTATGCTGAGAAGTTGGAGGGGTTGTTGAGAATCTGTACGGAGGGGAAATGACGTTGTAGGGGCGGGTTTTAAACCCGCCCCTACGTTAAAAAATGAATTTGATTGGGGCGGGTTTAAAACCCGCCCCTACGTTCGATTTTCAGTCAAAGTCAAAATCAAAAACGAAGGGAAATAGCGATGGCGCGTAACGACGATTACGGCTGGGTTGCGGAGAAGAAGCGGGCGGCTATGCGGGAGAAGCTGGCGCGGCGTGGGATGCCGGGTTATGTTCAGCTGCCCGTGAGCGAGCGTTACGGCGTGTCGTATACCGGCATGGGGGGCGACGGGACGGTAGACCGGAGCGCGCCCGCGGGGTTTGACGCGTCTACGGATCCGCCGCATATTTACCATGAGGGGGAGCTGCGGGTATCGACGCCGGAGGGTGTCGCGTACATGAACGCGGACATAGCGCCGACGGCGGATCCCGGGGCGGTGGAGGATTATCGCGCGCAGGCGGTCAGGGAGGATTTGGAGCTGGCCGGTCTTGGGCCGAGGAAGGACGCGAAGAAGCGGTTTCAGGGGACGCGCGGGCCGGCAGACCGGACGTCGCTTTCGGATTTGGAGGGGAGCGGGGAGTATCCGTCGTTCAGGTCGGGCGGGGCCGTTGTTGGCGGGATTCCGTTGGTGGCCGGGGCGTACCGGTCGTTCGGGGCGGGCGGCGGGGTGCCCGCGGCGGGCGGCTACACAAACAAAATTAAAAACAGCGTTCAAAGCATCGTCAACCAAGCTAAAAGCAGCGATCAAAACATCGCGGCGGGAAATAACCAGGTATCACAAGGAACTACGGCGTCGAAGCCTTCGTCGCTGATGTCTTCGCTTACGAAGCCGGTACAGGGATTAGCCAGTAACGCTGGAAACGCGACAATGAACGCGCTAAATGGCATCGCGTCGGCGGCGGGGCAGAAGATACCGAACTCAACGCTTACGACGCCGGTACAGAATTTCGTCAATAACATTGGAAACAATGCAAGTAGCGCTGCGTCGAAAATTCAAGCTAAGGATCAGATTAACCAAATTAAAAGCAGCGTTCAAAACAAGGTGGCAAATAAAAAGACGCAGAACGCGAATGATGAGCCTCCCCCCGAGTTCGATAACAATCTGTCAACAAAATATCCCAACGGCGAAGGGGAGGGCGGCGGCGAAGGGGTTCCGGCGAACGGCGCTCAGGAGTACATAGACCGGGCGAACGAGCCGCTTGAAGGCGGATCGTTTTTGCAGAATCCGTATACGCAGAAGCGGATAGGCGACATGCGGCAGGAGGGGGCGTCGCGGCAGTCTTATTTGCGGCATCAGCAGGCGATGAACGGCACGGACGCGAACGCGGCGTGGGCGCAGAGCATGATGCAGGCGGCGGCGACGGAGGAGGGGATAAACAATTTCGCGGCGCAGGCGCACGCTCAGGATTGGTCTCAGATGCTCGGCATGGCGAACGAGTGGCTGGGCAGCGGCGATCCGGCGCTTATAGCGCAGGGGGCGCGGGTGATGAACTATTACATGCCGGGGTCGGGTATCGACTTTACGGGGTTGATTACGAACGCGAACGCCGAGCAGTTTGGATCCATGTACAACAACGCGATATCGATGTCGCCCAATATGTCCGAGGGAGAGCTGGCGAAGTGGATGGAGAACACATACGGCGACAAGTTTGACAGGTCGTCGTATCCCGCGCTTGCGGCGCAGATTAAAAAGACGCAACTGGACAGGGAGATGGATGAGCTTTTTGAGTCTAATATCTATAAGAGATTTGTAGAAAGCCATCCGGAAATGGACTCGGATGAAATAAGGTTGGCGGCGTTTGAAGTATTGTCCGGCTATGATTGGAACAAGGACGGGAAGATAGGGAACGAGCAGACCGGGGCGTCGGAGGTTCCGGGCGCGGCGGGGAGCGACGGCGCGGGGCAATACGTTAAAGAGATGGGTATAAATACCGTTCAGGCGCGGAACCTTGCAAACCAGCCGCCGGTTTCCGGCAAGCTGTCTAACGCTCAAGAGGCTTTGATTGACGATATTCTTGAGTCTATAAAAGTTCCCATCGGACAAAATGTTTCAACTGAGGGGAATCAGGTTACCGGCGTGTTGAGCCTGTCGGATTTTTACGGTACGCCGATATGGGATGAGCTTGTGAGAAAGATGGATCGCAACGGTCTTATAGTGACGGATATGTCGCGGACGAGTAAGAATGCGGCAGGCGCTACAAAGATAGACGGTTTGGAGAAAGCGAAGAACAGCAACATGCTTGTAAAAATCGACGGTAATTACTATGCGGTAGACTATGACGCGAAAGACGTTAAGACGAAAAACGGGGTCTATAGGAATTACACGCTCACTGATATAAAGACTGGACAGTCACAAACAATCGATGCTTGGGCGCTAAAGTTAACCGCTGAGGGGGCGCCAACGGCCATGGCCGTCAGCAAATAATACGTATGGGGATATAGACTTTAAACGATAAGATATAAAGTCAATAATCTTTTTTAGACGAAGCCTTCGGCTTCATAGATATATGCGGGGCTAAACCCCGCATATTCAGTCAAAGTCAAAAGACTGGATTGCCTTACGGCGAGATAAACAAGTTGGCTTTCGCCGAGATAAACAAGTTGCTTCGCTTCGCTCGCAATGACCGTCATTGCGAGGAGCGAAGCAATCTAGAAAATATAGACAATAAACGATAAGATATTAGGAGGGTAAATATGGGAGGCGAACTGGGCGGAGGAAGCTTTCCCGGTGAACAATTAGCGTCCGGCATCATTCAGGGCGGCGCGACTTTGCTAAGCGGGTATTTGCAGAACAAGGCGAACGAGCGGATGAATAAGGAGAATTTGCGCCTTGCGTACATCCAGCGCGGGGACACGCTGTCGCAGGCGAAGAAGGACAACGCGTTCGCGGTTCAGGACCGGGCGTACCGGGACAGGGAGTCGGCGTATCAGAAGCTGCAGGATCAGCGGGCGGCGGCGCGGCAGCGTCTGCAGGATGATGCGGCGTTTCGGAACAACATAATCGCGATGGTTAACGCGTCGAGGAGGAGGTAGGCTATGGGCTTTTACGGAGCTAATCTGGTAGCGCCGGATTATTCGCATGTTGCGAAGGCGGGCGAGGGTTTCGGCCAGGCGGCCGGGGCGGTGGCGGGGTATTATGCGGGTCAGCGGGAGGAGGCTAAGAAGTGGAAGGCGTTTAACGAGGAGGTCGGCGGGGCTGACGGGGAAGGCGGTCTTAGGAAGGATGCGGCCATCCGTTTGTCGGAGTACATGGATATGGATGACGCGAGGAAAAAGGCTAGGGAATATTTTCAAGATCGCCACAACAATGAGAGCATAGAGAAGGCCAATGAGCGGATAAATTTGGCAAAGGAGAGGCTTGATAAACTGCTGGAGAGCAAGCGGCACGCGCGCGGGTATAATAGCGTTGCCGACAATATCAATAACGGGCGTTTGTCGTATACGCGCGGGAACGAGGTGTCGATCGGAGGGGACGATTCCGCGGGGAACAGCGGCGGGGTGAGCGGTTCGGGGTTGAAGAGTCCGGCAGATGCGGGCGGGGATGCCGGGGCGGTTGCGGGTGATACCGATTACACAAAATACTTAAACGGTCTTTCCGTCGCCAGCGCCAAGCCGGCCGCTGCCAAGCCGGCCGCTGCGCCGGCCGCCGGTATTGATTCGGCGGAGACAGAAAGTAATCCGTATATGAGACGCCTGACCGATGCAGAAATCGACAGAGAAATTGATAACACCGACGTGTTCATTAACGGCGCGAAAGATGGGTTGGAAAGACCTCTTGATAATCCGGAAAACGAAAAGTTCGACAAAGATTATATTCGCGGTCTGAAGTCAATGGCACTTAGGCGTGATCGTTACGAAGCCGAAAAAAAGCGCAGAGCCGAAATAGCGGCGACGCCGACCGCGACAACTGACGGCGATCCGGCGGAGGCGATTCCGGATCAGGCGACTAACCAAGAAAATGCGGTCGGGGGATTGGCGGACGGGATTGTTGCCGGGTACAAGAATCCGGCGCAGGCCGGGCTGCTTAAGATGCCGAAGACCTATTTGGACGTTAGTATGAAAGTTCCGTACAAAGAGCAGCTCGCGGAGATCGATCGGGCCTGGAGGAATGACGAGATAGGCCAAGTAGATTGGGAAGTATTATCCAAGCAGGTAATCCGCGAGATGGACGACGAGAAAGAACGTAAGAAGGCTTTGGCTGCGATAGATAAGGCGAAGCTCGACCGTGAGCACCAGTTGGAATTACAAGATAAAAAGAACGCCGGTAGTTTGGCCAGCGCCACGGCGAGGCCGCGTACTCCGCCGAGGCCTCCGTCAACGCCGCAGCCGCCAAATACGCAGCCTACCCGCGACGCGGTAACCAAGATTAATGCCGACATTGTAAAAACCAACGATATAATAGACAATGCGATATCGATGGTAAAAAACAATAAGACGGGTACGAAGCTGGTTACCTTCTTGGATGAAGCGAGAGAGATTAACTTTAACGATCCGGCAGACCGCGCGTATCTCGTCCTCAAAGTCAATACCATGAGAAACGCGCTTATAGACAAATACGAAGACGCGCTGGGAAACATGAGATACGAGGCAAGCATCAATCCGGGCACATACCCGCAGAGCAGGCTCGACAATTATCAAAAGAGAATAGACGATTTACGCTTGGAAGTACAGGAACGGCCGTTTGAGGACCCGAGTGGGATTAACTCCGCTACGCCGCCGCCGTCTTCGCCGTCCGCGCCGGTCGCTCCGTCTGCCAAGGAGGGGGGCAAACCTCAGTCTGCGGGGCCGTCAATGAACGATCTGTATAAGATGTACGGCAAAGATACGGTGAATGATATAAAAGGTTTATATCCTGATGCAACGTCTACGGAACTGGAAAAACGTATCAAGCACTATCTCCAAAACGAAGAAGCGTTTAACACTGTTCCGAGCGACGACAGGATCAAGCAAGATTTAAAGGTGGCAGGTGCTTTGGCCACCGCGGCGAACGTGGCCAAGGTTAAGCGTTTCATTAAGAAAAAAGGGTTTGGCGCGTACAGAGAATGGAAGGAAGGCCATGGCATAAAGGGGGAAGACGCGTACAAAGAACTGTATGATGGCAAACTTGGATAACGGAGGTGTACTATGCCGCAACTTACCGCGCTTCGCGGCAGGTCGATGGTTGGAGTTGACGACGATGATACGGACTTGGACAGCGTTCTCGATTGGTCGAGGGGCGGCCAGTCTTTGGCGAGTTATCGGTCTGGGAATGACGACGATGATTCGGATTTAGATAAAACGCTTGTCTGGCCGAACGGCGGGGCGTCATCCGGCGGCAGTTCGGCGGTCCTTACGGAGCCGCAACAGTCGATGCGTCCTGATATGTTGGCGGCGTCGCGTGGCGGCGTGGCGGCGTCAATGTCTGACGACATAGGCGCGAGTCTGCGCGCGGAGAGACAGGCGGCGGTGCCGCCATCAGCGACAGCGGTTCGGAGCGACGTTGACAATCCGCCGGAGGCTGTTAGGAGTTCCGCCCGAAACAGTAACCGTAATATCCAACCGGCGCCGAACGCCGGCACCGGATTTTGGACGACGCCAAGCGGCGGCCGCGATGCGGTCGGCCAAGCGGCGGACAAGGTTATCGGCGCGTGGCAAGAAGGTGTGCGTCAAAGAGACGAATATCTTAAGTCATTCCGCAATCGCGGCGAAGAGATTGACAGGAAGGTTGGTCAGTACAAGGAGCTTACCGGCAAAGACCTCCCGCTTTCGAAGGAAGAGCGGTATATCCACGAGACCTATAAGTTCAACCAAGAGACCGCGCCCCTGCGTGCTGCGCTTGGCGAGATAAAGCGCTCCATTCCCGGCATTGGCGATATGACGGTGCCTGAAGAGCGGCGGGCGCGCGAGCAGGTTTTGCGGGAGAGCATAGGCGAGGTTGAAAAGAGCAAGCCGGGAATTATCAGGAGTTACAAGCTCGGCGTTATAGGGGTGGACACAGACCGCTTAGTTTCCGACGCGGTTGAATCCGGCGACAAGGACGAGCTTGCGCGGGCGCTTGAGTTACGTTGGAGAGCGAACGGTATACAGGCGGAAGACAACGAGAATCATAAGGGATTTGTAAGCCAGGCGGTTCACGGCGCTATCAGGATGGGCGGGCCGATGGCGCGGGGTATTGCGACCAATGCCGCGTCCGGGGCGGTAGGCGGGGTTGCGGGGAAGGTCGGCAAGGCTGCGAACCTGAAGTATTGGTTTGATCAGGGCAAGGGGGATATGTATGCGCAGATAGCGGAAGAGGGTGGCGACCCTCAGAAGGCCAGAGCGCAGGCCGCGGTAGTGAGCGCGGCGTACGTGGCGGTGCAGGAGCTGCAGCTTAGACAGTTGGTGAATACCGGCGCAGGCAAGGAGATTACCGGCGGCATTTGGAAGAAGATAGCGAACGTTGTTAAAGAAAAGGTGATAGACACTGTAAAAGAGGTAGGCGAAGAGGTTGTACAGGATGATCTTATCGCTCTTGGCGTAGTGGCCTCGTTGCAACGCCAAGGGTTTAATATTAGCAAGGATGAGGTATTAAAGCGGCTAAAAGAAACGACGATTAATACGGCCAAGGAGTCGGCCGGGCCGATGGCCTTACTGTCCGCGGTCGGCGGCGGCGTGGGCGTCGGCAAGGCGGGGTATCAGCATACCAAGGATTGGGCGCTGGCTGAGCTGGACAAGTCCATTGGGTTAACGGGTCCGGAGACACTAAAGACCGAGACGTCAGAGGCGGGTAACGAGGCAAGCGCCCCCCCGCGTATTTCTGAAGAGGAACGGCAGAGATTAGAGGAAAAGTACGGCGGGTGGGACGTGCCGGAGGTTGAGGAGGGCAGCGAGCTACGGAAATTGCTGAAGTTGGATGAGGCTCTTGGGTTAACGGGCGAGGAAACGCGGGATTCCGGGGCTACAGACGCGGAGGATGAGGCGGGTGGAGGTTTGGCACCACCCGAAGCGAAAGAAGCGTCTGCGCGCGAATTTGAGGGGGATTTTGAGGGGGAGGAGTCGGAGAGTCCGAGCGAGCGGTTAAAGGACTACGACGATCCGCCGCCTAAAGAGTTGCCGGAGGCGATCCGTAACGAGCGCGAGGAGGGGCGGTGGGGCGGGCCGCAGAAGACGAATGAGGCGGTGCGGGAGCGGTTTGAGGCTATGCCGTCGGTGGACGTCCGCAGTGATGCGGTGCGGGGTATCGGAAGAGGTAAGGGGTATGCAAGCAGAGTTATTAATTGGCTTACGCAGAAAGACGTGTTGGGGGATTATCATAACGAGGATAAGGGATGGGATATAACATTTAACAATCGGAGCGTTCGCAATGTTGTGAGTCATGGGGCCGGCGAGGGCAAGGTGGCGCTGTTGGAGTACACGCCGGACTTAATAGAAAACGGGATATTCCTTGAGACCACCCAAAAGAAAGACGGACTCAACAGCCATATTTTCGCGGCCAAAGCGACAATTGACGGCGAACCGGCTATGATAGGTTTTGTCGTAAGGGAAGACCAAAACGGCAAGCGTTACTACGATCACGCGATAAGAATAGAGGAAGGGGATCGGACAGGGACGAGAACACGTAAGTCGGACACAACGGTCGCGAGCCTATCCGAAAGCCCCAACTCTATTTCTAATATACTAAAAAAACATCTCGGAGTCAATACCCAAGATAAAAATATTTCAATTAATGCAAAAGGAGGCAATCATGGTGACAGACTTAGAACTCAGCGCCCAAGCGCGATGGGCAGCGATGGGCAGGGGGAAGCTCACCAAGAAAGAGGCGATGCAGTTGGCGCATCGGGAGGCGATGCTGCTTCAAATGGAGTTGAAGGAGAGAGACCCGGAGAAGTACAATCAGATATTTCATCCGGGGGCGATCCCCGTTTCTCAATAGGCAGGTCACGCAAACAAGAACAAGGAGGCGGTAAGGATTATGAGCACGAAAGCCAAGGCCGACCGTCGGGCGGCGGAGCAGAGGGCGAAGGAGAAGTCTCGCCGGGTAGAGCGTCAGGCGAGGAAGGAGTCGGCGAACCGTTTGAGCAAGGCGGCCGCGAAGGCGGGGATATTGCGCGAGGCGGTGGAGCGGTACAAGCGTCTGAATCCGGGTCTGACAGACGCGGAGGTAGACGCGGAGGCCGCGGCGATCGCGAACAGGGAGAGGATCGTGTCGGTAGTGAAGCGGATGCGGCGGTAGGGTTCGGGAGCGCGGACGCGGAGTATCTTGACGCCGTGAAGCGCGGGGACACGGAGGCGGCGCGGCGGATGGTTGACGAGCGGGCGCGGGAGAAGGGGTATTCGTCGGCGCCGGTTAAGACTATGCAGCATACCGCTCCTAATCGGGAGGATCACAATATCGCGACGATCAAGTCGGACGATATTCTTCCTAAGGATTACTGGACGCATCCGCAGTATTATCTCACAGGCATAGAGAAGCCGTCGTTTTACGCGATTCGCAACGCGCTTGAGTCGCCGCTTCCGGAGGGGCCCAAGGGGATTAAGGATATCGGCGACAGGCGTGTCTGGGTTTATCGGGCGGTTCCGAAGAGTGTCAAGGATTCGATGTTTCGCAACGGCGATTGGGTAACGCCGGACAGGCGGTATGCCGAGAACGAGGGGAGCGGGATACCGGGCGGGTACAAGATAATCGCGCAGCGCGTTGCGCTGAAGCATTTGTGGTGGGACGCTAATTCGATAGCCGAGTTGGGGTATGATGACGGGAAGGGTTACAATTACGCGAACACGAAGAACAACAGGAAGCTGGCGGACGCTGTTACGTATGACAGCGGCGGGAGCGTGATACCGCTTTCGAAGCGGTTTAACAAGCGGAGCGATGATCCTCGGTTTTCGATACGGGATGGTGCGCCTATGCGGTCTATACAGGAAGCGTTGGGCAGGGTACCGAAAGACGTTCAGAAGAGGCTAGGGGATTTGTGGGAGGCGGCAAAGGGAACCGAGGGGCAAAGGGCGGACACGCGGTATATGCCCATAGGTTTAGTAAGCACCCGCCTTAACGAAGAAATCAGCAATGTTTTAGGTAGAAGCGTAAAGGCGAAGCGGCAGCTCATCAGGTTTAAAGACATAAGGCACATAGACGAAGTCCACGGGGTCGGCAACGAGAAGAGCGACGCTCAGATTCCGGTGACCAAAGAGGCGTTTATGTTGATTCCTGACGTGTTGGAAAACTTTGACGAGATCAAAAAAGGCAGCGAGACGGCAGGCAGGGATTCTGTAATGCTGACTAAGGGTTACTCTGACGGGCGTGTGGTGATTGCGGACGCGGTTTTGGAAGACGGAAACTTGGCCATAACCAGTATGTTTATAAAGAGTCCCACAGCGGTAAGCCCTCGTCACACCCCGAAAGGTGGCTCGGATTCTCGCTTAAGCTCCCAGCGAGTTCGACACTCTATTCTCCATGGGGCCGATCCCCACTTCACCGAACCAGTCGCAATGCGGGACTCTGATGATAATATAAGTGATTCCGCGCCGGAAGTCAATACCCAATCGAAAAAATCTTCCGAGCGGCTTTCGGGGGATCCGGAGCGCATATCCGAGAAGGAGCATAACAGGCTCCTTGCGCAGTTGTTTAAGACGAGGCTGGCCAAGGAAGCGATTGTGGACAGTGACGCAATGGCGGCGGCGTTGGCGAAGTATTATGAAGGGCGGGACAAAAGCGGGCGGCCTATGGCCACGCCTGACGGCGAGGTATACGGTTTCGCCACGGAGGACGGTAAGATATATCTTGACCCTGAGCGTATGAACGCGAACACGCCTATCCACGAGTACGCGCATTTGTGGATAGACTTAGCGAGGGAGCGCAACAAGCCGCTGTATGATAGGTTGATGGCCGCGCTTAACGGGAGCGACGTTCTTGACGAGGTTATGAATGATCCGTCGTATAGACATTTGTCCGGTAATAAGAACGGGCAGCGTGAGGAGGCGTTGGCGCGGGCGATTGCGGCGGAGGGTGAGATTGTGTTCGCGAGGGATTCTAAGGGCACGGCGGCGGCGCGGTTCCGGGCGGCGTTGCGGGATTTGTGGCGTTGGGTGATGGAGAGGCTGGGGGTTGCGGGCCGCGGGGGGTTGAGCGTGGCGGACGCGGATCGGGTTGGCGGGATGACGCTTGAGGAGCTGGTGGGCGGGGCGGCGCGGGAGTTGTTGGGGGGTCGGCGGGTG
>Ga0268262_10005094_pt1 | contig 13189 bp, 7 predicted proteins | sample TergutNc150P3_FD_190354 | JGI IMG/M metagenome (GOLD analysis project Ga0268262, IMG submission 190354) | Nasutitermes corniger P3 segment gut microbial community from laboratory colony in Florida, USA - Nc150 P3 (SPAdes) (version 2) | ecosystem: Host-associated > Arthropoda: Insects > Digestive... | reverse complement strand
TTACAAAATGAAAATAAAATGATTGGTGGGTGTACGCAAAGCTCTGATGGCGACATATGGCTGGATCGCCCATACGGCCACGCCAAAGCGTGCGTCAATTCATGCCAGCCATCCGGAGCCAGCAGGGGTTTGCGTACACCCACCAAAGAATTAATTTCCAAATTGCAAGATAATTTAGCGGAAATAAAAACTGGCTATCATCTCTATACTGACGAAGATATTGCGCAAAAACTTATATATGTGGAAGCAAGTAGAGGGTGTCCGTTTGAGTGTGAGTTTTGTCTTAGCGCGATTAAGCATGGAGAGTATAACAGCGCAATAGAATCAGAAGAGCGCGGTGGAGCAGTTATGTTAAAGGGGAGCATGGTAAAGACAAGGGAGCATAATAGCGCGGTTAAGCAAGAGGAGCGTAGGAGCGATGTTAGGGAATTTCCGTTGGAGCAATTTTTATTGGATATGGAAATACTCATTAATCGAGGAGTAAGAACAATTAAATTTTTAGATAGGACTTTTAATGCTAATATTAAACGAGCTGTAAAAATCTGTGAATTTTTTCTTCGGAAACTGGAGGAGCGCAAGAGGGCTGGTTTTGCTCCTTTTGTCGTTCATTTTGAGATGGTGCCTTCTTTGTTTCCGAGAGAGTTATGTGAAATACTTGCGCGGTTTCCGCCGAATTCATTACGTCTGGAGATTGGCGTTCAAACGTTGAACCCCGAAGTTTCTGCGCGGATTCATCGCCCTGGGTGGCGTAATCAGTCTATTGAGCCGGAAAAAGAGTTGGAGACTATTCGGTTTTTGCGGAAAAATACTAATGCTATTATTCATGTAGATCTTATTGCCGGATTGCCGGGGGAAGACCTACAATCCTTTGGTTTGGGGTTTGACCGGCTTTGGCAAGCGGTTTGCGAAGAGAGGAAAGAGGAAAGAGAAGAGAGAAAAGAGAAGAGCGAGGAGAGAGGGGAGAAAAGTGAAAAGAGAAGAGTGAAAAGTGAAAAGAGGGAAGAAAAGAGCGAGGGGAGAGGGGAGAAAAATTCGGGGGTAGAGATTCAAGTGGGGATTTTGAAGCGGCTTCCGGGGGCGGCAATTTCGCGTCACAATGAGGCTTTTGGGATGCGGTATAATTGTTTGCCGCCTTATGAAATAGAAGAAAATTTGGCGATTTCTGAAGGGGATTTACGGCGAGTGAAAAATTTTGCGGCTTTTTGGGAGCGGCTTGTGAATAGGGGGTTTTTGTCTTTGGATAACGAACCGGTTTTTAAAAAATTTATGGCGCTCTCGGATTCGCTCTTTGCCCATTTTGGAAAAAATTGGGGGATTGATAGGGATGAGTTAATCAGTGTTGCTCAATCTTTTCTTGACTTTGTACCTAGATAATACTAATATTTAGTTCATACCTAAAAACATTGTTTTATCAGAGGTAATTATGGACGGCTACCCCCCAACAACCCCCGATTTTTACAGTCCTGTTATAGATGATCGGATTATTCCGGAAATTGGGTACCTTGTGTATCGTGAATGTACACCGGAATGGGGAATTAAACACAGATTGCCGGTCTTTAATTATTGGGATATAACATACGTTACCCAAGGGTCTGCGCGTTATATTATTGACGGGATAAATTATGACCTGACGGCAGGCGATTTACTGTGTTTTCCTCCCGGGCATACGCGTGAAGCAAGAACATGGCCTGACAATCTAATGCATTGTTTTGCGGTAAATTTTACTCTAAGAAGTTTTGAAGAAGAGAAACCGGCCGTAATTCCCCTGCCAATTGTCAGCCATATTGGCATAAGGGAAGATATTATCCAGCTTTTTAATGAACTTGTTTTTACATGGATTAACCCCCAACCACTGTACACTTTTAAAATCCGCGCTTTGTTTATGCTTATCCTTCACCGTTTTATGGAAACTGCATTATACAATACCAATTCAACGGTCAGGGATTCACGTATACAGAAAGTATTGCGCTTTATCGCCACCCATTATCCCGAAAAAATCACCGTAAAAAAAATGGCAAATCTTTGCAGTCTTGATCCTATATATTTTGGAGCTTTATTTAAGCGCGAAACCGGCATGACCATGCTTCAATACCTTATAAAAACACGTATAAAATACGCTGAAAATTTCTTAAGAAGCGGCGAATTCAGGGTTAGTGAAGCGGCAGAACGTTGCGGATACGGAGATATTTATCACTTTTACAAGCATTTTAAACGTATATATCGGATATCTCCTTCATCTTGTATTCCCAGAAAAAGCAAACATTAAAATATTGATTTTATACCTAAAAATACATTGTTTTATTAATTGTAAAAAAGCATAATATAGATACTAAATTTTTATTATAAAAGATGCGTTCTGTAACGGACAGCATTCCGCATAAACCAATATTTCGGAGGAAATTAATAATGAAAAAAACAATGATTCTAAAAATACTGGGTTTTATACTGACATCTTTGATAATCATAGGCTGCGATATGAGTTATAAAGAGGCAGTAGTGCCTGTGGATGCGTTAACACCGGTAATCATAGGACAGCCTTCCGGCGGCTCAATTGACATAGAAACAGAACAAAGTTTCACCATGACGGTAACAGCCGACTCTATTGACGGGGATGAAACTGAAAACATAATTACATACCAGTGGTATTCCTATACAAGATATGTTGAATACGAAAACCATACGGGGAAGTTGATTCAAGGCGCGACAAATACTTCTTATACCGCCTCTTTTACCACAGAGGGAATCTATCATTTTTACGTTATTGTCACTAACTCCAACAGGAACGCGACCGGAAGGAAAAATATATCGGTTAGAAGCGAACCGGCAACAGTTGTCGTGAATGACAGTAAAAATGCCAGATACCCAATTATTACAAAGCAGCCGATAGGCGGAATTGAAGTTTTCCTGGGACCAAATATGACAGTAGATCAGCTGGAGGTTATAGTCGATACCAGCGATAATGCGGAAGGCGGATCAAGTTATCAGTGGAGCATAACCTACCAGTGGTATGAAACAACAACTCCAACCAATGATAACGGGGCATTAATAGAAGGCGGAACAATTAAATCTTTCAATCCCACCGGACGTATACAGGAATTGAATGAACCCGGAGATTATTACTACTTTGTCGTTATTACCAACACTGATTATAACGTTACCGGACGCAGGGTATCCTCTGTTGTAAGCAACCCGGTTCTTATACGGGTAAGCAGAAACCCCAACGCCGCTATACCAGAAATAATTGATCAACCTTCGGGTGAAATATATTTTATTGGGAATCAAGTTATCCCATTAACAGTGACGGCGGAATCCATTGATGGCGGTACGCTAAGTTATCAGTGGTATTCCAACACAACGTCTTCTAACAAAGATGGAACAAAGATACAGGAAGCAACCAGCCGTTCTTTTACTCCTCCCATTAACACAAATACAACGGGACGATATTACTACTATGTAATTGTCACTAATACCAACACATTCGCGGTAAACCCAACTTCCACCACGATCAGCAAAGCGGTGGAATTGGTTGTAATATCTCCGTCAACGGATGCTTCAAAAAACCCAAACGCGACAATAACCATAGACCTTAATGAAAAATACCAGTTTGTCCGTGGTTTCGGCGGACAGGATGTGGTATGGAGTAATTTTCCGGACTACACTATGGCGGATTATGAAAATATGTTTAACCCTGACAGACTGGGGTACAATATGCTCCGTATAATAATATCACCACAAAATATCGACATAAATGAAACCATGTATCAGATTACCACCAACCAGTTATGGCCCGAAAAACACAGGGAGAACTATTATGAGTTTGTCAAATTGGTTAACAGATACAAGGGCTATGTCCTTGCAAGCCCCTGGACTCCTCCGATGGAATGGAAAACTAATAACAGCACAAATGGCGGCGGCTCGCTTCGAGCCGCAAATTACCAGGATTACGCATACTACCTGCGGAACTTTGCCCAGAATATGCACAATAACGGCGCGCCTATTTATGTAATTTCCATGCAGAATGAGCCTAACTATGTAGCAAGCGGTTATGAAGGTTGTGAATGGACAGGCAACCAAATGCGGGATTTCTGGAGGCAGGTAGGCAGATTTACCCAACAGGGACGACAGGGCGACAATAAAACAACATATCCCAGCAATGTACCGGGTTATGGCGGAGGACGGGAGTTACCTTATGTTCTTACCATGAACGGAGAATCCGCCAACAATATTAATATCAACAATCCCGCAATGAACGACGCCAAGACTGCGTTAGTCGATAATCCGGCAAAGCAGTATATCGACATTATCGGCCGGCATATTTACGGCGACCGCGATACAAACTACCATAACACCGCCGGTAATCCTAATCTTATATACCACGCCACTGACCCCAGAGAAGTCTGGATGACCGAGTATAATCTTAACGGCAATAACAAAGATCAATACGAGTTGGATTCAAGGTGGCCCTGGATATGGCAGTTCATGAATTCCATTGACGTTACCATACGGAACAATCATGAAAGCGCTTATATATGGTGGTCTTTAAAACGATTCTACAGCATGATTGGCGACGGCCAATATGGTACCGCTGATCATCAAATTCTCCCCCGAGGCTGGGGAATGGCTCATTTTGCCAAGTTTGCCAACGAAACTTATCGTGTCGGCGTTACATACTCAGGTACACTGGCTGACAGAACGACTCCGCTTTCCAAAGACAATATTAACCCTGACACATATACCAACCTATCCGGCGTAACTGATACTACCAGCAATCTTCCGAGCAGGGCGATAAAAGTGATGGCTTTTGTGAGATTAAAAGGCGGGGAAGTTTTCCCGGTCAACTGGAAAGGTCAGAACGTAACCATAGATGAGATAAGTGAAATTAACATTGTAATGTATACCCCCACGCTTACCAATAACACCGGAGGTTATAATTTGGGAACCGTAAAATTGCAGCTTCCCGAAGGTTTTACAATCCGGGGCGCGACAGCCATGAGATCAACCGAGACGGATGTAGGCGCTCTCCAAAATCCCAAAGAGCCAGTCTGGGAAACCGTAGAAATTAATCAGGATAGAAACGCCGCTTATGTATCGTTGCCTATGAGCCAGATACTTTCGGTAAAGTTTACCAGATAACGCCAAATTCCAGGAGGAATGCTCGTGAAAAAAATTTTTATTGTGATGTTAATAGTGACTTCCGTTTCAGTATTTGCCCAGGAATTTAAGGTAAGCGGAGAAGTAAAGAGCGGTATTCTCTGGGAAAAGGTCGAGAACAGGCAACCGGATGCTGATAATACTGAAAAGGTCAAACTTAACAGTAAAGACGATGCCGGCGACTCTTACGGACGTTTCCGGATCAACACAGACTACACCAGCACCGCTGGAAATCTGGGGTTTAGAGTCCGCTTGAATTGGGACAATTATACCAGCAGTAACGGCGGACCAACATGGTCTTATGCTTTTGGCTGGGGTAATTTTTTTGATAATCAGCTTACTTTATCTCTTGGAAAGCTGGGAGCTTCGCCCTGGGGTTCCGGCGGACCGGAAATGTGGCGGGAACTGGAAGTGTCAAATTTCGGCGGAATGCGCATTGAGTTTAAACCTTCTTTTGTTCCCGGAAAATTAAATATTGGTTTTGTATTAAATTGGTATGATGATGCCGCCGACGCGGGCGGCACCAAGGAACCTACAATACTTGATCTTTTACAGGAGTCGGTAGTAGGAATGTCTTATGCCAATGACTGGTTTATGTTGCGTTTTGCTTACCGCTTTGACAGCGACCTTGACAATGGAGGGGCAAGATCCGGAAGCGATGGACAGGAAGGAACCAAATTTGTGTACCGCGTTGAGGAGTATATGATAAGGAGGGCGCTGGACGGCTTTTCGATATGGGCGCTTGGCGAGTTTACCGGGATTGGAGCCAGCGACCCCAGTTTTTTCTTCACCAGAAACTGGCTCTTTGTCCAATACGCGCCCCAGTCTTTCACCACCCAGTTACGTTTTGGGTTTGAAAAATCCGAGAACCGCGCTGTTATTTATGCAAAACCAACTTTTTCTTACAACTTTCTTGACAAGCTGATTGTTCCCAGTATAATGTTTTGCTACGCGCAGGATTTCGGCGAAGGTAAGAGATGGCCCGGTTCGCCGTTTGCGTATTTGGAATTTGAACCTAAGTTACAATTAAACTTTTCTCCCGGCGCTTATGCCGCTTTTTCATACTACTACAGGATGGAGTATAAATACGCCAGAACTCCGCCGGAAGAGCAGACGCAGTGGATGAACCTGCGTTTTGGTATAACATTTTAATAATTAATTTTTATGGAGGATTTGAGTATGAAAACCAAAATCACTTTTGCGCTTATTGCATGTATTGTGTTGATGAGTTTCCTTATGACTTGCGCCTTGGAAGAAATCCAGGATCCTATTACCGTAACCTTTGATTCCAAAGGAGGAGCAATTGTTAAATCTATGACTATTGAAAGAGGAAGTACTCTGGGCGGCAAGTACCCTACCCCGAAAAAAGAAGGGGCTATGTTTAAGGCCTGGTATGACGGGTTTAATGAATGCACCAGAAATACAAAAATTTTCGTAGACGTTACATTGGTTGCGCATTGGGAAGATAAATTGGTCACCGTTACATTTGATTCCGACAGCGGTACGCCGAACTTCACCCCTATTGTACTCCCTAAAGACGGAGTTTTAGGCGTCAAGTTCCCCAGTAATCCAAGACGGAAAGGTTTTACTTTTGTTGAATGGCTATATTTTGAAGATGGTTTAGGTGTGGATATTGACAGAGACACTCCTATTCCCGATGATATTACCGTAATAGCGCAATGGAAGAAGTCTGATGAATATACCGTAACCTTTGACACCTTAGGCGGTGAAGATATTCCAAGTATTAAGGTATTCAGCGGCGATTGCATAGACGAATGGGAAAACCGATTTTCGAGCCTTGCTCCTGAATATACAGGCGATGTCGCCGATCTCGCGCCCGCAACCGGTAAAGCGTTTAAGGAATGGGTATATGACCCTGATGGACAAAACATTATCTTCACCGAACGCACACCGGTCAACAGTAATATTAAACTGGTTGCGCAGTGGCGCTTTACGCTGGAGAAAGAAACAGTCGAAGTGGATTTAAGCTACTGCTATATACCAAAAGAATTCCCCGGAAACAACGATGTTGACCCCCCCATCCCTCCCGGAACAACACCAATGCCGAATCATCCGTTACTTAATTACCCTCTTCCGGAAATAGAATTCAAAGACGGCGCTTGTGTCTTTACATTTGTCGAAGCAAACTCGGCGATTGCCATAGAGACTTCAGAACGGTTAAGGGCGCTATTGTTAGTGGCAAATTCTGTTACCGTGGAAATTGATGGAACAGCGGAACCCACCGATCGCCTTTTCCGTTTACTGATAGGTAATACAGTTATCTATGCCGAAGGCTGGAATTTAACCAAAAATCATTCTCCGGATCCGATGATACCGTTTGAAGAACTTAAAAAGAAGGATCTCGTAATTGATGAAGGAAACAGGGCAAAGAAGCCTAATGATGTAGACTATATTTTCATTCAGACAAACAGAGTGGGTGCGACAGGTCAGGAATATGATACTCCCACCGTGGCTACTATTAAGTCCATTAAAATTACGGTAAAATAATACCGTTAAGGGCTGTCTTGAACAATAATTTTCGGACAGCCCGCCGCATTAACCGCAGGAGACAGTATTTCATTTGTTGGGGAGGTTACCGATGAATAAAATTAATTTTTTATCCTTGCTTGCAATGGCCTTATGTGTTCTGTTCACCGTAATAAACTGCGGTGATAGTTCCTCAGGGAATAATCCCGACAAGCCCCCTCCAAAAGAACCAGAAGAAAAAGAATATGTCACCATGAGCTATAATGCTAACGGTATACTTGGCCTTGATATGCCCGAACCGGTAAAGGTTGAAAAAGGCAAACCAATACCCGCCGCGCAGCTTCCCGTTTTAAGCGGCGGCAATATTATGACATTCCACGGCTGGTCTGCATCGGCATCAGGAGGCACGGTTACAAAAAATCCCCAACAGGACTTTACCGTATACGCCTCTGTTGATTTTGAATTTACGGAAAAACTTATCATGGGTAACGGTCAGTTTGCGCTTTACCGGTTTGACATTCCCGAAGATCAATCCTTTGATGATGATTATACAAAAATTATTGTAGATTACCTGGTGAAAGACGAAGATCAGATTAATAACAAAAATGTCGGAATGATTCTGCATGGGGTTTATAACGGGCTTATGTTTGAGCAGGTAAAGAAAAACGATCAGGTAGTCGGGATACAATTTCCCATTACGGGCGATACTAATGAATCATCAATAATAAATAACCTCTATAGTTCCGTTAAATTAGTTGATCAGGGATTCTCCGCCGGTAAATGGAAGACGGTTGAATACAAGCTCAGCGGCAATAGGCATGGCAGTTTTGATAGCAAGTACCTTCCCAAAGAAGATGACCTCACCGAATACATTTATTTTGGCCTTGGGATAACCGCGTCGGCGGGCGACGGCGCTTTCACTTCCTACATAAAAAACATCAGGCTAAGCAATGACGCGGGTGATAAAACAACAGCGTCAACAGGTTCCGGTTTTAGCGTGCCGGCCTTCGCCGCCTCTGACACCCAATGGGAGCCTAACCCGCGTGAAACAATAGCTGGGATTGCCGACACGTCTTCAAAAACAACTTTGCCGTATCTCGTGGAAAGGCATAAACTGGCTAACCGCCAATTTGCGCTCTACAAGTTTATCATTCCCGCCGGTTCTAAGTTAAGTGATTATACCAAAATTACCGCTGATTTCATGATTGAAAACCCAATAATTGACGGTGAAATTTACGACGTACTTGAAATAGTAGACGGAAGCATGAGGCTTATGGGAGTTTACACCCAGGACAAACTCCTTCCAGTGGAAGTTTCCGGCGCAACTGTCGGTTATAGGATTGATATGCCGTCAACCACCGCTAAAAACCCTTCTATCCTGAATGATCTGGTGCCTACCGCCAGGCTAGTAAAGGTAGGATTCTATTCCGGCGCGTGGAAAAAATTCGAATTCCAATTCATTACCAATAGTCCTGATTACAATCCAGAGACTTACTTCCCGGAAGATGCCACCGGAGAAATATATTTCGGACTTGGGGTAACAACAATTAATACCCAGGCCGCATATACTTCCCATATCAGAAACATCAGGATGGCCAACAATAACGGCAGCAAAGAACTAACCCCAGAGCCGGTCGATTACAATAAGCCGGCTTTCTATGCCGCCGCTAATACATGGGGTATGAATTCGCGCAAAGAGATTTATCTGGAAAGATAACGGTTCATAATAATCTCCGATTCTCCTTCTTTGTGATCTTTGTGTGAAGTCTTCTCGAATAAATATTAAAACTTAATCAAATGCTCCGTCCATTTCATCAGCATTTTGGCCAACTGTGGAATTGGCATTGTCATGTTGTCTTTCAGCCAGTGTTGAATCAAACCTATCGCGCCGTGGACAAGGAAAACGGAATAGTAGGGCATTGTTTCTTCGCTTTGTTGTTTTTCGGTGAAATATTTCGTTATCTGATTGTGCATGATGAAATGGTATAATAATTTCTTTTGAAATGTAAGATCGCCGTTTTCGCTCAACAATACGTGAATGGTATTGCCGTTATTTGCAATGTAGGTCAGCATTTCTTCCACCATTTGCCCCGTATCTTTTTTGGTCTGTTTATCCTTGTACCTGTTAAGCATGTCCTCAAAATAAGCCAGGGTCTCATCTTCTATTTGTTTTAATAAATCGTATTGGTCCTTATAATGATCATAAAAAGTCGAGCGGCTTATGTCGGCAAGGTCGCATATATCCTTGACGGAAACGCTTAAAATTGACTTTTCCTTCATAAGTTCCATTAAACTTTCGCGCATTACCATTTTACTGTAACGGCTCTTGCGGTTTTCTTTTTTTTCAATATTGTCTTCCATGTGTTTCTCCCTACATTTTTAATAAAAGTGTAGCGTATCAAACAAGCACATAGCGTTGTGTAGGATACACTTCAAATCTAATCAAACTGTATGTAGCTTTCTATTTACATTGTAGGTTATGTCATATTATAAGTCAATATATGGAAAAACTTTTTAAGCGTCCGGCTTTGATTGTCGGTATTATCACAATTATCACGGTATTTTTAGGACTCCAGCTTCCACGCGCGGAATTAGACAACAATAATATCCGTTTCTTGCCCGAAAAAAATCCGGCAAAAAAAATCTCGGAATATATCGATGAAACTTTCGGCGGACAAGTCATGATTTTGGTCGGGCTTGAGCGCCCTTACCGGACGGTTTTTGAAAAAAGTTTTCTGGAGAAGATTCGGGATTTTTCGCAGAGAGTTGAAAATACCGATTACATTAAGTCCGTCAACTCAATTATGTCAACGCAGTACATAACCGGCGACAATGAAACTATCATTGTTTCGGATTTGGTACCGGAAAATTTTTCAGGGACTGATGAGGAAATTACGGAACTTAAGCGGCGTATCGCGTCATGGGATTTGTTTCGCGGTTCACTCGTTTCAGATGATCTTTCGGCAACGCAGATTTTGATCACTTTGGACGCCCTGACCGCGGATTTTACGCGCCCTGAAGTAACGCTCAGCGTGGAAAAAATCCGGGAAATAGCGGGAGAAATTTTTACGGACGGCGAAGCGGAAGTGTATTTCACGGGACAGCCGATTATCAACACGATTATCAATAAATCCATGATTTCAGATAACATTTTGCTGATACCGTTAGTTGTCATTGTGTTGTTGGGGATGTTGTTTTTCTCGTTCAGGCGTTTTACCTTTGTGGTACTGCCGTTCTTAACGGTGATTATCGCGGTTGTTTGGACCATAGGAATGTCGGCGCTGTTTGGGATAAAGCTTTCGGTTATCACGACCATACTGCCCGTGATTCTGGTGGCGGTTGGGAGCGCTTATGGAATTCATATAGTTACCCATTATATGGAAGATACCCGAAACAGACAGTTGACTCTTACTGAACATCGCGAATTGGTTTTAGATTTGGTAAGGAAATTAATTAAACCGGTATTCCTTGCGGCGCTTACCACGATGGCCGGTTTTATATCGTTCTGTTTTACGCCGATTGTCCCGATGAGGGAATTTGGGTATTGCGCCGGCTTCGGAGTAATCTCCGCCTTTGTTGTCGCGGTGTTATTTATTCCGTCAATGTTCCTACTCCGAGGCCCGCGTGTTTTGCCCGGCGAAAACGAGCGGCAAAAAAATAAAAATGATAACAATAGTCTTAGTAATAAAATAGCCGAAATATTTACCGGCATTGCGACCAAAAGGATATTGGTTCTTGTTCTTGCGGTACTGACCGTGTTCATTTCACTGTACGGGCTTTCAAAGGTTATAGTTGATAACGCGGTTGTTGAATTTTTTAAGAACGAGACCGACATTAGCCGATCTGACAGGTTTATCCGCGAATATTTTGGCGGTTCTAAAGATTTAAATCTTATAATCACCGCCGATACTACGGAAGAACTTTTACACCCCGACGTGCTGCAGGCGGTGGATAATCTTTCCACATATCTTATGGAGAATGTTCCCGATGTGGGGAAGGTCGTCGGTTTTACGGACATTATCAAGCGTATCAATCAGGTGTTTAACGTGGGCGAAAGCCCCGAAGGGTTGCGGAAAACCGTATCACATAACGCAACGGACGGTTTTGGCTTTGATGATACCGATAATTTTGGTTTTGACAGTTTTGGTTTTAACGATTTCAGTACCAATGACGTTAAATATACCGAGATATCACGGCAGGAAAATAATTTTAATATCAGCAAATACAACACGGAGGATATTTTACGGTTTTTGGACAGCGCGGCGGGAAAATCCCCCCGTTTGAGCGGCAGTGATTTGATAAAGGAACTGAAACGCCTTACAAATTATGACGGAATGGGGTATTATGAGATACCCTCAAATCCAAAACGTTATGGTAAGGAGACAAAGGTGGAATTGCAACAGCTGATAGCGAATTATCTGGTTTTACTCGCGGGAGACGAAGATTCCGGATACTCAAATGATCCGCTTGAACCTACGGCGATTAGAACAATGATACAAATGCGCACGACGGGAAGCAAGGATTCACAGGCCGTTATTGACATTGTTAATAATTATATCGCCGTAAACTTTCCCAAAAATGTGAAAGTGATAATCGGGGGCGGCATAACGTATGAGATGGCTATTACCGATTTGATTTTTAATTCACAAATCATATCAATTTTTATTTCCGTGTTTATAGTGTTTCTTATTATGGCGCTTTCAAATAATTCATTGATTGCGGGAGTCATCGGTTCCGTTCCGGTGGCTTTGGCGATTCTTTGCAATTTCGCGGTGATGGGTTTTCTTGGAATTAAACTCACTCTTGCAACCGCGCTTATTTCCAGTCTTGCCGTCGGCATCGGTATTGATTACACCATTCACTTTATCGAATTTTTCAAACATGAGTATCAGTCAGGGAAAAGCGATTTCTTACGCAATACTTTTATCGGCTGCGGGAAAGCCATTATAATTAACGCCCTTGCCGTAGGCGCGGGATTCGGAGTACTCGCGCTTTCGGAATTCAGGATTATCGCGGAACTCGGCGCGCTTATCGCTTTAAGCATGCTGATAACGGCCTTTGTCAGTCTTACGGTAATACCGGCACTGCTTACAACTATAAAACCAAAATTTATTTATGAAGAAAAAAATAAGGAGGCTTTTTCATGAAAAAATTTTTCGTATTGGCAATGTTTTTGGCAAGCGTTTGTTTTTTAAACGCGCAGGACGGCGCGGCAAATGCCGCTTCAATTATGAACTCGGCAAGGAACCGGATTAAATCGGATACCATGTCTTCCCGCTCACGCATGGTGATTACCGCGAAGGACGGAAGCACGTCAGAACGGGTTATCGATCAGTATTCGAAGGACGGCCCTAACGGGGCGCGTACAATGATTGTGTTTCAGAAACCCGCCAATGTGGCAGGGTCGCGGTTCCTCACTATGGATGCCGCCGGCGGCAGTTCAGACCGTTGGATATTTTTACCGAGTCTGGGGAAAGTGCGGCGGATTGCAGCTTCCGAGAGCGGCGGCAGTTTTATGGGTACTGATTTTTCGTATGACGACATTGGTTTA
>Ga0268262_10005093_pt1 | contig 13194 bp, 16 predicted proteins | sample TergutNc150P3_FD_190354 | JGI IMG/M metagenome (GOLD analysis project Ga0268262, IMG submission 190354) | Nasutitermes corniger P3 segment gut microbial community from laboratory colony in Florida, USA - Nc150 P3 (SPAdes) (version 2) | ecosystem: Host-associated > Arthropoda: Insects >... | reverse complement strand
AAATCCTCCAGATACGCCAGCAGTTTATCGTCTATTTGCATAGGTTATAATAGACCAATTAGGGAGGACTTTCAATATGGATACGGAAAAAGAGAGTTATGAATGTTTCCTCATGTGCCTGCCAATCATAAAAAGAGAAATACCGATAAGCAGTATTGATATGCTCACAATTAATTGAAAAAACATATTATCCTCCTAAAAACCAAGCCAATTTCGTATTATTTCGATAATACTTAAAATACCAATCTTTGTTTGATATTGCAATGCTCAGAAACAGCGGTAGCCAAGCTTGAAATGTATATACATTTTGTATATACTAAAATTAAGCGAGGTAACTTATGTTACAATCAAAAACGACAGTCTCTATGTGGGGAAACAGCCATGCGCTGCGGATTCCTGTTGAAATGACCCGCTATTTGGGAATTTCCCCAAATGACGAAGTGATTCTGGAAGTCAGGGAAAATGTATTGACTGTATCCAAACCCGAAACGCCGAGAGAAGGCACTATCGAATATCTTTTTAAGGATTATTCAGGGGAATCTTTCAGAACAGAACTTACGAACCCGGTTAAACCGATTGAGAACGAGAAATGGTAAACAACGTCCCGATGCAGGGCGACATCATAAATATTAATCTGTCTCCCAAGCAAGGGCATGAACAAAAAGGCCATCGGCCCTATATTTGTTTAAGCCATCATTTTTTAAGTGATTATGCAAACATTGCCGCATTCGCGCCAATCTCAAACACGTCCCGGCAGTATCCCCTGTATGTCCCATTAGAAAAAACCAAATCAACCGGGGCTGTTTTGCTTGATCAATTGGTTACTATTGACTATAACGCCCGGCAATGGAGTTATGTTGAAACGGTAGCTGATGAATTTTTGGATGGGTTGCTGAAGAAGGTTGTCGTTATTTTTCAGAGGAATAAAGGGAGGATAATGTAGTATGAATTATGAAGATGACGATTTTGAAAAAATGAATCGTAAGGAATTAGTCGCTGTTACAAAATTACTCAGAGATAAATTGTTAATGACTTACAGTGTTTTTGTATCAAAAGCAGGTCAGCTTGATAGATTTATTCTTCCAATTCCAAATTCAACTGAAATACGTTTTCCTGTTATACCGGATTTAGATACTACATTCTCTGATTTTATAGAAAAAGGAGCTTTAGAGCAGTATCTTTTGGAATATACAAAAAACAAAAATTCTGAATTGAATAAAAAGAACAAATCATAATTAAAGGATAAAAGATGCAACCACCTGCTAGAAAAAGAACCAAACCTATGACAAATGATGAAAAACAATATTATATCCGGACTCAAGGAAAAGAACTAGTTGAATCATCTTCCGAAGGGGAAAAGGAGTCTAATCCTCACGCCTCCTTTTTCCCTGCATTACCTCAAAAAAACAAAATCCCAAAAACAGCGCAAAACCCCTTTATCATTGTTGCGATAGCAACTACCTTTCCCACCCCCCGCAGTACGCCGCCAACAATCGTAAAATAAAGCACCGTGGGGAGATGGTCGTACTATCCCCACCCCGATCCACGCCAAGTAATCAAGAATTTCCTGCAAATTATGGGTTAATTTGGTTTTTTCATTGGCTGAAAGCGTCAAACAGGACAAATCCTCCAGATACGCCAGCAGTTTATCGTCTATTTGCGTAGAAATTTAAATTTTTTTCTAAAACTATTGTTTTTTATGAAATATGGTGTATAATTACTATCGTAGAAACAGGCCTTTTTGGGCCGCTCCTATAAGGATCTCCCAGCTTCCTTCAGGCGGCTGGTCTTCTAGCCCAAGTTAGAAGGATATTTTTATGAAAAACCCGAATTTTGTTGATCCTGTCACTTTTCTCGGCATTTCCAGGCAGGAAATATTTACCATGCTAAAAGAACGGATTAATCCCGAAAGCCTCGCTTGGCTGGATTATATCACAGATGAAGTAGTTCTTTCTCATGATGAAGCCATGGGATTTGAATCTTTCATCATAGGGGTTTGTGATGAATCGACTGTTGTCGATGGTGATTATACAAATTTAAATATTTGTAAACCAGCGCTGCTGTTTGATAGAGCCTTTTTCCCCATTCCCGATACTGAGATAAGTGAGCTATCAATTTCTACGTACATCAACAGTAGAAATTTTTTAAGAGAGATTTTATTTCATGACGGTGAGCTCAGTGAGAAAGTGTTAAAACCTAGATTTTTAGGTGCTACCTATCTCTTCAATGAGGAAAGAATGAAAAAGGGTTTATCCTTGCTTTTTGCGAAAATTGGTAATAAAGAAATTTTTCGTACCTATCTCTTCAATGAGGAAAGAATAAAGAGTTTATCCTTGCTTTTTGCGAAAATTGGTAATAAAGAGACATTTTATCCATGGGTTAGCGAAATTTTAGAATCAATAAAACTATTCTGTACCCAAAACATTTGCGAAAATTGGTAATAAAGAGACATTTTATCCATGGGTTAGCGAAATTTTAGAATCAATAAAACTATTCTGTACCCAAAACAAAGAATTTGCGCAAGCATACCAAGCTAAGCTTGCGGAAATGCGTAGCGGGCCGTTGCGTGAAAGATGGGCTTTATATGTTAATTATTATAATAAAAATTATTCTTCTGTTGCAAGGTTAATTAAGGAATTGGAGCAGCCTGCTTTAGTAAAGCTAAAAGAATATGTTAATTGGGATTGGAAACCGCCTTTTTTAGAATACCGAAAAGAATCTTACCTAATGATTGATTTTTTATTTGTTTCACTATTATTAAATGAGGATCAAATCCAAATACCATGTTGGAATGGCGAGGACTTTATTTGTAGGTTGCTCCTTGATTACGGGATAATTAATCGCAGTATTGGAATTGTAGACGCGTTGTGCAGAAATAATTCAATTTTTGATATTTTTCAGATCGTTTGCATACATGTAAACTGGCGAAAGAACAATATACCCCAATTTGAAAAGAGGAAGTTACCACTACCTGAAGTAATATATCAGAAAATAAAATTTCACTTTGGAGAATTCTTAAAATATCTTGAGGTTCATATTCCTGAGATGTTTTCATTTGATATGCCGGATGAATATCGTGATCTTCTTTATGCTTATTTTTTCAGACGGTTTGAGGGACAAGATTATCTTTTAACAGATTATGTAGAATACTGTGTGCCTGATTTTATCTGTAAATATTTAACAAATAAACTGGTGTCGGCAATAAAAGGAAATGACCATGAACGTATTCGTGATATTTACTGTATATTTAAAGAAGGAAATAAGGATTGGATTACCTGGAAGGAAAAAGAGAAGGAATACATGGGAAAACTTAAAATCCTTAATTCCCGTGCGCTTGAAAATATAGAAAGCGGTGAACACTCGGCAAAATTCCTGGAAAAGCCGATGGTTTCAATATATGATACGGATTTTTTTGAATTTTTGTCTATAATGACAAGCAGGGGAGATAAGGAAAGTCAGCATCTTGAAAATATTATACTAAAATATATCCCGTTTTATATGTGTAATAAAGTTTTGTCCTTTTCCCCTTTTCTGGAACAAAATGAAGATATGTATCAAAATATGATACAAAATTATCCTGACTTGAGCCGCCGTGATGCCCTTCTGGAACGCTTGTTGCCGTGTTTTGTTACTATCGTCATGAGAGACATAAATTCAATACAAAAAATAGATTTAAATATGGAAGATTCTTTATATCTATTTTTGTGTGTTTTAAACAAGCTATGCGAAATGAAGGAGACAGACCTTAAATCAATTACCTTGATATTTGAAAATATTTCCAAAAATTTACAACATAATGAATTTGCTTTTGATATCGTTAGTAAATATCCGCAGGTTAAGAAACTACTGCTGGAGTATTGCTATAAAATAATCAATTCGTTATGTTGTACGCCTGTGCCTGAATTTTCCCTTCAAAGTGGCACCGCTGCCTGTATTATCGGAAAATACAAGGGAGTATGGTATGGATTGAAGCCGCTTCTCATTGTACTTAGAACACTTAAAAGAGAATTGTTAAGTGAATATGTAAATATGGCCTTAAAGCTGAAAGGTATTCGTGGTTATAATCCGTTTTTTATAATAGAACACGATTATCTTAGATATTTCTCTGATAAGTCATTGAAGGAATTGCGGCAAGAAATGGCAAATGGCCTTAGCGATTGGTTAAAACCGCTTCCAAACAGCAAAAGAGGTGATTTGAACAAGCGCCTGGAAAATTATCCGCCTGAAGAAAGAGAAATGGAAGGATTTGATATTGATTACACCGAGCCCAATCCAATATGGCGTTATGCCTATGTACGGGCAATAGCGGATCTGGGAGTTGATGTTGACGGTAAAGGGCATTATATTCATTCTATAATTGACAAGGTTGCACAGGAAGACCCTTCAGAAATAGTTCGTGAGGCCGCAGTAAGAACATCATCGGAATTGAAAAATCTAAGAGACGGCTGGGATAAAGGTGTTCATACAATTAAAATATTACAGGCTCTTTGGTGGTTCAGGCAAGCGTCGCGATTGGCAATGAATCTGCCGGTGGATAGAGTCAAAGCATTATCTACGCGAGATGGAATTTGGGCATCTTTTTTAAATGATAATTATCCAGTAGATACTATTTTTAGAATAAATAAGGAGAAATCAGTTAAAGATGAAATAAACCAAGCCAAAGAAAAATTGATGCGGGCAAGGTTTGGAATTTGAACGGCTGTGGGATATGAGTAAGGGTCGTTGGCAGAAGATTATTTTTGATATTTTTAAAAATACGCAGAACTTCTGGAAAAGGACAAATCTTTGCAGGAACTTGCCGAAATGCTGGGACGAATGCGGCAGGCAGAACGTGAATACGAGGAAGAAGTTTTTGCCGAAATGGTAATTAAACCGGCATGGTAAGCCGAACACGCCGCCAAATCAGAGCTTGTCGGTATCCACGAGAGCGATGACATAAGTAGCATGCTTCCCGCCGAAGCCGCACTGCTTGCCGATGAGTCAATGGAACTGCTTTTCTATAAAAAATTTACCGAGAAAAAACTGCAAACTTTTGAGTATCAGGCAAAAGTTCTTTCTTATGAGGAAGAAGAAATTAAGAGCAAACGGCAGAAGGAAAAAGAAGGAAAAAAAGGCCCCTTTATAATTTGTGTCGATACCAGCGGTTCCATGCACGGAACGCTTGAAACTGTTGCAAAAACCCTCTGCTTTGCTCTCCTTAAAATGGCGGTAAAAGACAACCGGAAATGCTATTTAATCTCGTTTTCAACAGCCATTGAAACACTCAATCTAACGGATTTGAAGAACAATCTTGATAAGCTTATTGAATTCCTTTCCATGAGTTTTAACGGCGGTACAGACGCAGTCCCTGCCATGCGGGAAGCCATTAGAATATTGGAAACGGAAGATTACAAAAAAGCCGATGTTATTATGGTTTCTGATTTTGTGATGTCGGGATTTGAGTGGCAAACTAAAGCTCAGATTATCGCCGCCAGAGAAAATAAAACAAAATTTCACAGCCTTGTAATCGGTGACAGCGGGAATAAAAATGCCATCGAAGAATTTGACAGTAATTAGGTGTACAACACAAACAACAGTGATTGCGTATTACAGTTAGTAAAAGATATTAATGGGATTTATTATAAAAGCTTGGAAAAATCTAACGCCAATGTCACCTAAACTTCACAAAATTTGGCAGTATCATAAAATTTGCGATCCGATTCATCAGTCATTGTAACAGAACGTGGATGTAAATCCGCGATTACGGACAAACCTCTGTCGGTTATTTCGGTCAATAGTTCATTTACCTGATCCGCCGGAAACGCAAGCCGGGGACGTGATAAAACAACCCGGTATTCATTCAAAATACAATGATCAAAGCATGGGATTATTTTATCTGTTAAGATCAAATTGATAATAGTTGAGGCATTTCCCGAGGGAGTCCATAGGGCGGAAACCAGGACACTGGTATCAAGCACGACTTTCAGCATTATACTGATGCGGCGCGGGCCGCCTGTATTTCCGCTTCTATCTCTTTTTTGGTCAGGAAACCCCGTTGTTGCGCGTTGGCGCGCATACGGTTAAAAAGCCGCATAGCCCTGACCTGCCGTAAGGTCAAAAAGGTTTCCTCAAGATCCTCGTCCTTTAGATCCAGTAGTAAGGCTGTAGGTTTGCCGTTGTTGGTTATCACCATTTTGCCGTCTTTTGACAATTTACGCCAGATGTTTTTGGATGATGCCCTCAATTCACGAACTGACAAAAAATCCATTTCACGCGCGCCTTGTTACAATAGTGTACACCATTGTAGGCACAATTGTCAAACAAGGCAAACACAACACCTTTAATTTGCCTGCAAACTCTTAACCCAGTCCGCGGCCTGTTGTTTCGCTTTTTCGCTGTTTTTTATCGGAACGATAAAGTCTCTTTCGGCGATTATGTCATTGCCGGGCAGCAGGGTTTTGAATTTTTCCAGGGCTTTTCCCGCGCCGCCGCCGTGGCAAACAAAGAGGGCGATTTTTTTGCCTGTAATGCCGGTCTCGGCAAGGAAGGAGCTTATAGGCCGTGCGGGGGAGCCGGCCCAAACCGGTGCGCCGATAATGATTAAGTCGTAAGCCGCAGAATTAAAAACATAAGGCTTTAGAGGGGCTTTTTTCATCTCTTTCATAACGCCGATAGCCCAGAAAAATTTCATAAAACTGCTGGGCGGGCGCCCCTTGCGGGCCGTTTCATCCTCTGTGTGTAGTCGGATTAAGTCGGCATCCAGCCTTGCCTTGAGATCTTCCGCAATAAAGGCGCAATTCTCGTTTAGGGAATAATAGACCACCGCTATTTTCATAATATACTCCTAAACACAAAACATAACTTACGAATCCGGTTGAACCGGCTGGGAAAGAAAAATGGTAGACAATGTCCCAATGCAGGGTGACATCATAAAAATTAATCTTAACCCCAAACAAGGGCATGAACAAAAAGGCTTGCCTTATATTTGTTTAAGCCATCATCTTGTAAGTGATTATGCAAACATTGCCATATTCGCGCCAATCTCAAACACGTCCCGGCAGTATCCCCTGTATGTTCCATTAGAAAAAACCAAATCAACGGGCGCTGTCTTGCTTGATCAATTGGTTACCATTGACTATAACGCCCGGCAATGGAGTTATGTTGAAACGGTCGCTGATGAATTTCTGGATGAGTTGTTGAAGAAAGTTGTTGTTGTTTTTCAAAGGAATAAAGGCGGATTGGCAAATTAATACCGTAATAGGCAAAAATACAGGCGTTTTAGAAAAAGTATTTAAAAAATGATCTTTTTACTTGACAGAATGAACGAAGCGTGCTATGATAATTATTAGGAATAAGGGATTTATATCCTTGTTTGTAAAATAATTTTACCTTACAGATAGTCCCTAAATATGAACATTGTTTGTATTTAGCCTTGAAGCCACATCAAGGAGGAATTGTATGTTTTATTTTAAAACCTAACAAAAAATATTCTAAATGTTTAACGGATGTATTGTTTTTTTGATACAGTTTGTATCGAAAACAATAGACGATAACAATTTTTCACAAGTAACCGGCAGAATACTGTCGTATAAAAGGAGTGTGTATGTTAATGGATTTTATTGAACCTGATGTACAACAAACAGTACCTGTTTCTGTAGTTTTAAATAAATCTTCTGTTTCACATGAGAACAAAGAATGGGTATACAGCCTGCTTCTTAAAAACGAGATACCGAGTGAGTTACAATCTGATTTCGAATATTATCTTGAAGAACTTGTAAAAAAGAGCGGTGAAGCAGGTTCAAGTTCATTTAAGGCTTTTTTTCTATTTTATTATTATAGATTATATTATCCTGATTATGGAATACTTTCTCTGCTTTCTGACTATTTTGATAAAGATAAACTTTCGCTTGAGCGGATAAAGATACTTCCTGAACTGTTTACTCAAAAACAGAATGACAAACCTGAAATTTTTCAAGCGTATGTGGTAAATATTTTGGATGGAATACGAAATTATGCAAAAAAAGATACGAATTTCTCTGCGGCATATCAAAAAAAATTACAGGAGATTCGGGCAAGTTCTTCTTTTATAGAAAGGATTATATATTATATAAAACTGATTTTTCAAAATCTACTCAAACATACTTATAAAGAATGTGAAAAACTGCCGACACAAGAAATATTTGATTCTCTTTTAGATTTTTGGGAAGAAGATTTTTTAAATATGCCCTATTCGATAAAATTGGTTGCTGCACTTGAAGGAATACCTGAAAATGAATTGTATGTAAAATATTTTCCTCCTGGAAAATTAATACCAAAATATAATATTTTAGCGTTTCCTTTTATAGTCTGCGGTAAGGAATTGTATACTTGTATTCACATAACAGTAGAGTTATTTTTGAGTAAAATTTCAGTACTACCATTTTCTATTTCTACTGATGAAATAGCCCAAATAAAAATACCTCGTTGGAATGAAAACAATTATATCCACGAATTTTTTTTAAACTTTGCATATAAATTGGAGAGAATAACAAATAATAAAGCTAGTTCGATGTTGATCCTTGACAAGATTTTCGACGGGGTCAATGCTGTTGATATTCCTTATATTTTTTTTGAACATATTGAAAATCATGTTAATTCAATATATGGAGTGTTATTAAAAAGCGGATTTTCTGACGTTATAGAACCGATTCGAACTGTACTTGAATATCTTGATCGGGCATTGACAGAGGACACAAATTACCCACATAAAATATACTTTGAAAAAAGCCGTTTGTTTCTTGATTATATTGATAAAATATCTCATTCCGCTCCGGAAGATAAAATTGAACTTTTTAAGGAATTGTGTTTTAAAAGAGCGGGGGGAAATCATCATTTTCAAACAGGCAGATATTGGGGGCTTGGAGAAAGAACCATAAAAGATACTTTGGATCGAATTGCACAAAAAATAATTCGTGGCGAAATGATATTTCCAGAACGTAAAAAAGAAGCCAATGATTTATATGAAGAATTTGTTGATGTGATCGCAAAAGGAGCGGTAAAATATCCTGTAGAATTATTTTTGTCGGAAGGACAGATAAATATCCCAAATGATTATGGGCTTTTTGTTATTAAACGGTATTTTGAGAAGCTTGAAATAAAAAATATTAAAGATGCTCTTTTTGTATCAGAATTCTGGTTTAATTATTTTTATTTGGAACAACCATTTTTTTCATCGGTTATCTCTTTATCATATAGATATTCTTCCAGGTTAGAAGAAGAAGGCCCTTTTTTTTACAAAAATGTTTTTTGTAAATTTATCGATAACGAAGATTTTATATGCCGCTTTTTATCTATTCCTCAAAATTCTTCAAGCGCTAGTTCTTTGGCTGTGTATTGCCTTGCATGTTGGGTTCTTTACCAATTTAACAAAAATGAAAGTATGTCAGATGTGTTTATGAAAGCATCCATGCTATTGAATGATGAAAAAATAACCTTTCATGATAAAATAGCAGAATTTATTATGTCATATAAAATTCCTGATAGATTATTAGGAAACGGTTATGGCAATGAAGCAAGGCGATTTTTATTTTATCTGACTGCGGCATTGGGTGGTGAACAGTATCAAAATATACTTAAAGAATTCTATTGTGCTGAAGAACATTTTCCGCTCTATTATATAAGGTATAAATATAGCCATGAGAATTTTATACCGGAGGAATTCCTGGACTTTCTATTTAGCTTAGAAAATCAAAGCCTCAGAGGAAATAAGAATGAAATTTATAATCTTGAGCTTATTCAAGAAGCCTGTAAAAAGGGTGTATTAAAAAAACGGATTGTTCTTGAAAAAGTGTCTGACTATATAAAAAAAAATCGTAAGATATTATTTATATCTTCAGAAATAAAAAAGTTTATTACATTTTTTTTCATAGAAACAGAAGGAAGCGAAACCTATGAAGAGCAAACGTTTTTTTTTACGCTGTTCTGTGATCGAGCCGTACAGGAAAACGAAGATTCATTCACAGAACTTTATTTGTTTTTTAGAATTTTTCGTGATTTCCATATAGATACGATACTTGAAAAACATACTGATATTAACAACCTTCTTGTCACTCGATGTTGTAAAATATTAAACAATTTCAGGAGAAACATTGAGCAAAAAGAATTTCCTGATGATAAATATAATTATTTAAATGATTATATATTTCCTGCGTCAAATTTTGTATGGGAAAGAACAGGAAATATCTGGAAAGCGTTAAAACCATTAATTCTGGCATTCAGGGCATCGAAAGACATATTGCTGAACGAATCGCTTTGCAACATCCCCAATAATATATCTATTTCGCTATTAAATATGATAACTTCTTTTTTTAGGATAGAAGATGATGAAAAACTAAAGGAACTGCGCTACGATATGGCAAACGATTTTGCCGAATACTTAAAACCTGCCAAAAATGAAAGGCAAGCGGAAAAATACACAAAAAAAGAAAGGGAAACCGAAGGTTTCGCTCTTTCTTACACAGAGCCAAGTCCCTACTGGCGTTATGCATACGTTCGGGCATTGGGTGATTTGAGTATAAAAACCGATAAACGAGGGCATTATTTCCAAAAAATACTAGAAAATGTATCAGAAAAAGACCCGTCAGAGGATGTGAAATCAGCGGCTAAAAAAGTTATGGAAGAACTTGACTCAATTCGAAAAGGGTATTCAGGGGCTAACCATAAAAAATGTCTTTTTGAAGCTTTTTGGTGGCTTAAAAATGCACATATGCTTTCTTTAGGCGGTAAAGTTGACAGTAAAAAAGCGCTGGAACAGCGAAATAAAGAATGGAGGTAACTATTCAACCTCCTTATAATATTGATAGAAAAAAGGGAAATATTTAGATTTATGCGGTTTTTTCTCGGATTTTTGTTGAAAACAGCACATATTTTAATAAAATTGTAGAATTTTTATGGTTTTCTTTATAAAATTGATAAAATTAATGGAGGGGTTGAATAAAAAAAATAAAAAAAATTATTATTTTAGCTTGACAAAATTATTTTAATGCGATATATATTAATACAGTGATCAGACCTTATTAGGTTGTAACCACCTAAACATACTCAATGTTTAGCTTGAAAATCTAATTTTCAAGGAGGAAAGAATGGAAAATACTGAGAATAGCTATGCTCGAAATGTCCAAAGAAGGCCGCTTTTAGTGAAGCGAATCACTAAAGAAAAAACAGATAAAGGTAAAGAGGAAACACCCAAAAGGATGATCCGGTCTCTACAGAGTATTTTTATTGCTTTGTTTTTGTATGAAAAGCGTAATGGGTGATACTACGTACAGCCTACTTTCAAATACAAACCTGCGTATGTGGGTATAAACTTTATTATCAGGGAGAAAATTATGCTACTAATTGAAAAATTCGAACATGATGAATTTCTTAAAGAGGCAGACTTTGAAGAAATTGAAAATGAAGAGCAAAACAACCCTATAACTCTTCTGGATCGTATTGACCGTATAATAAATATTCATTATACAATACAAGAACATCTTGATAACAAAGAGAAAAAAGCAAAATATCAGGAAATTCTTAATGGGCATCTTACGGTCTGTTCAGGCATACTTGGAATTACCACATTACAAGCGCTTCTTTTTTCAAATATTCTTAACAGAAGCGAATCAATTAGTCTGGAGGAACTTGCGCGTCTCCTTAAAGTTACAAGAGTACAATGCCTAAAGTATTTGGATGACCTTGATGCTCTGGCAAAAAAACGTTTGATCAGAAAATTAAACGGTAGATCTAATGCGGATTTTTGTTATTGGGTTCCTTTTGAAGTTATTCAGGCGTTACGGGAAGGAAAAACTTTTACTCCTCCAAGATTTTGTGATCTTTCAAAGGATGAATTCTTTTATCACTTAAAACGGCTTTTTTCAGAACTTATGGACAATGACAAGGTTTATCAGTTTTTATCGGGAAAAAATAATGGCATTTTCCTGATTGATTTCATTAATTTGCTGGATGACAATATTCAACTTGAATTTGTAAAAAATATATATAAATTGTCATTATCTAAAGCGAATCTGTTTTTTCTTTCTTATCTCTGTACAATGTTTTATATAAATCAAGAAGATGTTTTTTCTCTTCATAAATTAGATAACTTTGAATATATTAATGAGAATGTAAAAATAGATATAAATAAACTTTTTGAACTGAAACTTATTGAATATTGGGGTGAAGATTTTAAGGATAAAGATCATATCGTTTTGACAAATAAAGCTCTCACCGAATTATTGGGTATAACTGAGACCTTGTTGAAATCAAAAAAAGACACTGAACTGATAAATAATGAAAACATTCTTAAAAGAGAATTGTTTTATAATGAAGATGACAGAAGGCAGATAGAACAATTAACAGGATTATTATATGAAGATAATTTTATTAAGGTGAGGGAACGGCTAAAAATAAAGGGTATGAGGACAGGTTTTAGCTGTTTGTTTTTTGGAGCTCCGGGAACAGGTAAAACTGAAACCGCGTATCAAATAGCGCGTATATCCGGCAGGGATATTATGCCTATTGATATTTCAATGACAAAAAGCTGCTGGTTCGGTGAAAGTGAAAAAATTATTAAAGATATTTTTATTCAATACCATCACATGGTAAAAAAAGCGAGTATAAGAAATTTACCCGTGCCTATTATTCTTTTGAATGAAGCCGACGCGATTATAAATAAAAGGAAGAATACATCAATAAGCGGTGTTGCTCAAACCGAAAACGCTATACAAAATATTATACTTGAAGAACTTGAAAAACTTGACGGTATCCTGATTGCAACAACCAATCTTACTGAAAATATTGATACGGCTTTTGAGCGAAGATTTATTTATAAGATTGAATTCCAAAAACCATGTATAGAGACTAGACAGTCAATCTGGAGAAACTTTATTCCGGAACTGACCGCGGAAGATGCCAATAAAATTGCCACGGCCTTTGATTTTTCAGGCGGTCAAATAGAGAATATCGCGCGAAAACGTACAATTGCCGGTATACTAAACGGAAATGATCCGGAGTTTACCGATCTGATAAAAATGTGCGGCGAAGAAACAATGCTCAAAAATGACATAAAAATCGGGTTTTAATAGATTTACAAAAGTTTAATGATACATTATATTTTAACCGACAAGATACAAGGAGTTTAAAATGGAAGTAAAAGAAAAAATTAAAAAGTTGCTTGACCAGCTAAACACAGGAATC
>Ga0268262_10005092_pt1 | contig 13197 bp, 11 predicted proteins | sample TergutNc150P3_FD_190354 | JGI IMG/M metagenome (GOLD analysis project Ga0268262, IMG submission 190354) | Nasutitermes corniger P3 segment gut microbial community from laboratory colony in Florida, USA - Nc150 P3 (SPAdes) (version 2) | ecosystem: Host-associated > Arthropoda: Insects >... | reverse complement strand
CCTCCAGGCCATAGTCATGGCCGCCTCCGAAACCCGGAGCCCGGTCATTCTCCAGGTCAGTTCCGGCGCCCGCAAGTACGCCAACCAGACCCTTCTGCGCTATATGGCCCAAGGGGCCGTCGAATACGCCAAGGAACTCGGCCAGGGCCGGAACATTCCCATCGTCCTCCACCTCGACCACGGCGATACCTACGACCTGTGCGTCAGCTGCATTGAAACCGGCTTTTCCTCGGTGATGATCGACGGTTCGCACCTGCCCTACGAGGAAAACGTGGCCCTGACCAAAAAGGTGGTGGAATACGCCCGGCGTCACGAGGTCACCGTGGAGGGCGAACTGGGGGTCCTGGCCGGAGTCGAAGACGACGTCGCGGCCGAGGCCCACACCTACACCGAGCCGAGCCAGGTCGAGGATTTTGTCCGGAAGACCGGCTGCGACTCCCTGGCCATTTCCATCGGCACTTCCCACGGCGCCTACAAATTCAAGCCCGGACAGAAAGCCGAGATACGGCTGGACATCTTAAAGGAAATAGAAACCCGCATCCCCGGCTTTCCCATCGTTCTCCACGGCTCTTCCTCGGTGCCCCAGGACCTGGTGAAAAAAATAAACCAGTTCGGCGGCCGGCTCGACGACGCCGTAGGCATCTCCGAGACCCAACTGCGGGAGGCCGCCAAAAGCGCCGTGTGCAAAATCAACATTGATTCCGACGGCCGCCTGGCCATGACCGCGGCCATCCGCGAAGTCTTCGCCGCCCAGCCCGGGGAATTCGACCCGCGCAAATACCTGGGCCCGGCCCGGGAAGCCTTGAAGGCCATGTATAAGCACAAGAACGACACCGTTCTGGGCTCTTCCGGCCACGCCTTCGACTGATATGAAACCGCCGCCGGCGGGCCGGGGCAGGACCGGCGGCGCAAACGGCTGAATGATAAAGTATGAGCATATGCTATAGAAGCCTGAGCCTGATACTGGCCTTGGGCCTGGCCCTCCTGGCCCAGGCCGACAGGGCTCCGGCGGCCCAACGCAAAGTCCACCTGGGTTTGGCCATCCATTCCACGGATAATGAGTATTGGCTCCAGGAAGCCGAGGGCGGGCGGCTCTTCGCCGCCAGCCTGCCCGCCGGCTCCATTGTAACCCAAATTCTGACCTCTGACGGCGACGATGCGAAACAACTCGCCGGCCTGCGAGCCTTCATCGGCGAACACAACCGAAACGCCATTTTATTCGTCGATCCCTCCAGCGCGGCCAACACCCCCGCCATAGCCGCCCTCTGCGAGGAATCGGGCGTTTACTGGACCAGCGTCTGGCACTTGGCCAAGGGCTTAAGCCCCCTGGACTGGCGTTACTACGTCATGCACCAGTCGGTGGACGGCATCAGCCAGGGCTACGAAATAGCCGTGCGCCTGTTCAAGGAATTCAAGACCCCCGGCCGGGGCCGGATCCTGGCCCTCCAAGGGCTCCTGAGCAACGATTCGGCCTTGGAACGCTATGCGGGGCTGCAAAAGGCCCTGGCCGAATACGGCGAAGTGGAACTTTTGGAAACCGCCGTCTGCAACTGGAACCCCAGGCTGGCCCTGGAGACCACCCGCGCCTGGCTGGAAAAGTTCCAGGACATCGACGGCATCTGGAGCGCCAACGACGACATGGCCCTGGCGGCCGTCGAAGCCTTGAAAACCGTGGGCTTGAACCGGCAAGTCAAGGTGGTGGGCGTGGACGGCACCACCGCGGCCCTGGAGGCCATTGAAAGCGGCGATTTGGTCTGCACCGCGGCCAACAACGGCTATCTCCAGGGCGGCTACGGCGCCGCCTACGCCTACAAAGCCTGGTCCGGAGCGGTGGACCCGGAAAAAATGCCTGTCCGCCAGCGGGCTTTCTATACCGAAAGCGTACTGGTGGACCGGAACAGCCTTTCCGCCTACCGCCGGAAATTCATCCAGAATCTGCCCGATTACGACTACAACAACCTGGAATTTCCCATCAGCCGTCCCATGCGCCTAGGGTCCAGGTAGGGTGAAAATTCCGCGCCCGAGGCTCCCAGGAACATATAGGAGGTGGCTAATGCCAGATAGCAAAGTCAAGGATATCAGACGCGCCCCGCGGCCCCAAGAGCTTTTTGAAGAGAACCGGCACAAGTTCAACGAAGCCGTGGCCCAGGGCTTAAGGCCCGATTTCAGTTACCAGAACCTTTCGGACTTGGATTTGTCCTGTTTCGACCTCCACAACGCCAACCTGGCCGGGTCCTATCTCCGGGGGGTCATTCTGAGCGGGGTGGACCTTTCCGACGCCTATCTTCACGGGGCCAGCATAAAGGGGGCCCGGGTCAGCGGCTGCCTGTTTCCAGTGGAAATCCCGGCCCAGGAAATCTGGCTGTCGCTGGAAAAAGGCACCCGGATAAGGCACCCCAAGCCTAAGAAACAGGGCTGACGGAAAGCCGAAATCGTCCGAAAGTCCGGTCAGGTCTTGACAAAGCCGCTTCAAGACCTATAATAGCGTGGAGATGCCGGTTGGCCTTTATTCCTCAGTAGCTCAGTCGGCAGAGCAGGTGGCTGTTAACCACCGCGTCGGCGGTTCGATTCCGTCCTGAGGAGCCAAATAAAAACAAGGGGTTAAGTCGGGAATCCGGCTTGACCCCTTGGCCGTTTCAGGGCCGGGCGCCCACCTGTGCCAACCGACAAGCCCGCATGGCGCGTAACGGGCCCCAGGCGCACGGTGGCCGACACGCAGTGTGGGACATCGTGCCTGCTTGTCCCATTTTTCGACTGGTCGCTTTTGGCGGTTCGAGGGTGGCAATGGGGGGCTCTTGACCGGGCCGGCCCAATTAAGGTAAAATTTTGATGTGTGGAAACCGGCAGGAGGGGCCGCTGTGGCCAAGCCAAATCTCGACCACCTGAGGCGCAACCTGGTGGCGGCCTATATTTCTCTCAAAACTGTAAGGTTGACAACATGAGCCCAGAACGCACAAAGGCGGCCCTTCATTACGTCATCTTTAAAGCCCAGGATGCAAGGCAGCCTTTGGGTTCCGTCAGACTCAATAAGATTGTCTTTTGCGCCGATGTTGAGGCTTTTGACAAAAGGCTTGAATATATAACCGAGGGTAAATACATCAAGCGTCCCAACGGTCCTATGATAGATGGCTTCCCCTTTTTGATTATGGAGATGAAAAAGGAAGGGCTCATTTCCGAAGAAATCAAGGAAACCGAGATTTACGACATCCGGGAATATACCAGCTTGGCGGAGCCCGACGTGAGTATGTTCTCGGCCGAAGAAATAGCGCTTCTGGACAGGTTTACGCTGGAAATCTGCAACGAGCCCGCCAATGCCGCCAGCAATAAAACCCATAACCATATTTGGGAAATAGGCGAAATGGACGCCCCCTTGCCTGTGGCCGGCTATTTCAAAACCGAGGTCCTGCCTGTGACGGATTCCGATATCAAGAGGATGACTGCGCTTTTGGCCAGTCATCCCGAATGATGTCGCGTAACGCCGCCCCGTCATCGTATGCCCTCCAGCAAAGACACGCCTTCTTGCAAAAATACGGCAAGGAGGCGTTCGGCGTTCTTGAACAACTTGATCACCAAATAAAGAATGCGCCAGAAGAGGGCTGGGCTATCCCCGACCATAGGGACGTTATAATGCTCAACATGAAAATTCCCTTGAAAGATAAATTTATTCTTTGCCAAGTTGCCTACACCTACAATGACGAGACATTCAGTTGGAAAGAGTTTTACTATGAGGAAATTCCCTCCGCATGAGCCACCCAAACAACCCTTATAAAGCCCTTGCGTTCTCCGTATATAGGCATAAAAAAACCCCATAGCGAACGCCGCATCTGCGGTTCGATTCCGTCCTGAGCCAATAAAAACAAGTGGTTGGGTCGAATTTTCGGCTTGACCCCTTGGCCGTTTCAGGGTCGGGGGCACCCACCGACAAGCCCGTATGGCGCGTAACGGGCCCCAGGCGCACGGTGGCCGACACGCAGTGTGGGACATCGTGCCTGCTTGTCCCACTTTTCGACTGGTCGGTTTTGGCGGTTCCGGTGGGCTTAGGGGGGGCCGCCAGACCGCCTTGACATCCCGGCCGGCCTTAGGTATCCTGAAAGCAGATCGGTGACGTTATGACGACAGGCGGGGGTGGCGGAATGAGTGATGATTTAAACGCGCTGTCGGTCAAAGTCGATAAACTTGAAGATGAAGTCAGAGGCCTACGCTGGTGGATAGCGGGGGCAGCAATAGGCGTGGCTGCCTTGTCTCTTGGCGTCATTCAGCTTCAAGCGGGCTGGTTCCAGAAAACCATTGACGCTTACCAAAAAGTCTCCGAGGCCCGCATGGACGAGTTCCGCCGGGACAGCGACCGCAACTATGAATTGGCTATAAGGGCTCTGGAGCGGTCTGTGGCCCAGGTCCATACGCCCCAGGCCCCGCCGTCACAACAGTAACCCCGCCTTCAAGTCCATAACGAAAGCCCGGTCAGCCGGGCTTTTTCGTTCTCTGTCGCCAAGCATAAAAAAATCCTACGGCGTGAATGACACGCCGGAGGATTGAAGCCGGAAGGGGCTAGGCCCGCGTTTTCGGAGTCCGGCGGCTCCGGAGCGATTTTTTGCGGCCGCTGAAACTGAAACAGCCTATATGGGCAAGCGCGATTTTAAGAAATAAAAATGCCTCGCCCCAGGCCCCGATTTATCACCTGGGCGAAAAATCACTATACTCCCCCAAACTCAATCCGCACCCCTAACGTCACCTATTAAGCAAGCGGCACGTATTTATGGAAAAAGGCAGTTGAGATATTGCCGTCAGCTGGCTGATGTCATCGGCTAAAAGCCAGCGCGGGGCGGCGTCAAGCGGGACCAGGTTCAAGCCCCGGCGGGCCGTGAATCGTATTTTATTGGTCTCGCCCGGCCAATCCCGGTCGCTCCAGATGATTTCCACGGGAAACGGTTCAGAGGGCGCTTTATCAATATTGAGCAGCAAGAGCCCCCCTTCCCTCCCCCGCAAGCCTTGCGGCGCCTCAAAGCGGTGTTCTGTTTTTACGGTTTCCTCAAGCTGATCATCCCAGTTGATAATCTCGGACATATTCCGCCATTTTGAAAAGCCGCGCCCCCAGACGGAAGGGATGAGCTTGAAATCCAGGTTTGGGAATTGCTTGTCCAGCAAAGGCAGGCTTTCCCTGAGGCTTGGCGGCTCAAGGCCGATACGCTTAAAATAATCTTCAGGCATCAAGAGGGTTTTAGTCGGAGAAATCTCCCAAGGCCGCCCGGAAAGCACGGCCTGACGGTATAGGTAATAGCCCCGCAAATTCACCGGGGAACCGTCAATAACCATTGAACCGTCCAGGAGAGACACCTTGATTCCCCGCCGGCCAATAACCTCCAAGGCCCTTTTTTGCGGCTTATCGCCGGGATATACGTAATACACCGGATATTCCGTCAAAAGCCGGCGCTCGGAGGTGAAATAATGCAATCCTTCAATAGTCAGGTCCAGGAGAGTTTCATCCGGCTCCAAAACCCGGTCCAGGGCGCGGCGAACGGCGGCTTCCTCGGCCAGAAAAGCCCCGTTGAATATGCCCCGGCCAAGATTCGGCAGGCCGTAATCTTTTCCATCGGCAATCTCGGCGGTCTGAAAGGGGCCGGCGCCGCCTCTGAAGATATGCCTGGGGTAGAACCACTCCAAGGGACGGCTTACGGCCGTTAAAAGCAGTATCAAGAGCAAGAGATTTCCGGCCCGGCCCCGGGGACAAAACCGGCCTATGGCCAGAGCCAAGACTCCGGCCATGGATATGGCGACCTGATAATTCCTGACGTTATAGGAGTAGTCCATCCGCGAAAAGGCATAGCTCAGGGAGCAGGCCGTATATATAAGGACAAAGGGCGCCACGAAGCGGCCGGCCGCGACCGCCAAGTCCTGTTCCCTGATATCCCGACCGCGCATATAACGGGCCGCAACCATAGCCAAGAGGGGCAAAAGGAAGAAAGAAAAAAAAGCCAGGATCTTTTGGGGATGCACCGTGAAACCGGGCGAGAGGTTGGCGCCCCAGGGGCCGTTGACCTCGGCGGTTTCCAGGAAAATACGCATCAAGCCGCGAAAATTATCGCCAAACGGCCAGACAAGAACCAAGCCGGCCGCAATAAGGCTGAAAACCGCCAAGGCCAGGACAGGCCCCCGGCCAGACCGGCGCAACTGCCAGGCCTGAAAGGCCGCCCCGGGCAGGGAAGCCAATACGGCTATGGTCCCCTGGGGTATCCGGGCAAAAGGGAACAGGGCCGAGAGGGCGACCCAGGCCATAAGCCAGAAAAGCGGCCGCCGGACCAGGGCCGGAAGCAGCAGGACCGCCGCATACAGGCCGACCATGATTTGCGCATTGCCGCCTATCAAAAAGGCCAGGATAAAGGCCCCCGTCGGCGGCAGGAGGCGCAGGGCCAGAAGAAAAAAGACCGATAAGAGCAAAATATGCCAAAGAGTCATGCCGGCCCCGGCGGCCGCAACCGTGGGCTGGCCAAAGGCCAGCCAGCCGAGAGCGAAGCCGGCCATATCGTGCAAGCCGTAGGTTATATAAATATCGGCAAACAGTTTCAACTGCCCGCTGGCCACCATATAGAATTCCGGCAGTCTGGCCCCCAATTCAAAAGTGTTCGTCCAGATCTCCGGCAAAGGGCCGTAATTTTGAGCATAGCCCCACAAGAGGGCCAAGAGGGCCAGGGGAGAAAAAAGGCCCCGGCCCCATTCGCGCCCACGGCGGCGGCGAATATCAAAGATGCCCAATATAATCAACCCCAAGGCTATCCAAATCAAGCGGCCGGAAGGCAGGAGGCGCACCAGAGCCTGCCCATCGCTGACGGGGGTGGGCAGCAAAAGGAGGAAAAAAGGCAAGACGGCGTATTGCAGGCGTAAGACAAGGCGGGGCAGGACGGCCCCCGGAGACTTCAGCCAGGCGTAAACCAGCCCGCCGGCCCAAGCGATTTGCAGAACGACAAAAATCCTTTTCAAAACCGGCCAGAACGACAGCGGCATCCCGGGCCACAGATATGACATAACCAGGTTTACAAGCAAGGCCGACATAGCCGGCAGGGCCGTGGTGAAAATTAATCCCGCAAACAGCCATTGGCCCTCTTGGCGGCGAAGTGCCTTCAAGTCCTCACTTGGTCCGCCAAAGTCGAGGAAGGCTTCAAGCAGGCGGCCCGTTAAAATTCGCAGATCGTCATAGAGACGGCCGCCTTGTTCGTAGAGCCGGCCGCGCGCGAATTTTTCCGCCAGTCGGCGCGACCAGGAGCCGGATACGGCCGCCAGGAAAACCGCCCAGGAAACCAAAAGAAAAACAGTCGCCGCCAGAAGACGGTTGGAGATGTTGAGATCCTCCAAATAGGCTTGACAGCCCATCAATTCCACCGGAATCAGGGCCTTGGGCTCGGCAATAAGCACCAGAAGCCCGGCCAGCCCGCCGATGGCCAGCCCGAGGCCCGAAGCCAAGGCCAGGCGTAGGCCAGGCAAATCGCCGCCGCCGTCTTCCATATTGAAAAGGCTCTTCAGAAATGGCATGAGTTATGTTCCTTATAGACTCGATGTTTATTTCAGCAGATGCCGTGCGTTGTCCAACGCAAAGGGGAGGGTTTTCCAGAAAGAACGGTTCTCGCTGCGGAGGAAAACCAAAAAATACACAAAGCCGAACCACAGCGTAAACAGCGGGTTGGGCGGCAGGTGGATCAATCGGCGGATCAACGGCAGCGTCCACGGCCATAGCACACCGGTCTGGAAAAACTTCTGGAGGTTCTGCAATTGCCGGATGTGCTTCATCCGTAGCGCGGAACGCACGAAAAACGATTCCGACATAGCCGCAAAATCGAAATCCGCCGCCAGGTAATGCCGCTGGCGCGCATAATCGGCCAGCGATGTGCCAGGGTAGGGGGCGTAGATTGAGCACCAAGGGTAATCGGCCTTAATGCGAATGTTCATTTCCAAGGTGGCCAGGGCATCGTTTAAGGTTTCATCCGGCAAGCCCATGATGTTGTATGTTCGGAAACGGATGCCGGCCTTATGCAACAGGTCCGCCGCCTCGTAAATGTCGCGGTCGGTCAGGCGCTTGTTGAGCACCTTATTACGGATCTGCTCGTTGCCGCTCTCAATACCGAAGAAAACCGCACGACAACCAGCTTCGGCCAACCGCCGGGCGTATTGCGGGTCGGAGGCCACGATGTTCGCGCGGGCCATGCACAAAAACGGCAGACCAATCCGCTGTTTATATGATTCCAGGAACTCATACAGCCACTCAATGTTTACGCCGAAGACATCATCGGCGAAATAGATCGTCTTTGCCCCATACTGTTCCTTGAGTTGTCGGCATTCCTCTATGACTGCGCCGACGCCGCGTATCCGCAAAGCCAGCCCTTTGCCCTGGTATAACCGCCGCATCGACTCTTCAAAGCAGAACGAACAGGAATAGGGACAGCCGCGAGCGGTGAGTACGCATTGAACGCCCTCATCCAATCCGCCGGCTCTCCGCGGGTATAGCCCGCGATCAGGCCAGGGAAGGGTATCAATATCTTCTATCAGCGGCCGCACTGAATGTTCGACCACCTTGCCCTCCCGCTTGAAACACACGTTGGCGATACCGTCGAACGCGCCAGAGGCGATGGCGGCTTGGATATCCAAAGTCTGGCCTGACCCGCTCAATTCACAAGACCTGGCCAGGCGGTCGAGGCGATCAAGGATTTCCACCACGGCCAGTTCACCCTCGCCGCGCACTAGCAGGTCAACGGAATTTTCAGCAACGAATTGCGGATAATAAGTAGGATGCGGTCCGCCGAACACAGCGGCGATGCCGTAGGTCCGCTTGATCTGAGCGGCCAGGCCGGCGGCCCAGTTGTGCCCGCCAGTCATCACGGAAAAACCAACCAGGTCGGGGCGGTAGGACTCAAGTACCGGCGCGAACTGGCTGAGTTTGTTACCGATAGCCAGTCGGCAGTCGTGTCCCGCCCGTTTGAGGGCGGCGGATATATACATAGGCCCCAAAAACGGGTAGCCGTGATTTTGCAGGAACAGCAGACGGGCCATAGATTTATCTCCTTACTTTTTGAGCGGTCAAAGCCATTTGCCCGACAGGCAAAGAAACTAGCCGACGTCTCAAAGATTGCGGCAATAGGTCCCTAACCAAATCCAGCATTTTGACCAAGCACTTAAGTTGACCACACGATTTCAAGCCATTGACGGCATATTCCAAATTCAAATACTTGGCGGCCCGCTCTAACCGCTCCAAGGCGTAACCCTGGTTGTGAAGTAATTCTCTAATGTTTCTCATGGAGAAACTATAAAGATGTTGAGGGATATAATAAGGCCAATGCCGGCCAAGCAACTGCGCGGAAAAAGAAGAAGCGTCCATTGTGCAGATGACCAACCGGCCGCCATCATTCAACAGGCGGTGGATTTTAGCCAGGACCAAATCCGGCCGGCGGATATGCTCCAGGAGATCAACCAGGCAGACGACATCAAACCCCAGACCGGGCCAATGGCTGAAATCTTCGCTGAAATAGCCGTTGAAAACCCGGTCCGGCCCGAATCTGCGGCTTATGGCCTCGGCGCCCGGGCGGCTGGCTTCGATGCCGTAAACCTCGTAGCCCTTGGCTTGGGCCACCCGCATCAAAATACCCGTGGCCGCCCCGATGTCCAAAAGGCGCAGCCCCTGTTTTCCCGGCGGAGGCAACATGGCCAGAAGGCGTTCAAAAGTCAGGCATTTCATGCGCGCATAGACATCTTCCTCCCGGCCCCACGACTCATAATAGGAGGTTTTGGCATTATTGTAGATCGCTTCCAATTCCTCGTCGCCAGGCTGGGGGTTTATCCGTATCAGGCGGCAGCCGGCGCATCTTTCGTGGCCGTGACCGTCTTTTTGAAACAGGAAACGAAAATCAGAGCCGCCGCATATGGGGCAGATATCTTCAGGCATGATCGCTCTCCGGTCTTGATTGGCCGCCCTTTCTTCGCAATTCCCCGCACAAGTAATCCCCCTGGTAAAACAAGGGCCGGGCGGCCACGACCTGGGGTTGCTCAAAATGCCCCAGGCAAGCCTCCAGGGCCGCAATCACTTCCGCCGCGCTTATTTGTTCCATGCAAGGGGGGCAATCCAGTTTATGGCAAGGCGGCGCATAAAGATGATAGAGGCAGGGGCTGCAATATATATCCTTATGAAGAGCCACGCTGCCGGGTGCTGAAACGTGATATTGCAGCGGCGTGTTCGGCCCGAACAGGGCCACGACCCTGCCGCCTTGGGCATAGGCGAAATTCATTATGCCGGTGTCATTGGTGAGCAGACACCTTAAATTTTTCAGGGTGGCGCACATTTCCCCCAACTTGAAGAGGCCGGCCGCGTTTATTACCCGGTCATAAGGGCCGGGAATGAAGTCATAGATTTTTTCCACATAAGCCCTTTCCCGGGGCGAGCCCAAGAGAAGCACCATAAAGCCGGACTTGGCGAAATGGGCGGCGACTTGGGCGAACCTTTCCAGGGGCCAGCGCCGGGCCAGGGAGAGATCGGAGGCGTTGACATTCAGGCCTAAAACCCGATCATCCTGATTTTTCGATAGTTTACGGAAAATCACCCGGGCGCTTTCCTCGACCGAGGCGGGGATGGCCAGGGGCGGCAATTCAGCCTCGGCCGGCTCTCTCAGGCCGGCCATGCGGGCCAACTGCAGATAGCAAAACCTCACCGGCATCTGAAAATTGAAATACATAAGATGGGTATAGATGAAACTTTTGAAATCCGTATCCTTGCTGCAAAAAAAGCCGTACCTGTTCCGGGCCAGGGAAAAAAGGCTGACCAGGGCGCCGTAGGCCGAAAAAAGTTCCAAGTCGAAGAATAAATCAACCCGGATAGCCCTTAATTGCCAAAAAAGCCGCAAATTGGAGCAAATCAGTTTAAGCGGCCCGGAATCATCCACGTATAAGACGGCATCCAAGTGCGCCAGAAAGGGCGTGAATTCCGAATTGGCCTTTCTGGTTATCAAGACCAAGCCGGCCCGGGGATAGCTTTGCTTAAGGGCCTTGAGCATGGGCAGGGCCTGGGTCAGGCTGCCCAGGCCGAAATATTTGGCCACGGCCAGGACGCGGACGTTTTCGCCGGAAACGCTGTGATCGCGCCGCAGAATAAGCCCGAGCAGACGGACGAGCGGGGCTAAAAGCCAGCAGAAGAGCCGCCCCAGGAAACGATCAATAAATATTTTGGCCGTCAGGGTCGGAGCGGCGCTCATGAAGGCGCTCCCAAGGCACACGGCTCAAACCTCAAACCCACGCCACGGCCGGCGGGCTTGATGGCAAAATCAAATAATTTTAGATAATTAGAGAGAGAGAGAGAGAGAGAGAGAGAGAGAGAGAGAGAGAGAGAGAGAGAGAGAGCAAATATTATGCCAACGGCTTTAAAATGACTCAAAAACAAAGCGAAGCTTTCCACCACTTTGACCATTTGCTTCAAACCATATGTATTTTTTACGCTTAAACCGAGCTTTAGTATGCCTTAATCAGCAGCTAAAAGCAAGGGCTTAAGTCATTTGGACTTAAGCCCTTGTTGCTTTTGGCGACCGCCGCCTATACAAACTTGCGCAGCATGATGAAATATTCATGCACGCTGGTAATCCCCTTCCCGTGGCGGAGGGAATTATGGGCCAGCCCTATGCTGAACGGAGCCCGGCCCGCCATTTCCCAGCCGGCATCCACCAATCCTTTAAGTTCGATCTGGCTCTCAGGGCTTCCCGTCTTGAAAACCAGGCCATGAAAGCGGCAATCCTTTTCTTTGTCTTCGTCGGCCTTGACCTTGTGCCCTTCCCGGTTTCCGCAGGCCGGACACTGGCTTTTCTTCATCGTGGGCGTCCAGTTTTCTTTGGCTCCGTATCGGCAAGAGCCGCAGACCAAGGTATCGCTGTTGGCGTCGGGACCGAAGACCCTGGTTCTGGAGGCATGGTCGGGCGAGCCTCCAACCCTCCTGACCGAGACAACCTTGGAAGGGGCCATGCTTCATCTCCTCCGCCGGTTCCACGCCCTACTTACCTCATGCCCTTCCCGGTTCCCGCAGGCCGGGCACTGGCTTTTCTTCATCGTGGGCGTCCAGTCCTCTTTTTCCCCATAGCCGCAAGAGCCGCAGACCAAGGTATCGCTGTTGGCATCCGGACCGAAGACCTTGGCCCTGGTGGCATGATCGGGCAAACCTCCGCTTCTTCTGACCGAGACAACCTTAGAATGGGCCATAATCAACCTCCTCCGCCAGTCCCACAACGCGGCCGGCTCTGTTGTAATGATGATTGAAATCCACTCGGCGAAAAACAACCGGGCAACATTCAACAAAACCAATTACCCAAAAACCCGGGCGAGGGGCTTTTAACCCCGGCCCCACGTTGAGCCTCAACGGATTTAGGCGGCTTGACAACACCGCGCTAAACCAAGCCTGAAAAACTCGTTAAAGCAGAACCGCCAATTCCGGATCATCTTTATTCCACTCAGCGGTTTAATTATAATATATTCCCGCAATTAAAGCAAATCCAAAATATACCCCCTTTTTGCCTTAATAAGCCAAGCCATAAAAGAAGGCGGAAGGTCCCCAAAAGGGTGAGTAAGGTCAAGATGAAAAAAGGGCGGCGGCCGAAACAACGGCCGCCGCCCATCGCCAAAGCCACCCGGAGTGACTCCAGCCCATTCTCGTAGCTTTTGCTATTTCCGCGGCAAGGCTCTCACGACAAAGTCATGATTTTACAAGAAAAACTGGGGTGGGTGAGGGGATTTGAACCCCCGACCTCCAGGGCCACAACCTGGCACTCTAACCAACTGAGCTACACCCACCATGAAAACCGCCCGCTGAAACCCGGCCGTAAGGGCGGAAATACCAGACCGGCCTCAGGAACAGCGGATTGCCGGCCCGGCCGCGCAACGGCCGGGCCGGCGGCGGCCGTCAAAGGTTGATGACCTCTTCCTTGGTCTTTTTATGGATCGGGGTCCGGGCCGCGGCCCTTATTTTGGGAATGAGTATCTTTTTAACCGTATCCAGGCCGTTGTAAAGGTTAAGGCTTTCCTTGTCGATGACGTCCACGGCCCCGATCTGGTCGCTCCGGAATTCGGTCTGGCTGCCTTTTTTGGCAATGGTGGAACAGATGATGACCGGCATGGGATGATAGACCATGACTTTTTTCAGGAAAGTCACCCCATCCATCTTGGGCATGATGATGTCCAGGGTCA
>Ga0268262_10005091_pt1 | contig 13197 bp, 13 predicted proteins | sample TergutNc150P3_FD_190354 | JGI IMG/M metagenome (GOLD analysis project Ga0268262, IMG submission 190354) | Nasutitermes corniger P3 segment gut microbial community from laboratory colony in Florida, USA - Nc150 P3 (SPAdes) (version 2) | ecosystem: Host-associated > Arthropoda: Insects >... | reverse complement strand
CTTCGGACAGGCGCATAAACAGTTTATGCCGGTGGTATTCATTTTCTCCCTGCTTATAAAGGCCGGTTAAATGTTCTATACAGCCGTTGTGCAGAGCCTTTTGCATAATTGAGATGACAGGCTGAAGCTCAGGGTTTCTCGTGCTCAGGGAAACCGGACTGTAAATCACGGGAAGAAAATCTTCGGCTATTACATCATCGTACATGTCAAAAGCGGCTTCCGTGGGACTTTCGTTAAAAAAGGCGTCGGCTTCCCCGGTTTTAAGCGCACGGTAAGCATCTCCAAAACTGTCCACCAGGATAATTATATACCCGCCCTGTAAACGGGAGGTAACTTCGTTGATTGTAGTAGTGCCTTCCAAAAAGCAGCAGCGGAGCCTGCGCGAACGGATAATCTCCATAATGGGCTTACTGTCCTCAAGCCGGAGGGTTCTTATCGAGCGTTCGGCAATGGTGTCCGTCATAAACCAGGTTTTTCTGCGTTCGGCCGTAGCGGTCATTTCCCCGGTAAAATCAACTTCGCCCGTCTCCAGCCCCGTAATCATATCGCCCCATTCATACAGAGCGGGCTTAAAGGGAATCTCGAACAACTGTGAAAGCCATTGGCATAACAGGGCGGTAAATCCCCCGATTTCACCGTTTTCCCCGATAAAAGTCTCGGTACTCGACATCATCCCATACACAAAGAAAGGGGTTTTCTTCTGAAGCGCCTCGACAGCCCTGATTTCATCTTCAGTTACGCCGGGTACATCCCGGTACAAAGTAAAAGCAGGCATTTCGTGCGGCTTGTGAACGACGGTTTTTTGACAGGCTGAAAGTACAATCAGCAAGAGTACAGCGACAAGCGTCTTATATTTCTTTTGAAAAACGCAGTCGAAATGAATCACGATATTATTATACTAAGAATTTCTCCGGTCCGCTAGATCAGGCATCCGGTTCTACTTCAGACAAACAGCCTGGGCAAGGTTTAGCTGGTTTTCCTTAATGTTCATGTTTTCATGTCTTATTGAAGCTATTTCTCCGCCGCTTCTGTTGTAATATTTTATATCAAAGGAATAACGCCCCGGAGGCAGGTTAATTCCCGCCACATACGCCCTTGCCGGGAAATACCGCGACACTCTTAAATCGGCCTGTTCGCTTACTTCCGCGTAAGCCTGCGCCATTATGCTGGATAATCCCAAAACAAGGTTGGCGACCTCATTGTCTGTCTCTTTCGCGGCAAAGTCCATTACCGAGGAACCGGCGGCTTTAACAGTTGCGCGGAGAATTGTTTTAATATAGATAAGCTGCTGCCGCGCCTTAAATGTCTCTTTTGCCACCGCGTCCATGTCTTCCAGAAGCTCAAGCCTGAATCTCTGCCCGTCATCCAATACCAATTCGATCCTGTATATTTCCGAACGGCGGCTTACCATTTCCGGCAGGGCGATTTTTATCCAGCGAAAGTCCGGCAGGGGAATTCTCATGACGTTCTCCTGTTTAATTGGAGAAAGTCCGCCAAACGCAATCACATTAAGACGGGCCATTCCTTCGGGGATTTCCATTTCTCCGGAAAGGGACTCAGGGATTTGGTTAGCGTAAATTGACGGGGAGTTGGCATAGGCGGCCAGGAGCCAGTCCCGGTCTATCCTCGCGTCATCATATTGGCCCGCGTCCCTGTGAAACAACATCCCCAGATAACGGGCAAGCGCTGAATCGCTGAATTGCTTCGGAGTGTTCGGGTTTGGGGGAATTTGCGTGTCATTCTCAAGCGCTTTTCTCTGGAGGCCGGTTATGGCCGTATCGTACTTGACAGACAGATAGCGCAGCTTGTTGTTCATCCTCCGTATCTCAACCAGAGCCCCTTCCCGATCTCCCCTATGATAGTAGTTTAAGGCGTTAAAAACATTGATATATATGTCTTCATAATCTTCGCCGCCATAATCGCGTACATTGTCGTTTATCAGGTAAGTGGAAATTTCCTGAGTAATGCTTTTGGTAAACGCTTCCTCAATTGCCCGTTCTCCTTCCCGCAGCGTCTTTGAGGATTCGGAATATTGCCGCGCATAATGCTGCAACATTCCTTTATCCAGATAGTACAATATTTTATCCCCGTTTTTGTATAATTTTTTTTTCTTTTTCTCAAGCAATTTTACACTTTCGGCATAGTTGTTACGCTCCAATTCGACATCAACAACGGCAAAAGAACCGCTTGCGCATGACCATAACAGGGGAAGAATAAGATATATTAATAAATATTTTTTTCTATAACCCACAAAATAATAGTACAATAAACGCCTGTTTCATACAATCATTGCCCGTGTCGCCTTGATTTTTCTGTATGCGAATGTTAGAATAGCTTAAAAGCAAAAATGAAGAGTATATTGGCAAACGAACAAAGTATTGGCCTGCCGCCCGAAACCCCTGTTAATACGGGAGACGGATTTTCCATGACAGAGGGAATATCCGTTTTAATATTTAACCAATCCAATGCGGAAATGCGCAATTTATCATCAGTTGACGAACTGTTTTCTTACAACAGCGATTCGGCAATACTATGGATTAATATAAACGGCCTAAAAGATACCGCCTCAATAAAAAAACTGGAAAAAATGTTTAATATCCATCCCCTGACCATTGAAGACGCCCTTGATAACAGGCATCAGCCAAAAATCGAAACATTCGAAAAATACCGTTTTATTTCCTTAAAATCAATAAGGCATGAAAAGAAAATCCATTTGATAAAACAGGATATTAAAAATAGTTATTCCAAAAGAAATCGAAAGAAATTAATGGAACAACTGGAAGACATGAAGGAATTTGTCATTGATCATATCAGTTTAATCATAATGAAGAATGTGTTAATAACAATTCAGGAAATACCGGGCGATTCATTCGGGGATATAAGAAAACGGATTTTGAATAACATCGGACAGATTCGCAAAATGGGGACGGATTATCTTGCCTATTCATTGATTGATACCGTGGTTGACGAGTATTTCATTACGCTGGCCCATCTGGAAGATGATATTGAAGATCTTGAAGACCGCGCTGTAAAAACAGACAATGACGCGTTCATTTCCGAAATACAGGAAACAAAGAAATTTCTTTTCTATATAAAACGGGCAATGCTGCCATTGCGGGAGAATCTTATGATTATATCCCGCCAGGATATGCTGTTAACAAACGAAGAACTAAAGCCGTTCCTTCAGGATTTGCGGGAAAATTTATCAAACGCGATAGACTCCGTAGAAACCTACCGTGAATGGCTGACAAACATAATGGACGTAAACCTTTCGGTTCTGTCATACCAGTTAAACAAAGTAATGAAAATACTGGCTGTAATATCCGCGATATTTATTCCATTAACTTTTATTGCGGGGATATACGGCATGAATTTTGAATTTATGCCCGAACTGGCGCATCCCTGGGGCTATCCTCTTGTGCTGGGCTCCATGGGGACTATCGCGCTGGCAATGGTCATATTATTTAAAACACGGAAATGGTTTTAGAGGTTCACTTTAGTCTCCTGACACACGGTTAATCTCTGAAATCAGCCAATTCCCTTTTTTTTGAACAAGTGTGACAAAATCCGACCGGCGGACAGATTCAGGAGGGAGGAATTCAACAACTCCTGTCATAGCGTTTTGTCCCGTATCAGAATCATCTCCCCCCTCACCGGGAACCCAAAGCGTATAATCAACCCGATACTGCGTTTCACTGCTCTCTGCTCCCGCGTCAACTTTGTTGGCGAGTTCCCTGTTCCCGCGCCAACTTTGTTGGCGAGTTATTTGCATATCCGTTACGCCAAACACCTGTAAATCAACCTGTCCGCCGCCCATTTCCAGCCAGTCCTTTGCGGATATAATTGTCGGTCGTAAATTTTGCTCATAAGCCTGCCTTACCTTGCTGACTACAAAAAGGCTCATAACCATGTTGATATCGTCTTTTCCCACGCCTTTGATAACGCATGCTTCCATCCGCATATGATCAAGCTCTCCAAAAGAGTTATAGTAGGTTTCGATAACCTGGACAGGTTCCATGTTCGCCGTAGTCAGCTCGGAACGGCTATTGATGATGCTTATTGCAATCAGAACGGAGATAACAAGCGCGGCAAAACTGCCCAGCAATACCGTAGCATTACGCTTAACAAAACGCCGCGTGTTTACCTCTGCGGTTTTTGTTTTTATGTATTGAATTTTTTCTTTATCTATTGACAAGGTATCCGCTTCCGAAAGGCGCTTAAAAAACGAAGGGAGCGAATCTGTCGGATCCGTTGGATCCGATCGCAGGAGCGCGGGAAATTCTTCCAAAAGCCGCAGCCCATTGGGAAGAATGCCGCCCTTCTTCACATTTTGGTTTAGAGCGGTTTGGATTAACGCAGCCAGCTTATCGTCCAGACCGGGCGCGGCAAGGCGGATCGGCAGGAAGTTGCCTTCACGCATATCCTCGTGAAGAGTGATCTCATCCTTTGCGGGAAAAGCCGGAGAGCCGACGAATACCTGATACAGCATCGCGGCGGCGGTGAAAGCCGCGGCATTCATGCCATTAAGATTAGGATGGATATACCTGTTGTTTATTTTGTTTGACTCTTTGTTAATCAGGCAATTTATGGATATATCCATAGGGGCAAAAAAAACTTCACTCGATTGGTTTTCACCGATTAACGCCGTGCAGGGCCATAGCGGAAGCGCACCTGCCGACGGTGCGCCTAACGGCGCATGATGTTTTCCCCCCAACACAAGAACCGCCTGTATCCAGCGTCGGATTGCAGCTAACGTTTCCTCCCGTTTTTCGTTGTCGTGGAGCAGAATATCAAGGCGCTCCCCCCTGAATGGCGGCCCCCATACCACCATTGTGTCACCGGCGGCTTCTGCTTCGGAGTATTCAACAACGCCGGACGCTTTCCAGAAATTGACAGAAGAGTTTACCCCGTCAAGGCTGACAATAAAACCCGGTTCCGTGATGAATTGGGCGAATTTAGCCCTGGCAAAGGCGCGGGAATCCATACCCGTGTCAAAGCCCAGGGCTTTCTGCCCGTCTACATCAAATAGAAAAACCTGTCTCTCCATTCTGGCGGATCATCTCGGACTGTACAGATAGCGGAAATATTCCATATCCGTAGTCAATGTTTTGTTAAAATTCGGCAGAGTGCTCCGGTAGGATTCCACGCCGCGCCAGAAATTAAAAAAGTCCCTGTCCTGGTTGTACGCATCAGCGTAAATCCGCGTCGCCGTAGCGTCGGCCCTTCCGCGGATCGTCTCCGCCTGCTCGTAAGCGGCGGAAAGAATGGAGCGTTTTTCATTGTCCATCTTGCCCAGCCATTCCGCCTTGCTGCCTTCGCCGGCGGAACGGTATGCCTGGGCTATCTGGTTCCGTTCCCGTATCATGCGGGCGTAGACGCTTGGGGTAAGCTCGTCGGAGTAGCGTATCTGCCGCGTTACCACGTCGATAAGCTCTATGCCGTATTCGGGAACCATGCGCCGCGAACGGTTGAGTATTTCCTCGGCAAGGCGTCTGCGGCCCTTTGTAATAGGCTCATAACCCGAACCGGGCTGTACCGTGCTTAGTATCTCGGCCCTGATATCTTCTCCCAAAGCGGGGTCATCGGTGCTCAAAGAACGTTCCATAATGATGTTGGAATTACGTACGGACTCCCGCAGATAGTTTTCCGCCACCACGGTACGCACCTCGGAGTCGATAATCTCGGCAAGTTTGGAATATGCCGCTTCCACGGTGTTAATGGCCTCGTAGAATTTTTTAGGATCGGAAATGCGCCAGCGGGCGATAACATCGACAAAAATAAACTGCCTTTCCGCTGTGGGCACTATCCTCGCCTCGCCGTCCCAGGCCATGATCTTTTTGGGGTAACGGTAAATTTCATCAATAAAAGGAACCTTTAGATACAGGCCGGCATTGGTGGTAACGTCCCTCAACTGCCCCAACTGCACAACCGCCGCCTGTTCGCCTTCATTAATAATGTAAAAGGGGCCGGCCACTACAATGCCAATAAAGACAACAAAAATTACAACAATGGTAGTTATAAGTTTTTTCATTATCTGCCTCCTGTTGAACTGCCAAGGTTCAGCATGGGCAGGAAATTCCGCAGGTTGCGGTCGATAATCACCGTGCCTTTTTCGTCCTTGAATACTTCCTCAATCATTTCATAATACAGCCGCTGACGTGTAACATCTGGGGATCGGCGGTATTCGTTGTACACCGAGTTAAAACGCGCCACGTCTCCGTTAGCCCTGTTCACCCTCTCTGTCGCATAACCCTGCGCCTCCTGGATACGTTTCTCGGCTTCGCCCCTGGTCTTGGGTATTTCTTCGTTGTATACCTGCTGCCCCTCGTTGATCAGCCGTTCCCTGTCCTGCATCGCCTTGTTTACATCCTCAAAAGCCTGCTGTACCCCGCTGGGCGGGGTTACGTTCTGGAGCTTTACGGCGATCACGTTAATGCCAAGGTTGTAACCGCGGAAAGTTTCGTTCATGAGCGCGATACCCTCCGCTTCAATGGCGCTACGTTCCACCCCCATGATGTCCATTATGGCCCTGTCGCCTACCAGCATGTTTATGACAGAACGCGACACGTCGCGGATCGTGGCGATGCGCTCGTTAACGCTGAAAGTCCATGCCCGAGGATCGCTGACGAGGTACTGGATGATCCATTCGACATCGACAATGTTAAGGTCTCCGGTGAGCATGGTGGACTCGCTGGTCTGGGACGCGTATTGGCTTACCGGAAAAGACTGCATGTTACTGTAGGTCGGGCTGCGTCCGCCTCTCACTGTACGGAAACCAAACTCCTCGGTTTGTACCGTCTTAACGTTTACCGTGTAATTTTTGTCTATACCGAAGGGCAGCTTAAACTGCAATCCCGGCCCTTTTGTCGTATTGTATTTGCCAAAACGCGTTATCACGGCTTCCTCAGTTTGATCTACAATGAAAACACTGGTTGCCAGTAATATAATAACGACAATTCCGCCGATTATCAAAGTAATCATCGCCGGATTCAGGTACTTGCCCACCTTTGGCGGGGTAAAATGCTCCATTAAAGCCTCCTAATTCAGAAGAGGTGTCAGGCACCTTTCTCCTGTTTACTATACTACATTTTTAATTCCAAAATGTCAAAAGGTGGTAATGCCGCCCCTCCATTTTCCAGGCTTGATACACTTCTGTAAAAAATGGAAAATAACATTATGAAATTCGATGTGATTCTTGCGGGGGTCGGCGGGCAGGGAGTTCTCTCCGTTGCCGCCATTATTGCCCAGGCCGCGGTCAATGAGGGGCTTAAAGTGCGCCAGTCCGAGGTTCACGGCATGGCGCAGCGGGGCGGCGCGGTGCTGGCCCATTTGCGTATTTCCGACACAACCATTGCCGGAGACCTTGTGCCAAAGGGCGGCGCGGATATTATCATCTCAATGGAGCCTTTGGAAAGCCTTCGTTATACCGATTGGCTTGCCCCTTCCGGAGCATTGGTAACAGCCGCCGAGCCGTTTGTCAATATCAGTAATTACCCCGAAACGGAGACTGTTATCAACGCGATTAAAAACTACCCGCATTGCAGAATCATCAAGGCGGCGACACTGGCAAAAGAGGCCGGACTTGCCCGCGCGGTGAATACCGTTATGGTCGGCGCGGCCTCAGGCTTTCTGCCGATAAAAGTGAAAACGCTGGAAGACACCATCGCCGGTGTATTCGCGGCAAAAGAGGCGGCGGTACTGACGGCTAACACAAAGGCGTTTCAACTGGGCAGGCAGGCGGCAGGAAGTGCGCCCAAGGACGGAAATGTATGACATTCCAGTACAGGGAGCCGCAGATTGAAAAAATGCCCCGGAGCGATCTTGAAGCGCTGCAACTGCAAAAACTAAAAGACGAGGTCGGTTTTGCCCTGCGTACTCCTTTCTATAAGGAACGGCTTGGAAAGGCGGGGATCAAAAGCCCGGACGATATCAAAACGTTAGGCGATCTGAGAAAAATCCCCTTTACCACCAAAAACGATCTGCGGGACGGCTTTCCCTACGGCTTTTTAAGCATACCAAAAGATGAAGTGGTCAGGCTCCACGCCTCAAGCGGCACTACCGGCATTCCCACCACTATTTATTTCAGCAGGGATGATATAAAACGCTGGTCGACTTATATGGCCCGTTGTATTTTTGGCGCGGGATGCACCAAATCCGACGTGTTCCAGAATATGATTACCTACGGGCTGTTCACCGGAGGCCTGGGCCTGCACCAGGGCGGCGAAGAAGTGGGGATGCTGGTTATCCCTTCGGGAGCGGGCAACACAGCCCGGCAGTTCCGCCTGATGCAGGATTTCGGGACAACCGTGGTACACGCCACCCCCAGTTTCCTTCTCCATGTTGAAACCAAAATGAAAGAGGCCGGAGTAAAGCGGGAAAGCCTGTCCCTTAAAAAGGCGTTTGCCGGCGCGGAGCCGTACTCCGAAGACACGCGGCGGCGTATAGAAGCCCTGCTTACTATCGACGTGTATAATTCCTACGGCCTTTCCGAGATGAACGGCCCCGGCGTCGCCTTTGAGTGTCAGTGCAAGGACGGGATGCACATCTGGGAGGACGGCTATATCGCGGAGATCGTCAATCCCGAAACCCTTGAACCTGTCAAGGACGGCGAAACAGGGGAACTGGTGCTTACCATACTATGCCGTGAGGCGACACCTATTCTCCGCTACCGTACCCGCGACCTTACCTCTTTTTACACGGAGCCCTGCGTCTGCGGCAGAACCCACCGCCGCCTGCACCGCATCACCGGGCGCAGCGACGACATGCTGATAATCAACGGCGTAAACGTTTTCCCCAGCCAGATCGAGGAAGTGATCATGGGCATGAAGGAAGTGGGAAACAACTACCTTATTGTGGTTGAAAAAGACGGCGCTCTTGACCGGCTGACGGTAAAAACCGAAGTCGGTCCTGACATATTCATGGACGATGCCCGCCCCCTTAACGCCCTGAAGGAAAAGATAAGGGAAACCCTTCAGGTGTCCATTTCAATCAGCCCAAAGGTTGAACTCCACGAGAGCGGCAGCATGGCGGTTTCGGAGGGCAAAGCGGTAAGGGTGCAGGACAAGCGGCCTAAGGATGTGTAGCGAGAAAGGAACTGAGTGGTAAAAAGGTGTCAGGCTCAAATTTTTACAATATCACCAGGATTGTTTAATATACGCTGCATGGTTTTCTCCCTATTTTATGGTATAACCGCCGTCTATCAGCAGGTTATGCCCGGTAATCATGGCGGCTGTATCGCTGCACAGGAAAGCGATAACCCCGGCAACTTCGTCAGGCTCGGCGAAGCGTTCGGCGGGAATTTCCTTTTTGAAGGCGTCGCCCGCCGAGCCGTCCCAGGCCTTGTGACCGAGTTCCGTCAGCACGACCGTCGGGGACACGCAATTTGACCTGATATTGTATCTCCCCCACTCCAGAGCCAGAACCTGTGTCATTGAGATGAGCGCGCCCTTGCTGGCGCAGTAAGCTACGTGCCTGTCCAGCGCTACCACGCCTGCCTGTGAAGCGATATTAACAATGCAGCCGGGCAGTTTTTTTTCAATAAGATACGCGCCGAAGGCCTGAGCCATCAAAAAACTGGCTGTCAGATTAACGGCAATGGTTTTATTCCAAAACTCTTCGCAGATGCTCTCGGCTTTTTCCAGGGCTGCTATTCCGGCACTGTTAACAAGTATGTCGATTTTCCCAAAGGCCTTAACCCCGGCTTCGATCACGTTTTTACGGTATGCGAAATGACACACATTCCCGGAGATGCCGATGTTTTGCGATCCCAGTTTTTTTGCCGCCGCGTCCGCATCCGGGTTAAGATCGGCAAGAATAAGATTTACGCCTTTTTTCGCAAAAAATTCAGCTGTCGCGTAACCGATACCTGCTGCTCCCCCGGTAATAATCGCGGTCTTGCCTTCCAGAGAAAAATCTTTATCCGCGCCTTTGTAGGATATCATGTTATCCTCCTTCCAAGAAAGTTGTGTCCTTGTATAAAAAAATAATCATACGGCCCGCAGTGCTTGTCAATAAAACCCGGCGCGGCAAATGAAAATTAATGCTAATTTTTTGTAAATGTTTTTAAAAGGAACTGGAGATTAGCATCAGATACCGGCTATCTGCTTTTACCCACCCCTGTCCGTTTGCAATGGGTTTTGATCACACAACGGGAGCAATGAGGGCTGACGGGGCGGCAGAGATTTTGTCCGTATAAAACCAAAAGGGCGTTTATCCCTTTCCAGTATTTTTTCGGCAGTATATCGCGCAGTGTCATTTCGGTTTCCTCCGGCGTTTTGGTTGACAGCCAACCGCAGCGGTTTGATATGCGGTGGACGTGAACATCGACGCAGATGCCGGGGAGATCGAAGGCTTCGATTAATACCAGATTGGCGGTTTTCCTGCCGACGCCGGGCAGGACCAAAAGCGCGTCCATATCGGCGGGAACTTCGCCGTTGTATTGTTCAAGAAGGATTGCGGCGATTTTTTTAAGGCTTGCCGCTTTTGTGCGGTAGAACCCCGCCGGATATGCAAGGCGGGCGACCTGAGCCTCGGTCAGCGCGGCAAGCTCCGCAGGGCCGGGCGCTTTGGCAAGAAGCCGCCTTGAGCTTTCCAGCGTTACGTCGTCTTTGGTACGCAGGCTGAGAATTGTGGAGACCAGCACAGCCCAGGGTTCACGGCTGTAATTTTCAGCCACAGTGGTTACCGCCGGCTCTTTCTCCGCGCCCGCTTCCGCTCTTTCGGCCAGAAGCCCTTTTCTCCATTTTTGAAGAGAACGGTGAATTGCGTCCCAATCTATTTTTTTACTCATCTGTCAACAAACATACTGCCAGGGCTTCTACGGCCTTGCCTTTTCCAATAGGCCCCAGCCCCTCGCCGGTTTTGCCTTTTACAAAAACCTCGTCAACGGAACATTCCAGCGACTGCGCCAGCGATTTGCGTATACAGTCCCTGAAGGGCAGTATTTTTGGCTCCTCGCAGGATACCACGCAGTCCAGGTTGACAAGCCGCCAGCCGGCTTTTTTTACCGAGGCAAAAGCGCGGCGCAGCAGTTCCATGGAATCCGCGTCCTTCCACGCCGTGTCCTGAAAGGACATTTCCGATGGCGGAAAGAGGCCACCAATGTCGTCTAACGCTGCCGCGCCCAGAATGGCGTCGCATACCGCGTGGGCAAGCACATCCCCGTCGGAGTGCCCCAATTCGCCGCGCTTTGCGGGGATCTCAATCCCTGCAAGCAAAAAACGGCGTCCTTTGACAAGGCGGTGCAAATCCCGCCCAAGCCCTACCTTCAACATGACATATCTTCCCGAAAAGTTATTTTGTGGTTTCCGGCCTCGCCGGGTATGACCGCGACAGGGCCGCAAAATTCAGCCCAAACTTCGGCGTCATCGGTAAAATCCCTGCCGTCCTGCGCGGCGGCTTTTTCATGGGCGGTCAGAATTTCAGGGAAGGCAAAGGCCTGGGGTGTCTGGGCGGTTCCAATGAACCCCCTCTTTAGCTGCCGTTTGATAAAAACAGGGCCTTTGTCAAAAGAGCCGTCAAGCGGCAAATCGGTTTCCTTGGGGGTTTCCGTCAGTGGGAGCAGGGGGATGACTGCGCGGTATTGTTTTACGCCCCTAATCGCGCACTCAATCAGAGCGGGGCTGACCCAAGGGCGGGCACCGTCATGGATAAGCACGTAATTTGGAGATTCTGCGGTAAGTATGCGAAGGGCGTTAAAAACCGAAGCTCTGCGGGTACTGCCGCCTTTAACAAAACTCACTGAGGGGTCAGTTTTTCCAAGAATTTCAGGGGGTAGGGCTTTTCGCGCCGCAGCTTCCCCGGCTTCCGTGTCCTCCGGCACGACGATGACAATAGTATTGATTTCGGGAACAGCAACAAAAGCGGAAACAGCCGCGCCCAGCACGGTAAGGGAATCAGAGGCGCCGGGCAGCCGTAAATATTCCTTTTTGACGCCTCCCATGCGGCTGGAGGAGCCGGCGGCGCATATAACGGCGGCTATAACGGCATCCATAGGAAGGGCTCATTCTTCCGGCGGCTCAAGGCGTTCATGGATTAAGTCTTCCACTTCTTTTTTTGTCTTGCGAAGCGAAATGGAGAGTTCGTCCTCCAGGAGTTTTTGGGCCGAGTCATACAGTTTTTTTTCTAAAATCGGCAATTCCTTTACCTTGCTCCGGTGGTACAGGGAACGGACTATGCAGGCAATATCTTTTATCGAGCCTTTTTTCAAAAGATCCAGGTTCATCTGGTAACGGAGCTTCCAGTCCGAAGGGATTGGGTCAAAATCCTCGCCTATCAACTCCAGGGCCTTCATTGCCTCGTCCTTGGAAACGGTTGGACGTATACCCAGTTCCGCCGCTTTTTCTATCGGCGCCATGATGGTCATATCCGATGCTTCAATATAGATAATATAGTAGGGAACTTTGGCACCGTTAAATTTTTTCTGCACTATGGATTTGATAATGCCGACGCCCTGGCTGGGATACACTACCTTTTGATCAACTACAAAAACCTTCTTCGACTTACCCATTATGTATATTATAACACAAAAGAGAATAAATGGGAATAGGGGCTGTTAAAGGTTTTCCGCAGAGTCGCCGGCTCTGTCAGCTTTTAGGCTTGTTCCCCGGCGTAAGGTACTGCTGAGTCAGTTCTTTTACAACCTTCTGGAACGAATCATTAATGTCGGTCACATAATGCATTATGGTGTTATCCGCCATATTATCCGGCAAAAAAAACTGATACGGTTCCGCGTCAAGAGCTACAGAAAGTTTCGCGAGCGTTTTTACGGAGATGCCTTTCTTGCAGTTTTCAATGTCATTGATAAAGTTATGCGCAAGTCCTGCGTTAATCGCCAGATTTAACTGCGATATATTATGAACGGATCTTAATCGCCTGAGGTTTTTACTGACTAGACCGCGCACATAAGTCTCTGTTATTTTATTTTTCATAAGGTTATTAACATTTTGTGCTATTTTCCCTTATTTATACAAATAGTCAGTAGCGACAAATTTGTCGCTTTTGGCTTATTCATGTATATGCTTTAAAAACAACCTTTTTTATTATGATAAAGACGACATACATAGGGAAATTTCCCTCACGGCGGAAAACTTGTAACTGTGCATATAACTTTCAATGCCGTCAATGATTTCGATCATCGTGTTGGGACGCGAAAATGTCGCTGAACCAACCTGCAGCGCAGTTGCACCCGCCATCAGG
>Ga0268262_10005090_pt1 | contig 13197 bp, 15 predicted proteins | sample TergutNc150P3_FD_190354 | JGI IMG/M metagenome (GOLD analysis project Ga0268262, IMG submission 190354) | Nasutitermes corniger P3 segment gut microbial community from laboratory colony in Florida, USA - Nc150 P3 (SPAdes) (version 2) | ecosystem: Host-associated > Arthropoda: Insects >... | reverse complement strand
CCGCTGATTACCGGGATGTTTTTTGTGGGTGTGGTTGCATACGTCAGCGGCAATGCAATTTTTAGCGATTATTTGCATATCCCATATCTGAAGGGTTGCGATGAATTGTTCCCAATAGCTATGGCTTCTATAGGAGCTTTGCTCGCATACCTTTGGTACAACAGTCCGCCTGCTGAAATATATATGGGCGATGCTGGTTCAATAGGTTTTGGCGCATTGCTCGGCATAATGTTTATACTTGTGCAAGCGGCATTATTCCTGCCAATAGTTAGCGTGATAATTTTAGCAGAAGCTGTATCCGTTGTTCTGCAAATTGGGCATTTTAAGATAAATAAAAGAATACGCGGCTGGGACTACGCGGATAAGCATAGGTTGTTTTTGCGTGCGCCTTTGCATCATCATTTTCAACTTAAATGGAAAGGTCGTTTTGGAGATTCCAAGCCTCTTGTAAACGCAAAGATAGCCTGGCGTATGCATCTTATTTCATTTTTTGCCTTAATTTCCGGTTTTATAATATTCTTTGGGCTTAGGTAGCAGAGTGAAGCTGGCTGTTGCCTTAAAGCATGAGCTTGAAAAGCCAGATGCACCTACGGTGGTAGCTTCTGGTAGAGGTTCTTTTGCTGAGCGAATAATAGAAAGAGCGGTTGAACACGATGTTCCAGTGCACAAAGATGACCATCTGGCGGCTGTGCTTTCAAAAGTTTCTGTTCCATCCACCATACCGGAAGAACTTTTTGAAGCAGTAGCCAGAGTTTTAGCGTTTGTGTATAGGGTAAACGGCAAAATTCCCCAATCTTGATTTTCTATATTTACCCCATGCCTTGCGATAGTAGCTTTAAGATAGAATTTCCAGCAAATAAGGGCTATATTCCCTTTGTTCAGGAATTTTTGAGGGATTATTTTAAAAGTTTTGATTTTAGCAAGGAACTTGCGGAACGTTTAGCTAAAGAATCCTACAATTGGTTTAATTCCGTTATTTCTGACGAAAAATTTTTGCACGCTGTACCAACAGTTTCTTTCATATGTAAAAGTACTGGATATATTATTTCCGTACAAATAAAGACAACCGATAAAAAAGAGTTCATAACATCTTTGAATTTGCAAAGTTCAGGGGGTAAAAAATGACGCTTTCCAACGCGATGGATTTTTTATCAGAAGGGTTGACCATTTCTTCTACGGAACCAGGGCTTGCAGTTATAAGCGTTGCAAGTTCTTTGGATATTCCCGCCATTGTTCCTTTCAAAACCGCAGTCAACAGATGCATAGAGAACGAAAATGTATTTGTTGTGGTTAATTTGGAAAATGTGAAATTTATAGGTTCCCCATTTGTAGGTACTCTTATGAGTTGCCGTAAAATGCTTCAGCAAATAGGCGGTGATTTAGCTATAAGCTCCGCACCTTTGTTCCTGCAAGACCGCTTGTCCGTAGTTGGTTTGGATAGAGTATTTCATTTTTATTCCAACCCGCAAGCCGCTATATCAGATTTCCGCTTTTTAGGTTCGGTAGAACGGTTTTCGTTTTCTCTTCCTTCGCGTGTCACTAACGTTACACTTCTGAGAAGATTGATTTGCTCTGTGCTTGCAAAAAAAGGTTTTAAGCCTAAGTTGATTTTCCATATAGAAACCATAATAGATGAATTGACAAATAATGCTGTTGACTATTCAAGCCTGTCGAGCAATGAATTTTTTGCGAGCATATCCATAAGTCGGAAAAAAATAGTTTTGGTTATAAAAAATTCACACAGCAAAATGGACAAAGATGCAATGGATACGCTCTTTAACAAATATCAAAACCCTATAATAGATGAAGATGCCCCAAGAGGCAGAGGCATAGCCTTGGTTAAAATGCTCTCCGATTCTGTTAACGTAAATATTAGTCAAACAGAAGTGATTGTACAAGTAACCAAAATAGTTGAGGTATAAAATGCTAGAAGAAACAATGCAAATACAGTTCTCTCCGGTCTCCGAAATTCCAGGTTGTTTTTTACTCGCGCTGGAAGGAGATTTGGATAGTTTCAATGCTCAGGACCTGATAAAATTTGTGCAGGGTATGTTTGAAAAGGACGGTTTATTGCATTTAGTTGCGGATTTTTCAAAACTTCGTTATATAAATAGTACTGGATTAGGTGCGATTTTAAGAATATCAAAAATGCTTCTTTCAAAAAAAGGTTCTTTTGGGATAGTAGGTCCAAACGAAAATGTTTTTGAAGTTATTGAAATAGTTGGAGCTAATAGATTGTTAAAAATTTATGAAACCAAGGAAGAGGCCTTGGAATCTTTAAAAGGTTAAGGAGCTTTGCTATGCGTAAATCTTTCATAATTCTCATTGCCAATCTGGCATCTTTTGTTTTATTTGGCTGCAGTCCCTTTCCGCAGGATAGGGTTATAGCTAAAATTGGCAACACATCGCTATTTACTTCCGATGCGGAATTTCTGGCCGCTACAAAACCGGAAACAACCCGCGATAAAAAATCCATAATGCCGGATTTGCAACAGACGGCAGAAACAAGGCGAATGGCAGAAGTTGCCCGTCTTTTATTTGCTGGCGAGCAAAGTTCAATTCAAAAGAAATTAACGGAAGGCGAAAATGGCAGGCTTGCTCAGATTTACGTGTATTTTTATGTGCAGGCAAATATGGGATATACCAATAAAGCTCTGTTAGACTACTACAAAAAGAATGAAAGCCGCTATACAGATTCTTCCGTTATTATGCCGCTTGCGAATTTCCGTGAAAAAATAGCTGCAGATTTGTTTTTAGCAGAAAATCCAGAGCTTGCGGCACGAGTAAACGATACAAACAAAGCCGCTATCATAGATAGTTGCCGCCGTGCAAAAATGGATTCGGAATTGGATAGGTTAAAAAAACTTTACGATGTTGAGCTTGTCAAAATAGAACCGTCTGGTTTAGAAGAATATTATAAAGAACATCCCGAACAATTTCAAACTAGAGCCAAGTACAAGCTGTTGAATCTTTCCGACAAAGATTCCTCTGCTTTGGCAAGCAAAATAAAGAAAATTTCAACAAGGGAAGAATTTGCAAAAATAGCTGAGGAAATGCCATTTATTAAACAAGGGCATGCCATCATGGACATAGGGATGTTTCCTGCGCTTGATGAAGAAATTTCAAAACTAGGCGCAAAGAAATTTACACGGATTTTGCACGCACCAGATGTTGATAAATATTATGTGTTTTACATAGATTCAATAGTAGAACCTCAGTTAAAGCCTTGGGATAGAGCTAAGGATTTTGCGAAATCCGTAATGGAATCCAAAGGTGATTACCCGCTTGATTCCTCTGTTGTGCTGGTGACAATTGGCAAAAAACCTTTAATAACCGAAAAAGAAGTTTTAGAATTCAGGGCAAAACTAGGCCCTCGGCAACAAACGCTCCGCAGAAATATGGTACTGAACAATTTGATAGAAGAGGCTCTTTATGCTAGAGCCGCAAAAGAAAAGGGCTTGGATAAATCCAACGAATATATCGCTTGGACTCGCCAGATAGCGGATAGGCTTTATGTGCGAGTTTTAATGGACTCGGTTTTAACCGCCACATTGGGCATTCCAGAAGAAGCTTTAAAAACGGCATACGAATCGGAAAAAGATTCCCTATTTTTGCCAAAGAGTTTTGAAGATTCCAAGCTAGACGTAGCGGTTTGGCTTCGCATTCCCGACATATCTTATAGAAGGGAATTTGTACTTAATAGGCAGAAATACGGTGACGCTACTAATTGGGAAAGTATTAGAAGAGCAGCTTACAAAAACATAAGATACAACGAATTCGCAGGCATTCAGGAGCGAGAACAGGCGAATTTGCGAAAATCCGTTCCCGTTGCGATTATAGACACATCATGGGGCTTGGAGTTTACGCCGGATAATCTTGAGGAGCTATCTGAGCAGGCAAAAATTCAATACAACAATCAAAATCCGCAAAAAGCAAAAGAACTTTGGGAAAAAGTTAGGACACTATTCCCGCAAAACGATTCCATACAAAGATTAGCTTCTTATGAACTTGCAAGCATTTATCAGGATATAGGTCAATATAGCGCAGCAGTTAACGAATATAGAGTGATAATAGGGCTTTGGGGAGATGAGCCGGATGCATATAAAGCCTATTTTATGCAAGGTTTTGTGTTAAGCGAATATGAAAAAAAGGATTCCCTTGCGTTGTTAGCCTTTGAAGAAATGCTCAAGAAATTCCCGAACAGCGAACTTTCCGAAGATGCTAGAGTAATGGTGAACAACATAAAGAGCGGTGGCAAAATTTTAGAAGAATTGATAAAAAAAATTGAATCTTCTTCCGAAGAATAAATGCGACATGTAAATTTCCCTAATTGGCTTGTTCGTATAGACAAAAATTTTAAATGGTTGTCTATACCCAAACTGCCATTATTTTTAACCTCAATACAGGTAATGGGCTTTTTTTTTGCAATAAAAAAGCCAGAATTCGTATATAAGCTTGTTTTAAATCCGAGCGCAATTTTGCATGGGGAAGTTTGGCGTATTTTCACATTTATAGCCATTCCGCTTGTTGACAATTTTTTAGTGTTCTTTGTGCTTTGGTTTTTTTACGATGTGATGGTTTGGCTTGAGAATGCATGGGGTTCAACTCTTTTAACTATTTACTTTTTATTTGCGTGGTTTAATACGGTTTTAGCATCTCTCATAACAGGAATTCCTATTGATACTTTTGCCTACACGGAATGTTCTTTCTTTTTTGCTCTTGCAACGCTTAATCCTAACAGAGAAATACATCTGTTTTTTATATTACCTATAGCTTTTAAATGGATAGCGGCTTTTATAGCGGCGGTTTTACTCGTTGTTCCGTTGTTCCTCGGTTATCCTGAACGGCAGATATATACAATTTTGTTATTTGCAAATTATCTGATTTTTTTTGGAAAGGACTACTGGTTGATGCTAAAAAAAGAATTGGATAAAAGAAAAAAAATTTAATCTTTGCCAAGTATTATAAGACCTAAGCTCACAGGCTCACCTTTTAAATTTAAATAACTTTCCAAGAAAAGTCTTGAAGAAAGCGGTGTTATGCGTAAATCCAACATAGTTCCTCCATCATGGATGCTTTTTTTGCCATAAGAAAAAAACAAAATTTTCTTTCTCTGAAATTCTAGGCGATTGTCATAAGCATTCCAGCTCCAGAAGGTCCTGCCATCTTCGCTTTGGTTATATTCGCATATATCATTTGAGCCGCAACGAAAAGTTGCAATTTCGCTGTATTTTTTATTCCATTCCCTATTGAATGCACAACTTCGGACAGTTTCGCGGTATAGAGCTTCGCTTATAGTGAAAATATCCATTTCAATGTCTTTAACCTGCTTCCAAACCTCTAAAAGAATCAAGTATGCTTCTATATTGCCGGGGCAATCGCCACTTTCTTCAACGCTTTTATGGGCATTTAATAGTTTCATTTGCAAATCAAGGGAGATTATATCGGGTATTTGAATTTTTTCAATTTCCTGCAAAATATTTTTAGGTGGAATAACCAGATTTTTCCCCGTGGAATCTTGCATCGCATAACCTATGCTGTCTTTAACAAACTCAATGCATTGCTGAACGTGTATGCCTGCCGTGTTTGAGCTGCCAGATACAAAGTCTATTCCTATAGTCAATACCCAGTTTTCTGCATTGGTGGTTTTTGAGAAATCGCAATACGCTTCTTCTCTTGTACCATCTACATAAATTATATTTACATACAATTTAGTGTTTAATTTTTTTTCTTTTCGCAAATTCTCTATACTCCATAAATTGGGATTTGCAGTAAGAAGCTCTTTTAAAGCCATATCTCCATTAAGGGCAGGCAAAAGCGAGTTTGCCCTCGAATTCTTTTCAAGCATCAAAGGTGAATAACCTGTTTGGATATCGGGATTGTCAAATAAAATTCTTTTGCTCATATCACGTTTCACCGTTTGCGGTGCAGCCGCAAATAAAAACGAAGCGGAAAGCAGCAAGAAAAAAAACACAGACACAATGACAATTTAGTAAATACATTCTTTTTATTTTCTACATTCTCTCTTACAAATGGATCTAAGAGAAAGAGCATTGTTAGTGCAAAGAGTTTCGGAATATGCCATTCGTTATAGGCTAATAGAGATTCTAATTGCGAGCGTGTTTTGCGTGATAGCCTTGTTTAACATAGATGGGGTTTTGGTTTCTATACAACCGCTTTCAGACCAAGTAACGGTAACCATGATTAATTTTATTTATGGTGATTTTAAAATGCTTACTGTGAATTTCGGGGCAGTTTTTGCTGTTTTAGTATTGTTCCTTTTCAGATGGAAATATTTCGGTTTTAAATGCGGGCTTCTTTGGTTTTTCTTTTTATTGCTCAATGCTCTATTTTTGCTCGCCGTTGCGAAATATAAAGATGTAATGCCGGTTTTTACGGCGGGTGTTCTTTTTTTAGCCATAACCAGTTTCTTTTTTATAAGGAGCTTGTTTATAAAATCAATATTTCCTTCCATACTTTTGGCTTATACGCTTTCCGCTTGGTTTTTATTTTTGGGAGTTTCAAATTTAGCGTGGTTTGGCTTTGTTTCTGTTTTTTTTGCAGATATATTCCATTTGATTTTTGGGATTAGATACCATATAAGCGAAAATGCGAAAAAAAAGAAAACTTTGGAAGGTGCCATTGTACACGGGGTTAGAAAAACCATCTCGGCTAGCTTGCTCACAATTATTTTGCTAATTGTTTTGGATGTAGTTTTTTATTGCCTGAAGTTACCGATGCTTATTTCTAGGAATTTACTGCAATCGTTTGTTATATGTATTTGCTATGTACTGTGGATGCCTTTTTTTGCAGCTGCGTTGCTGTCATTTTGCCCATTGGAGACCACATGCAAAAAAATTCAAAAAAAATCAAAATAATTCGCAAAACACTAGAATTGCAAAAATTTTCAAAAAAAATGCTTATGCAAGGGAAGAACATTGGGCTTGTACCTACTATGGGGGCTTTGCATAAAGGGCATATTTATTTGATTGAAACTTCTGCAAAAAAGAATGATGTGACTATTGTCAGTATCTTTGTTAATCCAACGCAATTTGGGGCAAATGAGGATTATGCAAAATATCCCCGTAGATTGCAGATAGATGCAAAACTTTGCGCTGAGGCTGGGGCAGACATTGTTTTTGCGCCAGAACCAAAGGATATGTATCCGGAACCCTTGCAAACTTACGTGCGCAATGCAGAGCTTGAGAGCATGTATTGCGGAAAGTGGCGCCCCGGGCATTTTGCCGGAGTTCTCAGCGTGGTGGCAAAACTCTTTAACATAGCACTCCCAAGCAGGGCATATTTTGGAGAAAAGGATTTTCAGCAACTCCATGTAATTCGCAAGATGGTTTTTGATTTGAATTTCCCAGTTCAGGTTATAGGTGTAAAGACAATAAGAGAAAAAAGCGGGCTTGCCATGTCCAGTCGTAATGAATATATGAGCTTAAAGGAACGGGATGCTGCAAGTTCAATATATGCAGGGCTCTTGGAAGCGAAAAAAAGGTATGGACAAGGAATTGATTCTGTTGCAAAATTAAAGGGTATTGTTGAAAAAAAAATAAAACAGGCGGGTGGCAAAATTCAATACGTTGAAATAGCAAATAAAAGCAATTTACTGCCTATAAAAACAAAGGTTTCAAAAAAGGCTATTATCTTGCTCGCTTGCTATTTTGGCAAAACAAGGCTTATTGACCATTTGGAATTTTTCTAGATTATATCCATGCGTTATATAATACTACTTCTCGTTTTCGTGTCTTTTTCGTTGGCACAACCTCTAAGCTTAGGTAAGCCTAACGAAGAAAAGGAACATTCCTCTTGGCTCAATTTAGGCATAGGTCTTGGAGCTTTAGGACCTATGAACACTAGCTATAAACAACAAGGCAAAAAATTTTTTAATCCTTCTCTCTTGGCAAGTATCCAGTTTGCCGAACTAACGGCTGTGACTCTTGAGTTTGATATGACGATGTCAGACGGTGGATTGGGCGGCTGGGTTGGTTTGGAACAGCAGATACTTAAAACAGATGTTACGCCATTTGTTGAAATTCAAGTAGGAGCTAGAGATCCTGGTCATGACAAAAGAGACAGTCTTAAATTCGGCGATGTTTTTGGCGTTGCAACTAGTTTAAATACCGGAGTTATATTTTTCAGGGAAAGTTCTTTTCGCCTTCGTTTAAAGGGAGGTTACGAGAGGATATTCAATGAGGTCCCTGATATGTCTTGGAATTTAGAGATTAATCTTTTCTTTGCTCTAGGCAAACCAGGTTTAAAAACCATAAAGGTAAACTAAAAGCCTCGGAATGTAGCTCAGCCTGGTAGAGTACTTGAATGGGGTTCAAGTGGTCGGTGGTTCGAATCCACTCATTCCGATTTAGGTTACGTATTTTTCTTCTTCTGCTTTTAGTATTTCCATAAATTCCTCTTGAGACTGCGCATTGTTGAGCTTCATGCTCATATTCGCATTTTTGCCTACCAAATGGCTTATGGCAGATATTATATTCAGATGTGGGCCAACGGTGAAATCCGGACTTATTATCAAAAAGAATAAACTTGTGAGCTTACTGTCCATAGCCTTGAATTCTATGCCTTTTTCTGAAGTTGCTGCAACGCAATAGAGTTGCTTAACCAAAGATGTTCTTGCGTGTGGAACGGCAACGCCATAACCTATGCCTGTGCTTTTGAGTTTTTCCCTTGCCAAAACTGCATCTGAAATATCTTTGCAAGCTTCAGGTCCTAACTCATCGGACAACAATTGCACCATTTCGCACAAGATACTTTCTGCATCGGTACATTCCGAGTGAACAATTATATGCTTCTCAGAAAGCTGTTCTGATAAACGAATAATGTTATACATATAGTCAAAGATAGATAATTATGATGTCATTTAAATGTCTCAAGCACGGCTTTTGCCTTTTGAGCTTCTATGCTTTGAGGTGAATCAGATATAATTTTATTGAGCTGTTTTTTGCCTTGTCTTTTGCCGATTTTATTTTTCAGGCGCAAACTGCCACACATAAGCAAAGCCGGAGCGGCGAGCTTGGCACTGAGGCTCCCTTTAAGAGCTTGCTCAAAATAGGTTATGGCTTGCTTTGGTTTGTTTTCTGCACATTCCGCAGCTTTGCGGAGCAAAGTTTGAACGTCTGGCTGAGAGTCCGATTTAGGGGGCGCGGCTGAGCGAGTTTTTATTGAGGGAGTACTTATCTTTTTTTTTTTTCCGCCGAAGAGGCGAGCTACCAGTAGAAACCATAACAAAACCCCGCTACATAATACTGCAAGAGCTGCTTTCCCCCCGGAGTTGAGATTTGGAGCATACAACTCATCCAATTCTTTCAAAAATCTATACCCTCGAAATTGCGGAGTTTTCTCCTTCTTTTCTTTGTATAGTTCAAGCTGCGACAACCAACTCTTAAACTGCGCTGAATATTCGGCGCATGGCAATGAGTCTATAAGGCAATTGTTTTGTTTCTGCCAATCGGCAAAATTGGCTTCTGCTTTTGGCTTTACTTCGGTCAATTGCTTATCCAATCGTTCTGTTTTGACAAACAAATAAACTGCTGCAACAACAACCGCTATTGCAGTAAGTTTTATCAATTTGCTAAAAAAACTCATCTGCGTAGAATATAGTAAATCTTAATGAAGTGCTCCGGCGATAATTCTTCGGCTCTTGTATTTTCTCTAAAATTCAAATTTTTGAGCACATTTGTAATTTCTTCTTTGGGGTAAAAGTCAGAAAGCGAGTTTGCAAGAATTTTTCTCTTCTGTGAAAATGCCGCTTTAACAAATTCAAAAAATTTGTCATCCCGGTGAAGCGGTTTTTCCAATGGTTCAAGAATTATGGTTGCGCTATTCACTTTGGGTTTAGGGTTAAAATGCTCTGGGTTTATAAGCCTTGCTATACGGCTTTTGGCATGGCAAGCACAAAATACCGAAAGATTTCCGTAACTTTTTGAGCCTGAGTGTGCGGTTATCCTCTGCGCCACCTCAAATTGGGTCATGAACATGCAGCCTTTTATCTTTGATATATGCGGCAATATGCGAGTTATTATCGCGGTTGCCATATTATATGGCAAATTGCCTGCTATCCATGAACTGGGATGTTCGTCTATCCATTTTTCAATATCGAATTTCAAAAAATTTTTATGGATAAGATTGAAATTTTCACGGGTTTTAAATTTTTCCTTCAATTTTGGGATACAAAAATCATCTATTTCAACTGCGGTTAAGTTTGAGCATTTGGGGAGCAACCATTCGGTCAAGGCACCGTGCCCCGGACCTATTTCCAAAATGCAATCTTGCGTTGAACAAGGCAAGTCGTCTGCGATTTTTTTGGACATTTCCATATCCAAAAAATTCTGCCCAAATCTGCGGAGCGTTTTTCTATCTTTATCCATAATGCTAAAAACTTTCCTTAAGCCTATTCGTTTTATTCAAAAAAAAATAGCTCTGCGGCATAAGGGAAAACTAAAAAATATAATTGAGCAAAAAAAATTTGAACCATTGCAAAGTACCCCAAGAAAATCACCATTGCTCATAGTAACACTCACAAGCTACGGAAAAAGAACGCAAGACACCGCCCCATACGCAATATGGTCTTTATTTGAGCAAAATACAAAACCGGATAAAATAATCCTTTGGCTGGATAATGAGAATTGGAATTTGAACAACATTCCAAGTCTTTTGAAGACAGAAGTCGAGATGGGCTTGGAAATAAGGTTCTGCGAGGATTTGAAATCTTATAAAAAGCTGAATTTTGCATTGCAGGAATTTCCAAACGATACTCTAATAACCGTGGATGATGATGCGTATTATCCCGAAGACTGGTTGGCAAAACTTTTGCAAACGCACAGAGAAAATCCGCAAAAAATCTGCTGCCACAGAGCGCATATAATTAAAAAGGGGTTACCCTACAATAAATGGAAATGGCGGGCTACCGAAAAAGACAATGCTGAGTTGCTTTTCCCAACTGGCATAGGTGGGGTACTTTACCCGCCGCAATCCTTGGATTTAACGCATTTGAGCGAAATAATGGAACTCGCACCCCAAGCAGACGACATCGCGTACTGGGCTATGGCAAAATTGAAGGGCACAAAGCACGCTCTTGTTCCAAACGGCTATTTTGAGTTCAGTTTGGTAAACGGCGCAGACGAGGAAGATAGCTTAATGGCGGTGAACAGAAGGCGGGGTAAAAATGATTTGCAGTTCAACGCCGTTGCGGGGAAGTTTGGTGACATTGCCGCAGTAGCCATGTAAAATTATCTCTTTGTGAAACCCTTGCAGGCAGCGTCTTCCCTTTCCTTGTTATTGAAATAACATTGCCATTTCCATGTGCCATCCAAAAGCCTAAACCTAGCCCAGCCGTGATATTCGCATTTGCTATTTAAATTTCTGACGGCTACCAAATCCCTATCAAACCATATCCATTCCCTGTTTCTATCGAACATCAGTTGCTCCCTTTTAGTGGCGAGCCACACACGTTCTTTGCCATAGCAAAAGTTATTCACATAATCTTCGCGGCAAATCCAGAGCTTATTCTGAACATCGTCTCTGCATTTTTCGTAACCCTTTCTCCAAGCATACCACTCATCAGCGGAAAAAACATTCGCTGTTAAAAATATCGTTAAACAAGCAATGAGGATTTTCATAATTTCACAAACTCGGCAAATCCTTTAACAGTTCCTTCAAAAAATTATCATCACCATGCGGGAGTATCAGCTCTTCTGCGGGAGCTGCCCACGGCTCGCCTGCCCGCAAAGGATAAATTGAGCCTGGGGTTAAGCGACCGTCCCCGTTCAAATCTTTAAAATAGAGAAGTTTATATATGCCTGATGGTAAATCTTTTATCTCAAAAGAGCCTGAGGAATTGCAATACGCCTTAAATTCGCGAGTCAGCGACACTCTTCTGCTTTTGCTACTTGCAGTTTCTTGAAAGATAACTATTGTCTGGGCATTACCGCCCGGAATTTCGCCTTTTAAAGAAGCTAATTTCAATCTCGGAATTGTACTGAACTGCAATAAAATTTTTTCCTTGGACAAAGTATCCATAAGCGAATCTTTTTTCATCTGCGTGAGTTTAATTTTTGAATCTGTTTTCCATTTTGGAATTGACGATATTTCCAAATTGGCAGCATCTATCCGCTTCACATCCACCGCAACACTATCTTCATTTACGAATAAACGAAAATCCAAAGTGTCTGTAGAAACTGGGCGGCTGTAATATATTTTGAGTGGCTGCCCTGGCAAAAAATCCTCAGTTGCCGCCACGGGTTCTGTTTTTGAAAGAACTGTTTGGGTAATTTCTTTATCGGGAATTTTTTTGAATTTGAACTTTGCAGAATTTCGCAATGAATCCAATTTTCTTCCCAAAGAATCGCTTGCATAAAGGCACCGCGCAGTGTAGAGAGTGTCGTTTTTCAAGTCATCGAAAACTAGAGTCGCTTTTCCGCTGTTGGCTGCCATATAAAAATCATAAGGGAAAATGGTGTCTTTAGCCGTGGAAAGAAAGCAGTTGCTTTTTCGAGTGAACAGAGAATCCAAAATTATGAGTCTCGAAAATGAAAATTCAATTTCCTTATTGCCCCTTTGCGAAACTACGTCTAAGTTAAATGAAGATGTGTCCAAGTCTCCAAGGGAAAATCTAAGCGATGGCGTGTTCTCCGTTCCATCGGTTAATTTAAATGGAAAAGGCGCAATGCCAGCAATTTCGCTTATAATATCCAGTTTTTGGTTGTTGTTCTCGTCCAAAAAAGCCACTGCCAAGTATGAGCCTTTCTGCATTCCGCTCAAAGTTCCTTTTCCAAGGCTATCGGTTTGCGCAAAATACTGAGGGATTTCTTTTGTGATGTTCGGAATTGTGTCCGCTTCTGCGGAGAGCGTGGAATCTCTAAATTTTGCCAAATAGCTTTTTACGGTGCGAATTTTGCCAATGGGATAAAATGCCACAATAGGAAATTTCTTTTTTGTGATTAAGGAATCGTGAAGCTGCACAAAAAAATCCGTTTTGAGACTATCTAAAACAGGACCCGTTGAAAATAAAATTTGAAAAGGTTTTTCCAAAGGATTATCACGCAAATCTTTTATAGCGTTTGTGACCGTGAGCATGTAGGTTGTGTTGGAGTCCAAAGGCTCAGTGGAATAAATACGCAGTTTATCCCCATCGGCTTTCAATCGCAATCTGCCTAAGATAGGTGGTGAAATTGCTAC
>Ga0268262_10005089_pt1 | contig 13200 bp, 8 predicted proteins | sample TergutNc150P3_FD_190354 | JGI IMG/M metagenome (GOLD analysis project Ga0268262, IMG submission 190354) | Nasutitermes corniger P3 segment gut microbial community from laboratory colony in Florida, USA - Nc150 P3 (SPAdes) (version 2) | ecosystem: Host-associated > Arthropoda: Insects > Digestive... | reverse complement strand
GCACGTGCTGGCCAAGGCCGTCACCGAGCTGTTCGGCGGCGTGCAGCTGGCCATCGGCCCCGCGATCGACAACGGGTTCTACTACGACTTCGGCCTGCCGCACGCCATCACCGAGGCGGATTTCCCGGCCATCGAGGCCAAGATGACGGAGATCCTCAAGCGGCGCGAGGCCTTCACCCGCCGCGAGCTTTCCAAGGCCGAGGCCCTGGCGCTCTTCGCGGGCAACCCCTACAAGACGGAGCTCATCGAGGCCCTGCCGGCGGGCGAGGCCATCTCTGTCTACGAAACCGGCGCGGGCTTCGTTGACCTGTGCCGCGGCCCGCACGTGGAAAACGCGCAGGCCCTGCTGCCCTGGGCCTTCAAGCTCGCCTCCGTGGCGGGGGCCTACTGGCGCGGGGACGAGAAAAACCCCATGCTCCAGCGGGTGTACGCCTACGCGTTCCCCGATAAGCAGGGGCTGAAGGAATACCTGGCCTTTTTGGAGGAGGCCCAGAAGCGCGACCACCGCAGGCTGGGCCCGCAGCTCGACCTGTTCTTCCTGGACGAGACCGCGCCCGGCATGCCCTACCTGCTGCCGAACGGGCTGAAGCTCTACAACACGCTGCTGGGCCTGTGGCGGGAGGTGCACTACGCGCGGGGCTACCAGGAGATCCTCGCGCCCGTGCTGAACCTGAACAGCCTGTGGAAGACCTCCGGCCACTGGGACCACTACCGGGACAACATGTTCCTGGTGCCCCTCTCGGAGGAGCAGACCTTCGGGCTCAAGCCCATGAGCTGCCCCAACGCCATCCTGGTGTACCTGCGCAAGACCCGCAGCTACCGCGACCTGCCGCTGCGCATCGCCGAAATCGGCTACGTGCACCGCAAGGAGATCTCGGGCACGCTGCACGGCCTGCTGCGTGTGCAGGGCTTCCACCAGGACGACTCGCACAACTTCGTCACGGAGGAGCAGATTTCCGAGGAAATCAACGCCATCCTGGACATCGCCGACCTGCTGTACGACGTGTTCGGGCTGAAGGTGTCCCCCACCCTCTCCACCCGGCCCGAGGATGACTTCATGGGCGAGGTCGCGCTCTGGGACCAGGCGGAGCAGCAGCTGCGGCAGGTGCTCGACGCCCGGTACGGCGCGGGGAGCTACAAGGTGGACGAGGGCGGCGGCGCGTTCTACGGCCCGAAAATCGACATCAAGGTGACCGACGCCCTGAACCGCGTGTGGCAGACCGCCACCATCCAGCTGGACTTCCAGCTCTCGCGCAACTTCGGCCTGACCTACGCGGGCCATGACGGCCAGCTGAAAACCCCCGTGCTCATCCACCGGGCGATTTTCGGCTCCCTGGAGCGCTTCATCGGCATCATCATCGAGCACTTCGCGGGCAAGTTCCCCTTCTGGCTCTCGCCATTGCAGATTGGCATCGTGCCCGTGCAGGAAGAAACCCACGCGGCCTACGCCGACGAAATCGCCGCCAAGCTGCAAGCCGCCGGGCTGCGCGTGAAGGTGGACCACTCCAGCGGCACCATGGGCAACAAGGTGAAGACCTTCCGGCAGGAGCTCGCGCCCTACATCGTCATCGTGGGCGACCAGGAGCGCGACGGCGGCACGCTTTCCGTCCGTGTGCGCACGGGCAAGCAGGTGAACGGCATCGCGCCCGAGGCCTTCCTCGCCAAGTGCGAGGAGATGCAAAAAGGGCACAATCTTGAACTAATCGAAGCGTTTTAGTGCGGAATTTTTTGTGCGCATTGTTCAAAAGGCACATCATTACATGCATCGGGCTATTTACTTTCTTCCCTTCCTGATTTATACTGGATAAAACAAATCAGGAAAGGAAGATTTTTTATGAAAAAAGCACTCTCCGCACTGCTGGCGGCTGTCATGGTTTTGGGCCTCCTTGCCCTCGCGCCCATCACGGCGCACGCGGCAACCATCGAAGTTGCCAACGCCACGCAATTTGCAGATGCCCTCGCGCAACCGGGCGACAACACCATCCGGCTTACGGCAAACATCGACTACAACGATTCTATCTACATCGACACAGCCAAAACCATCACCTTGGACCTCAACGGCAAAACGCTCAACGCGACAGGCCTGCTTTATGTTTTGAACGGCGGCAAGCTTCTGCTGGCCGACCCCGCCAACGGCCAATTTAATGTGTTCTTTGTCGGGAATCCGGAGGTTTTTGTATGGGTGGGTGGCGCCGATTCCAAAGTCGATGTAACCAATGTGACTTTTATCGGCAGTGCAATTGCGGTCGTGGAAGTCAGCGGTGAACTAACCGTTTACGGCAATGTGACAAGTAGTGACAAGGGCGTAACAGTTCATGTAGGCGGCAAAATAACGGTCAATGGCACGCTAACGGTAGCTGGCGATTATATCGATTTTGACGGCACCACAAGCAAAACCGCTACGGATTTTGTGACACCCAGCACCAAGACGGGGTATAAGACCTATACGGACGGCACAAGTACCGTTTGGGTGAAGTGCGCGGCGCACACCCCGGGCGACTGGACTGTGGACACCGCCGCCACGGCGACCACGGCAGGCAGCAAGCACAAGGAGTGCACGGCGTGCAAGGCTGTGACTGAAACGCAGGTGATCCCCGCCACGGGCAAGTTCATCCACCTGTGGGGCAAGGAGACCAAATGGCTGGATAACTTCTGGAACTGGCTGCTGGTGATCTTCTGCTTCGGCTGGATCTGGATGGCGTTCTAAAAAGATCGCTCCTTTTCTTGTTCTTTTTGTCCTGTTTTTGAGATTGGCTTAAAAAGCCTTTCCGGTCCGCTATAACCATTAAAACATCCTCGGCACGCCCAGCCGCGCGCGCCCATAGCGCTTATACGAGCCATTTCTTTCCTTCCGCTCCCCGCACGCATCCGGAGCCTCCTGCGCGTTTTCCGCCGTTTTTGTCACCAGCAGGCATTCGCCCGCCCGCGTGTCAATTTCCGCCACCCGGTCCGCCCCATCCGGTACCGTTTCGACATACCCGCCGTTGGCGTACACGCGCCCTTCTCCCCACGGGTCCACCAGGCGGACAAGGCCGCCGCGCGGGGCCTCGATCTCCGCGAACAGCACCTCCCCGCGCTCCATCCGCGCGCGCACCAGAAACCCGCCCTCCGCGGCCAGCCGGAACCCCCCGCTGAACTCCGCCGGGCACGCGGAGAACAGCCGGACGCGGTTCTCGTGGCTCTGCAGCAGCATTTCGTTCACCGCCGTGGCGAGCACGGGCAGCAGCTCGTAATCGAAATGCCGGAACGGCCACGCGGGGAACGGGAATTTCACGCCCGGCTGCGTGCTGTTCACCACGCGGCGGTGAAACCGCAGGTTCGATTCGCTGATGGAGTCGAGGTACCCGCCGTAATGCCCCAGCCCGTTGGGGTACCACTGCCAGGTTTTCACGGCGTCGCCCATCGTGTCCAGCAGCTCCCCGGCCAGGCCCAGCCGCGCCAGGGCGACCATGTTCACCTGCCAGCCCATATTGGTCACGTCGTCATTGTCGTTCAGCCTCAATTGCTCCTCGTTGACCTTCGTCCGCTTTTCCAGCCGCAGGACATTCACCAGCGCCTCGAACAGCTCGCTGCCCCGGTCCTTCAGCCCGACGGCCTCGCCCGGCACCGCCATCGACATCTCGGGCCCCGGGAACCCGTAATAATGCTTCAGCCGCCGCGAATTGAACATCGTGCGGATGGGCGTGCCCTTGGGTACGCCGTGCCAATACTCCATGTCCTCCCACTCGTTGTCGCGCTTTTCGCCGCAGTAAATACCCGTGACCGGCGCGACGCACGCGTGGATGGGCTTGTCCTTGCCCACGCCGTCCGCGATATATTGCACGCCGTCCTTTTCGTAGTATTCGTCCTCCTGCAATTCCACAGTTTTGATTGGCGCCAAATGCGCGAGAATTTCGGCAAAGCGATCACCGTCCTCGCCCAGTTCCTTCGCGCAGTCGACGGCGATGCGGAAAATCGTGCGCATGGCCGCGTGGTCCGTGATGGAGTCGTCCAGCTTGGGCGAGTCCTCGTAGGCCTCGGAGCGGTAGATATGATAGCACCCGTCCTCGCCGCGCTTGACCAGGTTCGCGTAAAACAGGGCGGTTTCGCGTATCATCGGCCAAGCCTTCTCCATAAGGAACGCCCTGTCGCCCGTGAATTGATAGTATTTCCAGAACGTCTGGGCAATCTGCGCGCCCGGCGTGAGGTTGTTCAGCGTGCCCAAATCGCAGGCCCCTGTCGCCGAGGCCACGTCGGTATACAGCGCGCCCTCCACGCCCTTGCGCTCCATGGCGAGCCGCCGCGCATACGGCAGCTGCCGGAACCGGAAATCGAGGTAAGGCTTTAATAATTCCGCCTGGTTCGCCGCCAGCAGGGGCCAGGTGCCCAGCTGCATATTGTAGTGGAAATAGTAATTCCAGGGCACGAAATCGCGCTGGAACCCCCAGATCCCGTTGCAGAAATGCGGCGGGTATTTGCCGCGCATCTGCGCGTTGGCATAGTAAATATTCAGATACCACAGGTTTTCGAGGTAGTCGTCTGGGAGCGACACGAACGCGCGCCCCCAGGTTTCGCCCCAGGCTTTTTTGTGCGCCTCGTAGATCGCCTCAACGCCCATTTGCATGGCGTTTCGCAGCCGCGCCTTCGCCGCCTCGAGGGAATCCGCCACCGTCAGGTACACCCGGAAGCCGCATTGCTCCCCCCGCGCAATCGCAATTTTCCCCGCGCGGCCATGCAGGCGCTCCGCCGTGCCATGCTCCACAGCCGCGGCGATGCAAAACGCGTTCCCGCTCAACTCCTGCGTGATAAAAATCATATTGTCTTCCGCCGTCGCTTCCGTGCCGGAAAGCCCGGCGGACGCGTCCCGCTTCACCTTGGAATACCAGTGCGCGAAGGTGCGGCTGCCCCAGCGCTCCAGCAGGACACTGGGCGCGGCGGCGTCTTGGAATTGCGCCTCGCAGTCGACGACCGTCACGGCGCTTTCGTGCGAGGCGAAGGCCCGGACGGATACCTCGGAAAAAGGCGTCTGCGCGTGTAAGCTCACGCACGCGTCGGCCAGCGACAGCCGCGCCTCGTAATCCTCCTGGTACAGCAGGTCGAACACCGGCGCGTCAAAGCGCAGCTCCAGGCGCCCCGCGTGCCGCAGCGAGGTGCTGTGCTCCTCGTCCTCATTTGCGTGGTTGCGGAACGACTGCCGGGTGTCCTGAAAGTCCCATAAATCCGTGTTGTTGACCGCGAAGACGAGCTTATCCCCCTCCGGCCAAATCAGGCAGCCCGTGCTCCCGTCGCCGATGGGGATGCCATAGGTCGGGTCGTCCACCGGGGACAGGAACACCAGGTCGTGCGCGGAAACATGGTCAAGCATTGGAATTTTCTCCTTCCGCGATCACCAAAACCATTTGCCATGGCCGGATGACCGGGATGCTGAACGCGTTATAGCCTTCCCTGCGGCCAAGGAAGCGGCAGTCCATTTTCTCACAGCGCATGTCGTAGGCGACGCAATTTTTCGCCTCAGTCTGCAATAAAATTTCAGTATTGAGCAGGGTATCCAGGCTCGCGTTGATCAACGCCGCCGCGATACCGCCATGCTCCAGGCGGCGCGTCCAGTTGTGCAGGCGGCAGTAGCTGCCCGGTAGGGACGGCAGCGTATCCCCGGACAGCCAGCGGAACAGCCGCACGATTTGCCGCAGCTTCGGCCTGCTCTGGATATAGCTCCAGGGATAATACCCGGCCACGCACACCCTGCCGCCGCGGGCGTTTTCGAACGTCCCCCAAGAGCACGCGGATAGGATATTCCCGCTGTAGTCCTGCATGCGCGAGAGGATCTCGCAGCTTGGGTTCGTCGGGGCAATCACGGCCGCGTCCCCCCTGGTGAACGCCTGGTAGCAGTTGCGCTGCAGCCCGTCAAACACCTCGATGCAGTCCTTGTCCAGGTATTCTTTCAAAGCAAAGCCGGTGAGCTCGCCATACCCCATTTCGTTGAGATGGTCCAGCGCCGAGGCGTCCATATATACCCCGCCCGAGAGGATTTTTTGGATGAGCTCCGCGGGCATTGCCTTGACGGAGCTCCCCGACAGCAGCGTCGCGCAGGCGTTTTCCGGCGCGTACGCCGCGGGCAGCCCCAGCTCCCACAGCTCCTTCGCGTAGTTCCCCGGGTCGCCCCGCACGGCCCACAGGTCCCGCGTCCACCCGGGCCAGACGCCCACAGGCGGCGTGCGCCCGAAGGTCCCCGCCAGCAAATCATAGAAGGGCTGCGTTTCCTTGAGCCTGTCGAACATCGGCGCGAAATCCGCCGGGGGCTCGCCCGTCAGCGCGGGGATCACGTTATACGCCGAGCCCGTGCAGCCCGCCGCGATATGCGACGCGGCCTCGAGGGCGGTGGCGGCGGGCGACTTTTTCAGCATCTGGTAGGGAAAATTCTCGATCTCGGACTGGATCACTTTCACATAAGGCGGCAGCAACGACACCTGCCGCCCGATCTGGTGTGATTTCTCGATCAAATCATACAGCCGCTCGTCGGTGTACGCGCCGCCGCCGGGCCGCCACCACACCTCGCGCCCCGCTTCCCCCCGCAGGATATCCGCGATTTCATCAAAGGCATAGCCCTCGTAAAAGCGCTCGCCCGTCATGAAGCCGAGGGGAATCGGACCGCTTTCGCATTCGCGCACGGTTTCTTCGATCAGGCGAAACAGGCGGTTGAGCGTGTTCCGGTTGTGCTGGAGCCATTCCAGGCGCCGCTCCGGGCTGTATTTCACGCCGAACTCCTCTTCAAAAATGCGCAGGCAATTTTCGCAGAAGCAGCCCTCCCCGATGGGCATGTGGCCGAAGCGCACGTCGTCGTCGATCCAGATGTAATCCGGCCGCGCGCCAACGATCAGCCGGTAGAGCGCCCGGATATGCCCGCGCAGGTTCTCGTCGTTCGGGCAGAAGGACCCCCTGCACACCTGCCCGCGGATATTCGTCATCGGCGTGTAATCCCCCCGCAGGGAATTGTCCAGGTTCTCCTCGTGGTGCCCGAGTGTCGATAAAATATTGATGCCGCTCGCAAAGCCATAGGCGCGGGCGGTCTCCATGCGCTCGCGCAGCACCTCGGCCTGTACTTTGGCCATTTCAAGCGGCATGGGCGGGTGCGACACCGCCATGAACAGCGTGATTTGCAGGTTCATCTCCCTGCGCGCCCGCAGCAGCTCCAGCAGCGCGCGGAACTGCGGCTCGTCCTCCGCCAGCAGATACGGCACGCGCAGCGAATTGAGTGCTCCCATGCGAAAATTCCTTTCAAAATCAATATCGGTACGCCAGTTCTTCGTAAACTTCATTGTAATACAACGCGTTCTCCACCGGCACATTGGAGGGGATATGGTTGCCCACGGCCATAAAAAAGCCCGGGCAGTCGCGCCCGATGTTCATGCAGCGCTCCACCTCCCGGCGGATATCCGCCTTCGAGCCGAAGGTCAGGATGCGGCAGTCCGCGTTGCCGACGAAGGCGTGGGTCCTCCCGTATTTGCGCGCGATGTAGGCCATGTCGGTGGCGGGCTCCATCACAAAGCCGCTGACGCCGCAGGCCGCGACGTCGTCCACGAAGGCGCCGTAATTGCCGTCGGAGGTGTAGAGGATGATTTTGCCCGCCCTGCGCAGCGGCTCGAACAGCCTTTCGTAGTTCGGGAAGACATATTTGCGGTACCAGGCGGGGTTGGCGAAGGGCCCGCTGGTCCACACGATGTCGTCGTGGATCATCACCACGGGGGCCTTCGAGTCCGCCAGGGCCTCGAAGTACTGCGCGATCCAGCCGGCGTAGCGGTCAGCCACCGCGCCGAACCCGTCGGGGTCCTCGCCCAGGGCCTCCAGCAGCATCGCCCAGCCGAAGATCTCCAGGAGCCCCGAAACCATCGTGATATAGATGCCCGTCAGGCTCACCTGGCCGGGCCGCGCCGCCGCGCTTTCGTCGTAGTGCCGGTCATACGCCGCCGTGAGCGCGGCCTTGTCGCGCGCGCCGTTGGCCTCGTAGGGGTCGTAGGCCAGCACCTGCGCGGTGTCCGTGAATGGGCAGAACACGCGGCTGTCAAAATCCGTCCCGCCCTCCGCGTAAGCCGCGTGGCCCATGGTGGTCCTCGGCCCCGTCAGGTCGGGCGTATAGGTGAGGGTCTGCCAGGTAAAGCCGAAATCCCAGGCCTTTTCAAAGGCCGCCACCGCCCGGCGCTTGTCCTCCCCGCCGCTCTTCTCCGTGACCTCCATCCCCGTCACCCGCCGGATGAGGGGCCAATGGCCGGAGGCGGAATACTCCGTGCGCGGTATTTTCCGCGGCATCCGCAGCTGCAGCGCGTCCATCGCGTTTTGATAGCCCATTACGCGAAAAATCCTTTCAACAATTCGTCCAGCGGGCCGTCGTAAACGGCCTCGCAGAGGAAGCTGTAGGTCATCTGGTCGCCGTTGGCGTAATAGAGGTACGTCTTGCCCCCGAGCTCGCACAGGTCCACGTCGCTGTTGTTGATGTTGATCCCCGTCTCCAGCAAGCCCCTTTCCTCCGGCGTGAACCGGGACAGGGGGTGCGGGGCCCGGTCCTCGTCGCCGAACAGCATGATTGGATTATGGACGCTCACCTCCCAGTCGCGGAAATCCCGCGTCCGGTAGATGTACGGCGCATAGCGCACGGCAGGCAGGGCCTCCAGGCAGATCATGTAATACCAGCCGTCCGCATAGCGCAGGGCCGGGCAGGCGTTGTAGCGCTCGCGGGTATAGCAGCAATCGCTGCCCATCATCTCCCAGTGCTCCAGGTCATTCGACTGGGCGAAAAACGAGGTGAACCCATGCCCGGCGATTGCTTCCATTCCCTCGCCGCCCACTTCAATCGCCATGACGTAGCCCCCCTCCCCCTTGCACACCGAGGTATTCCACATGCGCCAGCCGGGGACACGCAAAATCTCGCGGCCCTGCCAATGCTCCAGGTCGGAGGACCAAAACATCATCACGGAGGAGCCGCCGCGCGGGTCATGCCACCGCGACGCGTCCTCCCCCTGGTACATGGTCAGCGGCCTGCCGTCGCGCAGGGAGGTGCAAAACACATACGCCACGCCGTTTTCCGCGTAGGCCGAGGCGAAGGGGTAGCCGTGGCCGAACGCGGGGTAAACCCTGCCGCTCTGGTAATCGCGGGCGCGGATGTAGAATTGCTCCTCCACCCGGGATTTCGAAAAATCCGAAACGCTTTCGATGAAGATCATCCTGCCGTCCCACACGATGGGGGTCTGCTCCATGCCGGGGAACAGCGCGCCGGTTTTGCGGATCACGGGCTTGCGCCGCACGCGTTGGCCTTTTTGGTAGTTGATTTCCATGGCTTCCCTCCCATATCCGCCGCGCGGCTTCACGCCCACGGCGACGGCCTCGGCGCATCCCCGATGGCGTAAAGCGCCACCTCGCTGCCGAACACGGCCACGATGCCGCCGAAATCCCCCGTGCAGCACAGCTTGCTGTTGGCGAACAGGGCGAGGGTCGTCTTGGTCTCCTGGGGGATGCTCCCGAAGTTGTTGGTGAACACGGCGAGCTTGGGCCGCAGCGCCGCCGCGAAGGGGATTGACGTGGAGCCGCCGTAGCCGTGGTGGCCCACCTTGAGCAGGTCCACCCTGCCGATTTGGCTGCAAAGGAGCATCTCGTCGCCGTCGTCTGTCCAGTTGATATCCCCGGCCAGGAAAGCGCGCCTGCCGCCCGCCTCGGCCAGGACGCCCAGGGAATTGCCGTTTTCGCCGGCGGCCCTCGGGCGCGGGTCACGGCTGAAGCTATTGAGGATGGTGATGGTGAACGCGCCCAGCGCGAACGGCTCGGCGGGCATGTCCTGCACCACGGGGATGCCCTTCGCCGCGCAGGCGTCCAGCATCTGCTGGTAGACCTCCTCGTTGTCCCAGCCGCGCTCGGTCTCGTTCATGCCCTCCTCCGTGTAGCGCTGGAGGAAGGCCTGTTCCGCCGTGATGTCCGGGTCGGCCAGGAGGGTGTCGAACCCGCCGATGTGGTCGGAGTGGGCGTGGGTGCCGAGAATGAAGTCCAGCACCACCTTGCCGTCGGCCCCCGCCGCCACGCGCTTGACGTAGTCGCGCACGTAGTCCTCGAAGCCCGTGAGGTTCAGGCCGGGGTCGCCCGTGGGGTTGTCGCTGTCCTCGGCGCAGTCCACCAGGGCGAAGTGGCCGTCGCTCTCCAGCAGGATGGCGTCGCTGCTGCCGGTGGCCAGGAAGTGGATTTTCGCGCCGGAAATGTCCGCAGTGTAGGCGGCCAGCCCCTCGCGGGTCATCAGCTCGCCCCCGCGCAGGCAGCGCCCGACGCCCCCGCCGGTGAACATGACGACGAGCCCCAGCAGGAAATAGGCCACGGCGTTCCAGGCCAGCTTAAGCCATGTGAAAACGATCATTGGGAAACCTCCGTATTCTATTTTTTGAAAGTCTGTTTATATAAGCTTACCATAAATTGATCCGTTCCGCAAGCCCCATTTTTCAAGGAGCGGTTACGCTTTTGCCCCCATCGCCTACGGAAAAGCAAAACCCGCTATATGGTTCATATAGCGGGTTTTCGAGGCTGTGTTTCCTTGTCTCACGCGTGGCAAGGGTCTTTGTGTATAGACAACGATATGACGGAAACATCGTCAGTGGTGCAAAAACGAGAAAAAACGAAGTTTTGGTGCATGGCAGATTATCGCTCAACAACCTTCCAATGCCCACCCTTAGCGGGGCCAATCCGCTCAATCATACCCTCTTGCTTCAAATAGCTAATGTTGGACTCAATGCGCCGTTTACTGATGCCGACCATGTCCGCAAGCTGCTGGGCGGTGATGGTCGGGGTCTGTTTCATCAGGTTCAAAATCGCCTGGCGGGTAGCGGTTATGCCGACGCTTACACCGACATCATCACCGACGCTGGTGTCGGTGTAAAACGTGACGATGAACTCACGGCCATGCTTTACTTCAAAGCTCGGCTCGGGCTTCCCGGCCGCCTCGCAGGCTTTGGTAATTTTGTCGATGCCGCGCCCCCATGATTCGATCATGCCGGAGCGGAAGAATGTCCCCGCAATGGACGGATTGTGCGGTTCGGAACGGTGCGCGGAAAGCAAGTCGTCGATTGTCCAGTCCTCCGGCAGTCGACCGTCGTTGCTGATGACTACCTTGTCGCTGTAAACCCGGATTTGAATCGGGATAGGTGAATTATACAGCCGATGCACGATGGCGTTCAAAATTGCCTCGCGCATGGCCTCGCGGGGCACAGGGTAGGACTCCACGCGCTGGATGCCACGAAACCTCAACAGTTTGTTTCAGCGGCTAGTAGGCATATGGCCCTTGTCGTAGGGCTTGCCTGTTTTGGCCTGGGCGAAGAATTGATCGCACCAGTCCGCGAAGCCTTCAAACGCGGTCGCGTAGCGCCCATCGCTCAGGCCGTCCTTTTTCAACTGCTGGCCGAGGAACTCGATACCCGCATCGGTGAACACCTTGATCGCATAGCCCTGCCCATTCAAGCCGATGGACTTGCTGTCGTTGCTGATTACAACGTCCAGTCCGTGTCGATAGAAGTCATTATAAAAATCGCCCTTGGAGTCAAAGACGATCATGACATCTTCCGATGACATTTCGTCCCGGAGTTGCTGAATAATTTGTGAAATAGCATTGGTCTTACCCGTACCAATGCTCCCGAGAAACATGATGTGACGGCTGAGCAACCCCTCGTCAAGCGGGATAGCTATACACTCGTCCATTTCTTCCTGCGGCATACAACAGACACGGTGATTGCCCGCATCGTCCTCTCTGCCAATGAATTCGGATTTGTCTTTGTTATCTTCTCCGTAGCGACTATCATAAGAAGACGGTGACATGATACATGAATACGTACTCACAGTAACGACACCCCGTTTTTCTTCACAAGATTATCGTTAATCGACTGAATGTCTTGCCATAGGCCATCATTTAGGGGTTTTCCTGTGAATAGCTTGCAAGCCTGCAAAGCCTTTTTATTGTTGTGGAACGCCACACGCACCTTATCAATGAAATCGTTGGTCATAATCCGAAAAGGAGAAAGGTTACGCACTTCAAACCGGATTTCATCTGCGCAAATTCTGAATGCGCACCAAACCTCGACTGCATCACCAGCAAGCAGAATCTCTAGGGCATCAATGAGCTGTTTTGGAATTGACAGATTATGAGAAACCTCGTAGTAACCATGGATTCCTGTGCTAAGGACTGATTCGAAACTCGTCGGCAAATCAACTCCTACATACCGATTCGGCGAAATAGCGTAATCCTTGTTGCCACAGAGAAGGGCAACGACATCCCCTAAGGGCGGTGCGCTTATTCATTGACGGTTTCCTCGCTTCCTTCTGCATTGGGGTCTTCGCCGGGGACCTCCCCGGCGGCTTCGGTTTCAGCGACGGCTTCCTCGGCGGCGGCAGTATCCTTCGCAGCCTTGCGGGGGTCGGCCCCCTTGGACCAGGCGCCGTTGCCGGGCAGGGCTGCGGTCATCAGCTTGCGGATCAGCTTGAACTCGTCCCCGACCAGGCCGAGGGAGATTAAGAAGCACCTTGCGGAAAAACGTGCGTTCGGGTAGGTTTCTTTTGGCTGTGCGGTGACGCGCTGCTTCTCTTTGGCCGTCTGGCAGATGGCCGCGATCAGTTGGCTGTAAGCCCGGATGGTATCGGCATCCTCGGTGTAGGGGAACCAGGGGAAGGCGATGCGGTCCTCCAGTACCCGGATCAGCAGGGCGTCCGCGCCCAGCGCCATTTTCAGCAGGGTTTCCTTGCCGGCGACCAGCTTGCAAAGGTTGTCGAGCTTCTCCGGGGTGAACCCGTCCCGAGGAACCTCAACGGCCAGGCCGGCGGGGTATTGCGCAAGATTCACCCCGCGAACCACATCGTAGTTATCGTTCAGTTCGAGGAGTTCCAGCAGGATCACCTCGCCCTCGCAGAATTCCCGCGCCTGCCGGACGGCGTCCTCGTCGTTCTCGGCAGAAAAAACCTCCATGCGGTCGGGGCAGTCGGGGTCGCTGAGTTCGGCCTGGTAGGTGCGCCAGGTCTCCGGCTCGGCGGGGGCGGCCTCTCTGAAGTCGCGCCCCATCGTGGTGGTATCCCAATCCCCGGCCTTGTGCGAGGTGACCAGCGCGAAGGTGCGGCTGTCGCCGTAGCTGTAGACCGTGCCCAGCCGGGTGCTGAAAGCCTCGCCGTAGCCCTCGGCATCGGCCTCGTCGCGCGTGGCGAATTCCTCGG